>Ga0075021_10000143_pt1 | contig 38372 bp, 34 predicted proteins | sample ColStrG_CSR_2012_FD_72749 | JGI IMG/M metagenome (GOLD analysis project Ga0075021, IMG submission 72749) | Freshwater sediment microbial communities in response to fracking from Pennsylvania, USA - Cold Stream Run_MetaG_CSR_2012 | ecosystem: Environmental > Aquatic > Freshwater > Creek >...
CTGATCCTCGACGAGTTCGACCTGACGCTGATGAACGAGCTCGACGTGGACCACGGGCTGACCGTGCCGCTCTCGCTGGTCTACGGGCAGCCGGAGGAGTGGCCGGTGGCGGTGATCCCCCTGGCCGTCAACGTCGTGCAGTACCCGCCGCCCACCGGCAACCGCTGCCTCAACCTCGGCAAGGCGATCCGCCGGGCGGTCCAGAGCTACGAGGAGGACCTGAACGTACAGGTCTGGGGCACCGGCGGAATGAGCCACCAGCTGCAGGGACCGCGCGCCGGGCTCATCAACCAGGAGTTCGACCACGCGTTCCTCGACCGGCTCGTCACCGATCCCGCGGGCCTGGCGAAGATGCCGCACCTCGAGTACCTGCGCGAGTCGGGCTCGGAGGGCATCGAGCTGGTGATGTGGCTCATCATGCGCGGAGCCATGGGCGCCGACGTCGAGGAGCTCCACCGGTTCTACCACGTGCCCGGGTCCAACACGGCCGTCGGCCACATCGTCCTGCGTCCGCTCGACGACAACGAGAGGGAGAGCTAGCACATGCGGATCGCACTCGCCGGTGCCGGAGCCTTCGGCATCAAGCACCTCGACGCCCTGACGGCGATCGACGGCGTGACCGTCACGTCGGTGGTGAGCCGCCGGCTCGAGCAGGCCGAGGAGGTCGCCCGCACGTACGGCGCACCGCACGCGGCCACCGACCTCGACGACGCGCTCGCCCGCGACGACGTCGACGCCGTGATCCTCTGCACCCCGACCCAGCTCCACGCGCAGCAGGCCATCGCGGCCATGCGGGCCGGCAAACACGTCCAGGTCGAGATCCCCCTCGCGGACTCGTGGGCCGACGCGCTCGAGGTCGACCGCGTGCAGCACGAGACGGGGCTGGTCGCGATGGTCGGCCACACGCGCAGGTTCAACCCCTCGCACCAGTGGATCCACCGCTGCATCGCAGCGGGTGAGCTCTCGATCCAGCAGATGGACGTCCAGACGTACTTCTTCCGCCGCACCAACACCAACGCCCTCGGCGATGCCCGAAGCTGGACCGACCACCTGCTTTGGCACCACGCCGCGCACACCGTGGACCTCTTCCAGCACCAGACCGGGGAGGAGATCACGATCGCCCACGCCGTGCAGGGCCCGACGCACCCCGTGCTCGGCATCGCGATGGACATGTCCATCCAGCTCCAGACCGGCACCGGCAAGATCTGCACCCTCTCGCTGAGCTTCAACAACGACGGCCCGCTCGGCACCTTCTTCCGATACATCTGCGACAACGGCACGTACATCGCCCGCTATGACGACCTCGTCACCGGCCGCGAGGAGCCTATCGACGTGATTGGAGTGGACGTGACCACGAACGGCATCGAGCTGCAGGACCGCGAATTCGTGGCAGCGATCCGAGAGGGCCGGGAACCGGGCTCCAGCGTGGCAAGCGTGTTGAGCGGCTACCGCGTGCTCGGCGAGCTCGAAAGCCAGCTGGAAGCACAGTCGTGACCCGCTGAGAGGCGAACCCCACGCTCAGCTGCCCACGCCTGAGCGGGCTGTCTCTTGGTCTTTGGAGGCTTGTGGCCTCGATGCCCCGGTGGTCCTCACGCCTCCCAGCTGAAGAGCCCACGAGCCATGTCGTGTGCGTGCGCAGTGTCAGATCACACCCGGTGAACGATCCGGGCTAGGACCTGACTCGGGGAGTCGGAGGTGGTGCTCGACGCTGCAACGGAAGGACTCCGTCGAGGATCGGAAGCCGCCGAGTGCTGGCCGGACACCGCGGCGCGTCAACGGCAGGGTTGCGCTCCGCTGACTAGGGAACCTCTGCCAGCCTGTCGGTGCCCCGTGCCACCTACTTGAGGCTCCATCTTCCGGCCGTCCGCGTGCACGACGGGGCATGGCAGCGAAAAGGTGTGCTTCGACATTGTTCCGACTCCAAGACCCGAGGGGTGGGTATGGAGATCGTTTAGAGGCCTTGGGAACGATCTTTGTGCGGTCGTTTGCTCTCATTCGCCCCAGATAATCGGGCCGGGGATCCGGCCGGCGCGTGTGAAGGCCGTGCGAAAGGTTCCTGCTGGGAGCAGCGAAGTGTCCCCACATGTGGCCGCTGAATGTTTGTCCGGAGCGTAGGGCCTGAGCGTAGATGGCCGTGTCCGAGGCTATGGGCTATCCGAACTGGGGCTGACATGCAAAGTCAACTCCCACCCGCTGCCCACAGGGACGAACATGTCCCCGCGGGCTCGGGTCATCAACGCGATACGACAGCGCCAAGTGCGCCGGGGCTGCGTCACCGCTTCAGCGGTGCCCGACGGGCGGCCCGCCCAGCTGCTCGGCGAGCCGGACCAGGGCAGGCAGGGCGTCCAGGATCGTGGCCCGGTTCTCGTCGCCGAGCTCTTCCAGGACCAAGTCCAGCCCGGTCGCCCACCGGCGCTCTCGCTCCTCGCGGGCGGCCTGTGCGGCGGCGGTGAGGACGAGCAGGACCTGTCGCCGGTCGTCCGGGGACGCCCGGCGCTCCACGAGCCCGCGATCCACCAGCGAGCGGATGCTGGCGCTGACGTTGCTCGGGTGCAGCCCGAGCTCCTTCGCCACCGCGTTGACCCCGGTCCCCGGGCGGCGCCCCAGCAGCCGCATCACCTCCAGCTCAGACCGCGGCAGCGGGTCCGCCTGACGCTCCTCCGCCCCGATCGTGCGGGGGAGGAGCCACGCGACGTCGAAAAGGGCGACGGCGAGCTCCCGGGTGCGGCCGGACCTGGACCTGCTCACACGGCTCTTCCCTGGCTGTGCATCTCCATGCCATGATGAAAGCATAGTTATGAATCCATAGATACCCTGAATGGCAGCAGCCCAGTCCCCACCGACCTCGGGAGAGCCGATGACCGTCACCGAACCAGGGATCGAGGAGTTCGCCGGACGCGTGCTGACGCCAGGGTCCGCCGACTACGACGATGCGCGCCAGATCTGGAACGCCATGCACGACCGGCGGCCCGGCGTCATCGCGCAGTGCGCCTCCGTCGCCGACATCGCGGCCGCCATCCGGTACGGGCGCACGCAGGGGCTGCGTATCGCGGTGCGTGGCGGCGGGCACAGCCTGCCCGGCTTCAGCACCGTCGACGACGGCCTGGTGATCGACCTGCGGCGGATGAACGCGGTCACCGTCGACCCGGTGACGCGGCGGGCGGTCGTGCAGGGCGGGGCGCTGCTCGGTGACGTGGACGTGGCCGCCCAGGAGCACGGTCTCGTGGTGCCCGCCGGGGTCATCTCGCACACGGGCGCCGGCGGCCTGACGCTCGGGGGAGGGGTGGGGCGCATGATGCGCAGGTATGGCCTCACGGTGGACAGCCTGCTGTCCGCCGAGGTGGTCACGGCCGACGGCGACGTGGTGCGGGCGTCGAGCACCGAGAACACCGAGCTGTTCTGGGCGCTGCGCGGCGGCGGCGGCAACTTCGGGGTGGTCAGCTCGTTCACGTTCACTTGCCACGAGGTGTCGGACCTCGTGGTCCTGTCCACGTTCCACCGGCTGAACGAGGCCGCGGCGATGCTGCGCAGGGCCGACGCCGAGATCGCCGACTCCTCGACCCCGGACGAGCTCCTCTGGACGAGCTTCGTCCGCAAGGCGCCCCCGCTGCCCTGGATACCGCTGTCACGCGTCGGAGAGCCGGGGGTCATGTCCCTGATCGAGTGGTCCGGTGATGTCGCGGCCGGCACCCGGCGCCTCGACGCCATCCGGCGGGACATCGCGCCTACCGCCTCCTCGCTCGACCGGGTCCCGTACCTCACCATGCAGACCATGGGCGACGAGGTGTTCCGGCACGGCCTGCACTCCTACATCAAGGCGACGTTCGCCGACGAGCTCAGCGACGACCTCATCGCCGTCCTGCTCGACCGCGCCCGCACGCTCGGCTCCGCGCTGACCCAGGTCGAGGTGCTCTCGCTCGGTGGCGCCGTCGCCCGGGTGCCCGCGGAGGACACGGCGTACGTCCACCGGGAGGCCCGGTGGCTCCTCAACATCCCCGCGAGCTGGGAGGACCCCGCGGACACCGACGACGAGGTGGCGTGGGTGCGCGACACCTTCGCGGCGATCCGGCCCCACGCGCGCGGCGGCGCCTACGTCAACTTCATGGAGGCCGACGACGTGGACGCCGACGAGACGGCCTACGGCAGCACCTTGTCCCGGCTGCAACGCGTGAAGGCGACCTACGACCCGCAGAACGTGTTCTCGCTCAACCAGAACATCTCGCCGGTGAGCGCGTGAGCGGCATCGAGCTCTCCGAGCACGCGCGGGCGCAGCAGGCGCTGTGGGGCACCGACCCCGACGGCTGGGCGGACGTCGCCGAGCCGCTGAACGTCCGGCTGTTCGAGGCGCTGCTGGACGCGACCGGCGTCGGGGCCGGCACCGCGCTGCTCGACGTCGGCTGCGGGAGCGGCCTCGCCCTGCGCCTGGCCGCCGACCGTGGCGCGGTGGTGGCGGGGATCGACGTCAGTCCCGGCCTCCTTGACCGGGCGGCCGGTCGGGTGCCGGGCGCTGACCTCCGGGTCGGTGACCTCTCAGCCCTGCCGTACGCCGACGCGTCGTTCGACGTCGTGCTCGGCATCAACAGCTTCCAGTTCGCCGTGGACCCGGTCGACGCGCTCGCTGGGGCCGCGCGGGTGGTCCGGCCCGGTGGCGCGGTCGGCGCGAGCCTGTTCGCCGAGCCGGAGCGGTGCGAGTCGACCGCGATCCACGTCGCGATGTCGGCGCTGAGCCCGCCCGTGCGCCAGGCCGCCCATCAGCCCTACGCGCTGTCCGCAACGGGCGGGCTCGAGCGAGCGATGGTGCGCGCCGGCCTGGTGTCCGCGGTGTCGGCCGAGGTGCTCGTCGACTGGGCCTACTCGGGCGTCGACGCCGCCGTGCGGGGCCTGCTCAGCTCGGGCGGCGGCGCGCGCGGGATCCAGGACGCCGGGCGCGAGGCGGCCGAGGCCGCGGTGCGGAGGGCGCTCGCCGCGTTCACCCGGCCGGACGGGGCGGTGGTCATGCACAACGTGTTCCGCTACGTCGTGGCGCGCCGCCCCGTCACGGGCTGAGCTGCAACCTGCCGGGCAGGGGCAGGCCGGCCCGGTCCAGGTAGCCCACCTCGTACTGCGGCATGACGCCCGTCCAACGGTGGACGTGCTCGAGCACGGGTGCGGCGTCGATGCCGAGCGTGCCGGCGAGCTCCGCCCGCGCGAGGTCCACCAGCGTCAGGTCCGTGCTGTGCGCCGGAGGGCGGACCGAGACGCGGAAGAGCTCGGGCCCGGCCGGCGCGCGGGCGGCGAACTTCGCGGAGAAGCGCGCGACCGAGCGGACCGGGCCGCGGCCGGGCTCGGAGATGAGGTAGCCGTGGGCCGGAAGGAGACGGTCCAGGTCGCGGAGCTCGGAGCCTCGGTACCCCAGCGACACGGTGGCCACGGAGTCCGTGGGCATGGCCCGCACCGCCGCCGGGTCGTGCGCGCCGAGCAGTTCGAGCACCTCCGCGGCGGGTCCGGTCGGCAGGGCAAGGACTGAGCGCGATCGCAAACACCTCACGCGGGGTCGGAACCGGAGGTCCGATCTTCAAGAGCGGTGTGAGCCGTATCAAATCATGGTGCTCTGTGGTGTTTGCGAACGTGAGCATCTACTCGGTGCCCGCACCTGCGTGAACGGAGCCGCCGCCGACGACGTAGGTGCGCACGTTGGTGAACTCGACAGCGCCCTCGGATCCGAGCTCCCGTCCGTATCCGCTCCGCTTCGTGCCCCCGAACGGAAGTCGCGGATCGGAGGCGACGACAGCATTCACGAACAGCGCCCCCGACGTGATCTGTCGTCCCACACCCAGCGCCCGAGCCGTGTCGCGGCTCCAGACACTGGCTCCCAAGCCGTACGGGGTGGCGTTCGCGGCGCGCACCGCTTCGGCATCGTCGTCCACCGGGAAGACGGCTGCCAGCGGGCCGAATGTCTCTTCGCGCATCACCGCCATGTCGAGCGTCACGGCGTCGACGACCGTTGGCGTGAACCAAGCCCCGCCACTCTGCTCGATCGTGCGCCGGGTCCGGACCCGTGCTCCGTCAGCCACGGATGACGCGAGCTGACGCCGCAGGTCGGAAGCGAGGTCCTCACGAGCCATGGGCCCGATCTGTGTGGTCGCCCTCGTTGGGTCCCCGACGACCAGGATGTCCACTCCGGAGGCGAACAGTTCGGTGAACTGATCCACGACGGATCTGTGGGCGATGAATCGCTTCGCCGCTAAACAGCTCTGACCCGTGTTGAGGAATCGGGAGCGGACCGCGGCGGCCGCGGCTAGTTCGACATCGGCATCAGCGAGGACGATAAACGGGTCGGATCCGCCGAGCTCCAGAAGACTCTTCTTGACGGCACGACCGGCCGCTGCGCCAACAGCCATGCCCGCGCGCTCGCTGCCTGTCAAGGAGACAGCTGAGACCCGCGAGTCGGCGATGAGCGTCTCCGTGGTCTCGGGGACGGCTGACTCCTCGATGACCAGGGAGCGAAAGACGTTCGCTGGAAGTCCTGCGTCGCGGAACACCCGCTCGATCGCGAGAGCGCAGCCGGTGACATTCGGTGAGTGCTTGAGGAGCCCTGCGTTTCCCGCGAGCAGGCAAGGCGCAGCGAAGCGCAGGACCTGCCACAGCGGGAAGTTCCACGGCATGACCGCAAGAACGACGCCGAGCGGCTCGTGGGACACCCAGCTGCGGGTGGCCTCAGTCATGACCTCGCGATCGGCGAGAGCTTGTGGTCCTTGCTCTGCGTAGTAGTCGCACGCCAGCGCGCACTTGTCGACCTCAGCCATGGACTCGCTGATCGGTTTGCCCATCTCGGCCGTCATGAGATCGGCCAGCAGCTGCCGCTGGGAGCGGAGCTCGCGCGCGATGGCACGGAGGTGGTCCGCCCGGACCTCCACCTGCAACGCGCCCCACGAGATCTGGGCGTCGGTGACCTCAGCCAGGGTTGCGATGACTGCGTCGCGCTCCATGCTCGGGTAGTCGGCGAGCTTGGCCCCGGTGGACGGATTGACTGTGGTGACGAACGGGTGGGTCACTTCAACTCTTTCCTGTGATGAAGGTGGTCCGTCGGATCAGTCGGGTCGCCGATTCGAGGCCACCCCGGCATGCCGTCCGGGTGCTCGATTCCCTCCTCGCGTGCGGCCGCGACGTACTCCGGACTCACGATGTGAGCGTGGATGTCGACCACCGGTGCAGCCACGTGGCTCCTCGGATGAAAACGAATACGGGCCCTAGTATCGATTTCGTGCGGGTTCTTGGCTAGAGTGCGGAAGGAACTTTCTCCAGACCCTCCGGTGCAAGGACGTGTCGTGACCGCCAGCCTGCGCGTGACCGGTTGCGTAGCTCCGGTAAGGACTGTGCCGAGAGGCTGACCCGACCAAGATCGGCCGAGCCCTGACTTCCGATGGTGCCCGTGCCAGAGCTGCAACGACCGAGAGGACTTACCGAGTGCGACTCGTGACCTTCGTGCCGCCGTCGGCACGAGCGCTGCCGCGCATCGGCGTGCTGGCCGGCGACGCCGCGATCGACCTCGCGGCCGTGGCGGAGGAGCGGTACCGCGGCAGGGGGCTGGTGCCGGCGGCCGCGCGCCGGCTCGCGTCGGCGCTGCTGCCGGCGAGCATGACGGCGTTCCTCGAGAACGGCGAGGCTTCGCTCGAGGCCGCCAGGTCGGCTCTGGGTTGGGCCGTCGAGCAGTCGGTGCCGACCGACGACCCGCTGGGTCTCGCGTGGTCGATCGCGAGCGTGACCCTGCTGTCGCCAATCCCGGATCCGCCGAACTTCCGCGACTTCAACACGTTCGAGGGGCACACCCTGGCCGCCTCGAAGCAGCTCGGATCCAGCATCCACCCGAACTGGTACGAGGTGCCCGCCTACTACAAGGGCACGCGCTCCTCCATCTCCGGACCCGACTCTGTTCTGGAATGGCCCGAGCCCAGCGAGATGGTCGACCTCGAGTTCGAGTACGCGGCCGTCATCGGGAAGGGCGGCAAGAACCTCCGGCCGGAGCACGCCCTCGAGCACATCGTCGGGTTCACCATCTGCAACGACCTCTCGGCGCGTGACCTGCAGGGCAAGGAGATGCCGCTGCTGCTAGGGCCTGGCAAGGGCAAGGACTTCGACGGCAGCACGGCCCTCGGCCCGGCGCTCGTCACGATCGACGAGGTAGGTGATCCCGCCGCCCTGACGATGGTCGCCCGGATCAACGGCGAGAGCGTGTGCGAATCGTCGACCGGCACGGCGTACTGGTCATGGGGTCAGGTGATCGAGCACGTATCGCGCAACGAGACGCTGCTGCCCGGAGATGTTCTCGCGTCGGGAACGGTGGCGGGCGGGTCACGCCTCGAGAGCGGCGGACCGTTCCTGCAACCGGGCGACGTGGTTGAGCTCGAGATCGAGAAGCTCGGGGTGCTGCGGACCACCATCGGCAGCCGCGGATGACCCGCCGGAGCATGGAGGGCCAGGTCGCGATCGTCACCGGCGGTGCGCGTGGGATCGGAGCCGCGTGCGCCACAGCGCTGTCCGCGAGGGGTGCCCAAGTGGCCGTCCTCGACCTCGACGTCAGCAGCACCGACGCGTACGCCGTGCCTGCGGACATCACATCGAGCGCCTCGCTCGGGGAAGCGGTCGCCCGCGTCGAACGCGATCTGGGCCCGGTCGGCGTCCTCGTCCACGCAGCCGGCATCTCAGGCCCGTGGCTCGGCGTCCTCGACCTCGATGAGGCGACCTGGGACCGGGTCATGGCGGTCAATGCCAGCGGCACGTTCCGGGTCTGCAGGGCGGTTCTCCCGGGCATGGTCGCGCGCGGGTACGGACGTGTCGTCCTGGTGGCATCGGTGGCCGGTAAGGAGGGTGTCCCCCTGCTCCCTGCCTACAGCGCCTCGAAGGGCGCCGTCATCGCGTTCACCAAGGCAGTCGGGAAGGACCTGGCGACGAGCGGAGTACTCGTCAACTGCGTCACGCCGTCTGGTGTCGACACTGGGATGACGCATGACAATCCGTCCGAGATCCAAGAACGCATGCGCAGTGCCATCCCGATGGGCCGACTGGCTGAGGCCGCGGAGGTCGCTGCGATGGTCGCCTGGCTGTCAAGCCCCGAATGCAGCTTCTCGACGGGCGGGGTCTTCGACCTGTCCGGCGGGCGAAGCAGCTACTGACGATCGGGAGTGCAGGTGTCACGATTCGCCGTCCCCACGGACCGGCTTCGCAAGGTCGGGGTGGTCTCGCGCGCCGAGAACGTCCTGGGTTTTCGTGACGGATCGCTCCTCTGCTCGAGCAACGTCGGGCACCTCACCCGCATCGCGCCGGACGGCAGGCAGAGTACGTGGGGCAACATCCCGGACGGCCAACCGACGTCCATGGCATTGCTCGACGACGGCAGCGTGCTCACCAACAACACCGCCGACGGACTCATCTACCGCATCCACGCTGATGGTTCCCACGAAGTGGCCATCACGACCAGCGACGGCCGTCCGATCGGAGCCGTCAACTACGTGCTGCGCGACAGCAGCGACCGACTCTGGATCGCGGCACGCACGCGCCGGCCGAGCTCGGCCGGATTCGTCGTCGCTGGCGAGGGTTACATCGCACTGGTGGACGAGATCGGAGCGGAGCCTCGCACGGTCGCTGACGGGATCCGTTTCCCGAACGAGATCAAGCTGTCCGCCGACGAACGGTATGCCTACGTGCCTGAGACCCTCGGCCGACGAGTTCTCCGGTACACGGTCACGGACGACGGCCTCGCGGATCCCGAGGTCTTCGGCCCCGACGATCTTGGCCCCGGCGGATACCCCGACGGAGTCACGCCAGACTCCGAGGGGAACCTCTGGGTCGCGCAGCCCAACCGCAACGGCGTCGTCGTGATCACGGCTTCGGGAAACGTCGAGACCGTGTTCGAGGAACCGGTGAACGACGCCATCGAGAACTTCGATCGCGAGTGGGAGGCCGGCTTCATCACCTTCCCCGCACTGATGGCGACGGCGGGCAAGGAGATCGTGATGCCGACGAGCATCGCCTTCGCCGGGCCCGCGTTGCGAACCGCCTACATCGGCTCACTCCGGATGCCCCATCTGTTGTCGTTCGATGCACCAACCGCCGGAATCCCGATGAGCCACCAGAGGGAGGCCGCAGCGTGATCGACGATGCGTACCACGTCGCGATCGTCGGCTACGGCCCTGGAGCGCAGTCACTCTCCGCGCTGCTCGGGCGCAAGGGACGGAAGGTCATAGTCTTCGAGCGGTACCCGGGTCTGTACGGCAACGCCCGTGCGGGTCACATCGACCACGAGGTGCTCCGAACCGTCCAGGCTGTGTCGCCCGAAGGCGCACGGCGCCTCGAGAGCACGATGCACCCGGCGCTGGAGGAGTACGTCTGGCTGAATGGCAAGGGCGAGGTGATCCTGCACCAGCCGCACGTCGAGCCCGGGCGTCGCTCGGTGTCCGGGTGGTACAGCGACTACACGCTCTGGCAGCCGAACCTTGAGGACGTCTTCGCGGGCGTAGGCCGTGAGACCGGCGTGGAGGTTCTGTTTGGCTGGGAGGCCGTCGGCATCGTCGAGGGCGGCGATCACGTGCAGGTCACAGCGAACCGTGTGGTCTACGACGATTCGGGTCGTCGGGAGCTCACCGAGGAGTACCGCACCGTTCGTTCCCGCTACGCCGTTGGCGGTGACGGCGGAAGCAGCTACGTCCGCCGTGCGCTCGGCATCCCACGCTCGGACGACGGGGTCGACGAGCTGTGGCTCGACTGCGACCTCAAGACGCTCGACCCCGACTTCCAGGTCGAGCCGTTCATCGCGCAGATCTGCGATCCGGCCCGACCTCGACTCGTGATGCCGCTCGGCAAGTCGCACCGACGCTTCGAGTGGCGCGTCATGCCGGGCGAGACCGCCGAGCAGATGAGTCGACCTGACGTCGCATGGGAACTGCTGCGCGAGTACGGGGTCACGCGACAGACGCACGAGATCGCGCGGCAGATCGTGTACCGCTTCCAGGCGCGAACTGCTGAGCGCTGGCGTCAAGGGAACGTCTTCCTCATCGGGGACGCCGCGCACACGATGCCGCCGTATGCGGGCCAGGGTCTGTGCGGCGCCGTCCGTGACGGGGCGAACCTCGCGTGGAAGCTCGACTCCGTGCTGGGGGGTGTGGGTGGCGACAGGCTGCTCGACACCTATGAGACGGAACGTCGACAGCACCACCGTACGTGGACGCAGCTGTCCATCGCCGAAGGTCAGATCTCCAACGTGCTCGACGAGACCGCAGCAGCTGAACGCGACCGAAGACTCTGGGAGGAGGGCATCGAGATCCCCCACCTGCCCACGTTGCAGGACGGCCTGCTCGACACCGAGTCGCCGGCTGCGGGCAGGATCGCGCCGCAGTCGCTCTTGCGGGTCGACGGCGTCGAGGACCTTCTCGAGAGTCTTCGTCCGGGCACCGTCTTCAGGCTTGTGCTCGACGGCTCTGCCGCCTCCGAGGTTCTCGACGACGCTGCCCAGGACTTCCTGGCGCGCCTCGGCGCCGACGTCGTCAGCCTGGGCGACGCAGCCACGGACGTGACCGGTGGCTATCGCCGATGGTTCGAGGACACCCGGACGGTGGCGGTTCTCTACCGACCGGACTTCTACGTGTACGGCACGGCGTCATCGCCTCGCGAGGTGAGCGCGCTCATCGCACGACTTGAGAAAGACCTCACCAGCTGACGTCAGGAATGACGTCAGCGCCACCACGAGAAGGAGATCACCATGGGCTACATCGTTAGGGCCACCTGGACGGTTCAGGCGGGTCACGAGCAGACCGTGCTCGACAACGTGAAGGCGCTGACACCGCTCTCCCGTAGCGAGCCCGGCTGCCAGTTCTACCAGGCGTACCTCGATCCTGGGACGCCGAACGTCATCCACCTGTTCGAGATCTACGACGACGAGGCCGCATACCAGGCACACGGCGCCTCCGAGCACTTCAAGGAGCTCGGCTTCGGGAAGTCGATCCCTCTGCTGGCCAACCGCGAGCGCTGGTTCTTCGAGACGATCGACGCCGACTGACGAGGAGCTATTCATGTCCGACGTGGCAGGACGGCTGGCCGGCAAGACCGTCGTGGTCACCGGCGCAGGAAGGGGACAGGGCCTCGGCGAGGCACTGCTCCTCGCCCGCGCCGGGGCACGGGTCATTGCGTGCGACCGGGCCGTGAACGTGGAACCGCCTGCGGGGATCGACGTCCTCGAGATGGACGTCGCGAGCGCCTCTGACTGGTCTGCGCTCGGTGACCACATCGACAGCAACTACGGCGGCGAGGTGCACGGCCTGATCAACAATGCCGGCGTCACCCTGCGGAGCCGATTGCTCGAGGTGTCCGTCGAGGACTTCGAGAAGGTGTTCTCGATCAACGTCACAGGGATGCTCCTCGGGATGCAGACCATCGCGCCACGCATGAGGGCGGGTGCCTCGATCGTCAACCTGGGCTCAGCGGCATCGTTCGTCGGCCACTACCCGGTTGCCTACACCACGAGCAAGTGGGCCGTGCGCGGGCTCTCCCACGTCGCCGCGCTCGAGCTCGGCGTCCTCGGGATCCGTGTCAACGTCGTGCACCCCGGCTTCATCGAGACCGAGATGACGGCGTCCGCCCCGCAGGCCTTTCGGGACGCGACGTGGCAGATCATGCCGATGAGCCGCGTGGGCCAGGTCGACGACGTCGCCCGCCTCGTGCTCTACCTCCTGTCGGACGACTCCCAGTTCGTCAACGGCGCGGAGATCACCATCGACGGCGGGCAGGTCTCCGCCGGTGGCGCGAAGGTGCTGTCGGACGCACTGCTCGCCGCCTCGCACGGAACCGCATGACGGTCGATCACGTAGGTCTCGCGGTCGCCCACCTGGAGGCAATGGCCGAGTGGTACGCGGAGGTCCTCGACGCCGCCGTGGACTACCGGGTCGAGCGTCGCGGGATCGCCATGCGCGCGATCGTGCTCATCGACGCTGACGGGTTCCGCCTCGAGTTGCTGCACCGGGAGGGGAGCGCCGCCGCCCACGGCCGCGAGACGGTCGCCGAGTCGTTGCTACGTCACGGTCTCGGTCACCTCGCCCTTCGAGTGGACGACGTGCAGACGGAGTTCGCGCGGTTGCTCGGCCTGGGCGCAGCCGCCGTCATGCAGCCCGGCCCTGGCAGCCAGCCGGGGATGGTGATCGCGTTCGTCGCCGACCCAGAGGAGAACCTGGTCGAGCTGGTCAGCCGGTGACGGGGGCGGCAGGCGATGACAGACCATGTCCGGCCGAAGCGATGTGGCCCGCAGGTGCTCGCCGATAGGCTCGACGCTGTGGCCAACGGACTGACGGGGAAGCGACAGATCCAGCTCCCGCTCGTCGAGCTTCGTCCCCAGTCGGTGCTTCTGACCTTCTTCGGCGACTACGTCAGCGGGCACGACGAGGTGGTCGCCGCGGCCAGCGTCATCGGCACCCTCGAGGCGGCCGGCGTCGGTGTCTACGCGACCCGAGCCACGCTCGCCCGCATGGTGAAGCGAGGGCTTCTGGTGAGGGTCGCGCTCGGGAGGCAGGCGTACTTCGGGCTCTCTGACTTTGGCCGGCGCACGGTGCTTGCGGGAAAGGAGCGTGCTCAGGTCGCTGACGTCGTGGACAGACATTGGGACGGTCGCTGGACCCTCGTCGCCTTCTCCTTTCCCGAAGACTCTCAGCGCGAGCGGCACGTGCTGCGCTCGCGGCTCTCCTGGGCGGGATTCGGCATGGTGCAAGCCGGCCTGTGGGCCGCTCCGCACGACGTCGACGTCGTCGATCTGCTGTCAGACCTCGACGCCCTGCGCTTCGTCAACGCGTTCATCGGCGAGCCGCTCGCCCCGACCGAAGCGGCACGCCTGGTGGAAGCTTCGTTTGACCTGGCCACGCTGGCCGCACGCCATGAGGGCTTCCTCGACCGCTGGGGCGCCGTCGAGAGGGTCGGCGCTGAGGCGGTTGCGGATCCCCTGACCGCGCGCGTGATCCTCTCGGCCGATTGGCTGCTGGTCCTGCGCGACGACCCTCGGCTTCCGATCCAGTTCCTGCCCGATCCGTGGCCGGGGCTGGTCGCGCGCGCACTGCACCATTCGCTCGAGGCGCACCTGCGCGAGCCAGCCGAACTGGAGGCTCGTCGTCGCCTCGACGTCACCGTGGTCGAGGCGGGGGCTCGCTCGGCGTCTCCGGCTGAGCTGCTGTCAGCCGCGCAGGACGCGCAGCCCTGTGTCCCAGTGTGCGAGGGAGTCCAGTAAGGAGTTGGCGGTCGCCTGGATGCGTTCGTCCGGGACGAACACTCCGTCGTGGTCGAGAAACTGGCGGAAGAACGGGATGTTCACGCCTTCGTACACGGGCACCATCGACAACGAGGTGACGACGCCACGAGCGACCTGAACGGCGCGAGTACCCGCGGCCACACCGCCGTAGCTCACGAAACCGACGGCCTTGTGCCTCCACTCCCGGTGCAGGTAGTCGAGGGCGTTCTTCGTCGCAGCGTTCATCGAGTGGTTGTACTCCGGGAGCACGAAGACGTACGCGTCAGCGCGCGACACGATGGCGCTCCATCGCCTCGTGTGCTCGTGCGAGTACAGGCCGGAGGCTGGATGGTTCGGCTCGTCCAGCAGGGGGAGAGCGACGTCCAGCAGATCTACGAGCTCGATGCTGAAGGTGCGGTGCGACTGCGCGACCTGCACGAACCAGCGCGCGATCTCCGCACCCGCCCTGCCCGGACGGGTGCTCCCGATAACGACCTGCAGGACAGGGCGAAGGTCCATCAGCTCAGCCTCTCGATGATCATCGCCATGCCCTGGCCGCCGGCCACGCACATGGTCTCTAGGCCGATCTGCTTGTCGTGGAAACGTAGGGAGTTGATGAGCGTCGTGGTGATGCGAGCGCCCGTCATGCCGAAGGGATGGCCGACGGCGATGGCGCCCCCGTTGACGTTGAGCTTCTCCCACGGGATACCGAGCTGGTGCGCCGATGGCACGACCTGCGCCGCGAACGCCTCGTTGATCTCGACCAGGTCGATGTCGTCGATCGTCATACCCGCCAAGGCGAGTGCTCGGCGCGATGCCGCGACCGGGCCGAGGCCCATGAGCTCGGGTGACATGCTCGAGACGGCGGTCGACACGACGCGCGCCAGCGGCGTGATGCCCAGCTCGCGAGCGCGCTTGTCGCTCATGACGACGAGCGCTGCGGCACCATCGTTCAGAGGACAGCAGTTGCCGGCCGTGACCGTTCCGTCGGACCGGAACACCGGCTTCAGGCCGGACACGCCCTCGAGCGTCACACCTGCTCGAGGTCCATCGTCGCGCGACACCACGGTCCCGTCCGGGAGCGTGACGGGCGTGATGTCCTGCGCCCAGAAGCCGTTCGACAGCGCCGCCTCAGCCAGGTTCTGGCTACGCACGCCGAACTCGTCCTGGTCCCGGCGCGTAGTACCGGTGACCTGGGCGACATTCTCCGCCGTGTGACCCATGGCCAGGTAGACGTCAGGCATGGTCCCGGACTCGCGGGGATCGACCCACGTGGAGCCGTCGGTCGCGGTCTGCGCCGTTCGCGCCTCGGCATCGGCGAACCGCGGGTTGTGTGTGCCCGCGCCGCCGTCAGCGAGACCGTTCGCGAAGCGGCTGACCGCTTCGACGCCAGCCGACAGGAACACCGATCCCTCCCCGGCCTTGATCGCGTGCATGGCCATGCGTGTGGTCATCAGGCTCGATGAGCAGTAGCGATTGACCGTCACGCCGGGCAGGTCGTCAAAGCCGGCGAGCACGGCGACCACCCGCGCGACGTTGAACCCCGCTTCACCGCCGGGCTGGCCACACCCCATCAGCAGGTCGTCGACCTCGTGCGGATCGAGCTCCGGCGCCTGGGCGAGGACGGCATGCACCATCTGGACCGCGAGCTCGTCCGCCCGCGCGGACGCGAGCGACCCTTTGCCGGCTCGACCGATCGGGGATCTGGCAGCGGCGACGATCACGGCTTCCGGCATGAGGACTCCACTACCTGGAGGATGGTCATCGCGGCTTCAGGAGCTCGCGGCCGATGACTTCCTTCATGATCTCGGTCGTTCCCCCGTAGATGGTGTGCACCCTCGCATCGACGAAGAGGCGCGCGATCGGGTATTCACGCATGTATCCATATCCGCCGTGCAGCTGGACGCAACGACCGAGCACGCGCTGCAAGAGCTCGGTCGTCCACCACTTGGCGCGTGCCGCGTCCTCCGCAGTGAGAGTGCCCGCGTTGATCGCTCTGACGCAGCCGTCCACGTAGGCGCGGGTGACGCGAACTTCGGTGTCGATCTCGGCCAGCGTGAACCTCGTCGCCTGAAAGTCGGCAATCCGCTGCCCGAAGGCGCTGCGGTTGGACACGAAGTCGAGGGTCCACCCGAAAGCCGCCTCGGCTGCGGCCACTGCGTAGTAGGCGATCGACAGCCTCTCCATCGGCAGGCGCTCCATGAGGTGCGCGAAGCCCCGGTCCTCGATGCCGAGGACATTCTCGGGAGGCAGGAAGACGTCGTCGAAGTACAGATCGGTGACGGTGTCCCCCCGTTGCCCCACCGAGTCGAAGGGTGCGCCTTGCGTGAAGCCGACCATCCCCGCTTCGACCACGAACAACGTGAACGGATCGCGACGTCGGTCGCGGCCTTCGGCATCGTCAGCGCCCGGTGTGCGGGCGGCGACGATGACAAGATCGGCCGTGGAGCCGCCCGTGATGAACGTCTTGTTGCCGTTTAGGATCCATCCGGCTTCCGTGCGCACCGCGGTGGTACGGATCCCTCGGAGGTCGCTGCCGGCACCGGACTCCGTCATGGCGATCGCCGACGTCTTTTGGCCGGCGTAGAGAGGGGTCAGCCAGCGCTCCTGCTGTTCCCGGGTCCCGAGATCGATCAGGTACGGACCGACTAGGTCATCGAGTCCGCCGAGGGCCACGTTGACGGACGATGCGCCGACCCGGGCGAGCTCATCGGTGACGACGCAGCGGAATCTCCAGTCTTCGCTGCCTCCACCACCCAGATCGGCCGGGCCGAGGAGTCCCAGCAGTCGCTGCCGGGCGGCCGCGAGCCAGAACGACGGGTCGATGTGCTGGGCGGTGTCCCATTCTGCCGCGTGAGGCACCACCTCCTTCTCGACGAAGGTCCGTACGGCAGCGCGGAACTCTTCGTGCTCGTCGTCGAAGAGCGTCGACGGCTGGAGTGGCATGAGAGCGACGTTAGACAGATCTATAACTCCCGTCAACAGATTGTCTCACTCGGTTCGCCGCGCCGACCTGCGAGCGTCCAGGCCGGAGACGTAGGCCTCGCATACGGCGGTGATGGCGTCCGCCATGTCGATCAGCAGCTTCTCGAGGGACAGCCATGGATCGTTCTGGATCGCCAGGAAGGCACTGTCCGGGCTGGATCGTTCTAGGCGCCCGAACCCCCGACGTGCATCCCACGGAGAGCCCAGCTCGTCCGACCCTCGTGTGATGACGGCCCGACCACCGGGTGCACACTCTCGCCTTAGGACGCCGATGCGCACGCCCTCAGAACTCGGAGACCACGCGAACAGCAGCGAGATCGACGACCTCCTGAGCCGCTACGTCGAGGCGTTGGCTGCACAGTCCTTCGAGGCCTATCCGCTCACGGAGGAGGTAACGTTCCGTGGACCGCGCCTCGGGCCGATCACCGGTGCGGAAGCCGCCAGGTCCACGCTTGTCCAAGTCGCTGGTGCCTTCAGCAGGTTCGACGCTGTGAACGCCGGCCAGCTTGTCGACGGCGACGAGGCGGTACTGCGCCTAGAGGTCACGCTGCCCGACGGGCGCGGTTTCGCCATCGCCGATCACCTCCGCTTTCGCCACGGCGCCACTGCCTACGTGCGGCCGTACTTCGATGCGGGACTGCTCGAGTCGCTCGGATTCGCCCCGTCCGTCGACGATCTCGGGCCCCGGGCTCGGCTCTGACACCCAGCCGGGCCGTGCGGTGTCAGCCGTCGACCATGGCAGTGACGCTCAGGTCGTAGGCCGTCATACCCCCGTCGGCCATGACGACGGCACCGTTGACGGCGACGGACCGCGGGCAGGCGAGGAACGCGATGAGCTCGGCGACGTCGACGGGCTCGAGCACGCGCCGTGACGGCGACAGCCGGGCTGCCTTCGCGTACGAGCTCTCAGCATCGCCACCGTGGCGGGCGCCCAGGTGGCCCATGACCTCGTCCGACATGTCGGTGCGGGTCAGCCAGGGACAGACCACGTTGGTGCGGACACCAGCGGGACCGGCGTCGACCGCCAGCGAACGACCGAGCCCGATCAGCGCGTGCTTCGACGCCACGTACGCCGCGGCGTGCGGCGGAGCGAGCACGCCGGCGACGCTGGACACGAGAACGATCGAACCTCGCGACTCGCGGAGAGCCGGCAGGAGTGCGCGCGAGGACACGAAGGCCGATTCAACGTTGGTACGCATGACTCTCGCCCATTCGACGTCGGTGGTTCCCTCGACGTCGGCGAAGTTGCCGCTACCAGCGCTGGCGATCAGCGAGTCCACGCGGCCCCAGCGCTCGAGGGCTGTCGCCAGCATGTGCTCGCAGTCCGCGGGGCTGGCGGCATCCCCGACAACGGGCACCGCGCCGGTCCTGGCGGCCACGGCGGTGATGGGCTCGAGGCGCCGTCCCACCACCATCACCTCGGCGCCGCGCTCGCGCAGCAGCGTCGCAGTCGCGGCCCCTATCCCGCTGCCGCCGCCCGTGACGACGTACACCCGCTCCGCGTGCTCGCTGGTCATGGTGAGGTGCTCCGCTCTGTCGCTGCGGCGGTACCCGCACCGATTGGTGCGCCGAACGCCCTCCAAGAGTCGGGAGGGTATCGGAAACGTGCGAAATTTTCGATTTCTCGGCTAGACTTCGGTCATGAGGCGGCAGCGCGTGGGGTCTTCGCTCGTCGAGGACGTGCACACCCAGATGCGCGAGGAGATCCTCAGCGGCCAGCTCAAGCCCGGCGAGCGACTTCTCGTGCAACCGCTGTCCCAGAGGTTCAAAGTCAGCCTGTCGGTCGTCCGCGAGGCGCTGACCAGGCTTGCGGAGCAGGGCCTCGCCAAGTCGACGCCACAGATCGGCTTCACCGTCGCCTCGCTGTCCATCGACGATCTCCTCGACCTCACACGAGCGCGAGTCGACATCGAGAACCTGATGATCGCCCGCGCGGTGGTCGAGGGTGACCTCGCGTGGGAGTCCGAGGTGGTCTCGACGAACCACGCGCTGGCGGGAACGTTGCACGTCGATCCGAAGACCGGGGCCGTCAACCCGAAGTGGCGCGTCGTCCACTCCGACTTCCATGCGGCTGTGGCCGCGGGCTGCGGCAGTCCCGTTCTCCAGCGGATCCGTGCCGAGCTCTACGACAAGGCCGAGCTGTACCGAGCGTGGGCGATCCGCGCCGATCCGTCCCGTGACGTCATCGCAGAGCACCGCAGCATCTGCGAGGCCGTCCTCGACCGAGACGCACCCCGGGCTACCGACCTCATGGCCGCGCACATCCGGCTCACAACAGAGCTGCTCCTGCGGTTCCTCGGTGAGTCCGCGGCCGAGGACGCCAAGGCCGCTCTCGCCTGACCGGTTCGACCCCTTCGTCGACCCTTCCTCGACCATGGCTCGACCATGGCTCGACCCTCCTGGCCCGCCCGGGAGCGCCCGCCGTACCCCGCGCTCCTCGACAGCGTCGTGACCGAGCCGTTACCGGTTTTCAGGAAGTGATTTCGATTTTCTCTTGCCTTTTCGATGGTGAGCGTCCAGAGTTCACCCAACCGACACGAGGGGTGTACTTCGATGCGACTTGCGAATCTGTCCGGGCGGGCCGTCGTCCTGGTGGACGGAGGTGCGATCGACGTCGAGGGACTCACCGATGGCGCTTTCGGACCTGACGCAAGGTCCCTGTTCGACGACTGGGACTCGTTCCGTGCGATCGTCGCCGAGCGGTTGTCCGGCGCCACCGCGACGCCCTACCAGGTGGGCGACCTCGGCGCCCCGGTTCCCGAGCCGCGCCAGGTCTTCGCGATCGGACTCAACTACGCGGACCATGCAGCGGAGGCATCGCTGCCGACGCCGGACTTCCCCGTGGTCTTCACCAAGTTCCCGACCAGCCTCACCGGTCCCGCCACGACTGTCACGCTTCCGTCCCCCGGCGTCGACTACGAGGCCGAGCTGGTGGCCGTGGTCGGCCGCGAGGCACGCGAGGTCAGCGCCGCGGACGGCTGGTCCTACATCGCCGGCCTCATGGTCGGCCAGGACCTCTCCGAACGCGAGGTCCAGCGCCGCGGCCCCGCAGCGCAGTACGCGATGGGCAAGTCGTTCCTCGGCTTCGCGCCCACCGGTCCCGCGCTCGTGACGCTCGACGAGATCGATGACCCGGACAACCTCGCCATCAAGGGATGGATCGGGGAGCAGGTCCTTCAGGACAGCCGCACCAAGGAGCTCATCTTCACGGTCCCCCAGCTCGTCGAGTACATCTCCGGCATCTGCCGGCTGCTGCCCGGCGACCTGATCTTCACGGGCACGCCCGCCGGCGTCGGTCTGAGCCACACGCCGCCCCGCTTCCTGCGACCCGGCGAGACCCTCATGACGGAGATCGAGGGCCTCGGTCGCCTCGAGATCCCGCTCGTTGCCGGCTACAACACCTCCGCCTGACGGGATAGCACCATGCCCCTCCACGGTCTGTCATCCCTCACCCTCGGTGTTTCGAACATCGAGGAGGTCACCTCGTATTACGAGGACTTCGGCCTGTCGACGAGCAGGGTCGAGCCGAACGGAACGACGCACCTCGCCACCGTCGAGGGCGGCGAACAGCTGCACGTCGCGCACGCGGATCGTCGTCGCCTGCTTGCCATGTCTGTGGCCGCAGACGACACCGACGACCTCGATCGGGTCGCCGCACAGCTCGCGCGGCTCGACCTCGAGGTTCGTCGCGGGGAAGGAACGGTCTCAGCGCTCGACCCGGGGACGAACGTCCTGGTGACCGTAGAGATCCGATCGCGAATCGTGCAGTCGCCGATCGAGGCGGTCGAGTTCAACCGTCCCGGAGCCACGCCTCGCACCAACAACCGTGCCCCAGGCATCGAGCGAACGTACAAGGTTCGACCGCGCAAGCTCGGCCACGTTGTCGTCGGGTCGACCGATCAGCCGAGCAGCCAGAAGTTCTTCACCGAGGGCATCGGTTTCAAGGTCAGCGATGTCGTGAAGGACAAGGCGGCGTTCATGCGCTGCAGCACCGACCACCACAACGTCCTGGTCCAAGAGGCCCCGATCACGATGCTCCACCACACGTCGTGGCAGGTGGAGGACGTCGACGACATAGGTCGCGGAGCCACGTCCATGCTCGAGCAGGATCCGGGTCGCCACGTGTGGGGCCTCGGTCGGCACCACATCGGCTCGAACTTCTTCTGGTACCTGAAGGACCCGGCGGGCAACTTCAGCGAGTACTACTCCGACATGGACTGCATCGTCGACGACGAGCTGTGGGAGCCCGGCGTCTGGGACGGCATCAAGTCCCTCTACAACTGGGGTCCCAGGCCGCCTGACTTCTTCTTCCGCCCCGAGGATCTCGCCGAGCACATGGCCGGCGCCCACATCGGGTGACCCTCATGGACCGCCGACGCAGCACCACTTCGACACCGACTGGCCGGGAGGGCGCATGACGTGGGACGCCGATGTCGTCATCGCCGGCTTCGGGCCGGTGGGGCAGACGCTCGCCGCACTGCTGGGCCGGCAGGGCCATCACGTGCTGGTGTTGGAGCGTCAGTCTCAGATGTACTCCAAGCCTCGCGCGGTCACGCTCGACAACGAAGTGATGCGGATCCTCGCCGGCATCGGGCTCGGTGAGTACTTCGACGAGTTCTGCCTGCCCTCGTGGCAGTACGACTGGCGCAATGCTGCGGGCGAGACTCTCCTGCACTTCGAGTTCGGGACCGAGCCAGGATCTGGTCGCCCCATCAACGTGACGTTCCACCAGCCGAGCCTCGAGGCGCGACTGATCGAGGTCGTCGCGGCTCTTCCCTCCGTGGAGGTACGCCGCTCGGCGACGCTCGTCGACGTCGTGCAGCACGCGGACCATGTAGTCGTCGGCTACGAGACTCGCGAAGGCGCTCGCCACGAGGTGACCGCCCAGTACGTCGTCGGTTGCGACGGTGCCAACAGTCGGGTGCGCGAGGTGCTCGACCCGGTGATCGACGACCGGGGCTTCTTCTACGACTGGGCCGTGCTCGATGTCCTGCCGCACGACACCCGTCGCGTGCAGGAGTGGGAACCCCGCAACCTCCAGATCTGCGACCCGGTGCGCCCCACCACCGTCGTGTCCGCGGGCCCCGGACGACGACGCTGGGAGTTCTTCCTGCTGCCCGACGAGTCCCTGGCGCAGTTCGAGACCGACGAGTACGCCTGGAAGCTGCTCGAACCCTGGGGCCTCGACCGCACCAACGCCGACATGGAACGGGCGGCGGTGTACCGCTTTCGGGCCTTGTGCTGCCAGACATGGCGCCAGGGCCGCCTGCTCGTGGCGGGCGACGCCGCTCACCTCATGCCGCCGTTCTTCGGTCAGGGGATGTGTTCAGGCGTGCGCGACGCCGCCAACGCGGCGTGGAAGCTCGACGCCGTCCTGCGCGGCGTCGCGACCGAGGACCTGCTGGACACCTACACCACCGAGCGCGTGGCGCACGTGCAGTTCGCCATCGGGATCTCCGTGGAGCTCGGCAAGGTCATCTGTCTGACCGACCCCGACGGGGTAGCGGCCCGCGACTCGGCCATGCTCGCCGCAGGAGGTCGACCGGACAAGGCGCTGCCGCCCCTCCCCCCGGCCGCTCTCGGCGCTGGCATCAGTCGTCGTGGAGCAGACGGAACGCTGGCTTCCCCCGGTCCGGTCTTCACCAGCCAGGGCATGGTTCGACTGGCGGACGGGCGCGAGGGTCCGCGGGACGACCTGGTCGGCCCCGGTTTCGCCCTGGGAGCCACGTTCGACCCGCGCGAGTACCTCACGCCCGAGTCCGTCGACTCCTTCCGCCGCCTCGGCGGCGGGTTCGAGCAGTTCGTTCCCGGCGACGTGACTCCCACGGATGACGGCGAGCTCCGCCAGCTGGCCGACATCGAGGGGTTCTACCTGCCCCACATGGCGGAAGCCGGGTTCGTCGCGGCCATCGTCCGACCTGACTACTACCTCTTCGGCGTCGCACGGCAGCCCCACGGCGTTCAGGGACTGCTCGACGACCTCCTCGACCAGCTGGGTGCACGTGCGCTCTCCCCGGCCGGCGGAGCCGTCTGATGTCGGACGCCCTGCTCGATATCGACGCCCTCCGGGTCACCTACGGCGGCGTCGTCGCGGTCGACAGCGCGACGTTCACCGTCTCCGAGGGCCAGATCGTGGGCCTTATCGGGCCGAACGGTGCAGGCAAGACGTCGATGATCGACGCGCTCACCGGCTACCACCGTCCGTCCGCAGGTACCGTCACCTTCGCCGGCGAGAACGTCACGAAGGTGAAGGCCGACAAGCGTTCGCGCAAGGGCCTCGTGCGTACCTTCCAGTCGGTCGAGCTGTTCGACGACCTCACCGTCGAGGAGAACCTGCTGGTCGCCGCCGAGCACGTCAGCTGGTGGCAGCCGTTCAAGGACATATTTCTGCCACACGGGCACCGCGGTGCTGAAGCGGTTGCCTGGGCGACGTCGACCCTCGACATCGGGGACGTCGCCGACCGCATGCCCACCGATCTCTCGCACGGCCAGCGCAAGCTGGTCAGCGTGGGCCGAGCGCTCGCACAGCGTCCGCGGCTGGTACTGCTCGACGAGCCGGCCGCCGGACTGGACAGCGACGAGAGCCTGGCGTTCGGTGAGCGTCTGCGCTCCCTGCCGGAGAACGGCGTGAGCGTGCTCCTCGTCGACCACGACATGGGTCTGGTGCTCAGCGTCTGCGACCACGTCGTGGTGCTCGACTTCGGCAAGATCATCGCCCACGGCAGGCCCGACGAGATCCGCGCCAACCCCGCGGTCATCGAGGCCTACCTCGGGAGCAGCAGCTCGGAGGAGTTGCATGACTAAGAAGGCTGCTCTCGCCGAGACCACGTCGCCTGGCGCCTCCGAGCTCCTGCTGAGCCTGGAGAAGCTGTCCGCCGGCTACTTCGGCACGCCGGTCGTGCGCGACCTTGATCTGACGGTTGCGCGGGGCGAGGTCGTCGCCCTGCTGGGTGCCAACGGGGCCGGCAAGACCACGACCGTCAATACGATCGCCGGCCTCATACCGTCGATCGGCGGGACCATCAAGGTGGCCGGCGACGACACGAGCGGCATCCCCGCGCACGTCATCGCACGGCGCGGTGTCGCCCTCGTGCCCGAAGGGCGTGCGCTCTTCTACGGGCTCACGACCCGGGAGCACCTCAAGCTGGCGAAAGCCAAGGATGGTGTTTCGGAGACCGAGCTCCTCGACCTGCTGCCCGAGCTGACCAAGTGCCTGGACCGACGTGCGGGACTGCTGTCCGGGGGGGAGCAGCAGATGCTGGCCGTCGGACGTGCCCTCATGTCGCGTCCACGGCTGCTCATCGTCGATGAGATGAGCATGGGTCTGGCCCCGGTCATCGTCGAACGGCTGCTTCCGGTGCTGCGCCGGGTCGCCGAGGACTTCGGGTCCGCCGTGCTGTTCGTCGAGCAGCACATCTCCCTCGCCCTGGCTGTCGCCGACTCGGCGTACGTGCTCAGCCATGGTCGGCTGGTCCTCAGCGGACCAGCCAGCACCTTGCGCGGCGACCGCGAGCTCCTTCGGCAGAGCTACATGGGCGAGCTCGACACGGCGTCGCACGCTCCAGACTTCCCGTCACAGACGGGGGGAACGACCGGCCCCGATCCCGGGGATCCGCAGTGACCTCGCTCCGCACCGCGGTGCACTGGCGAGTCTCGACCAACCGGCTCCGCCGCGAGGTCACCCCGGGCCTCGGCCCACCAGCCCCACCAGCTCCGTCAGCACCGTCACCGTCACCGCCACCTCGAAGGGACCAGGGATGACCAGCAAGCTCCTTGTGCGTTGGGGGGCCGGCCTCGCGGCCGTCGCTCTTCTCGCCGCCTGCAGCAACTCGAGCTCGACCTCGCCGCCCGCCTCCAGCGGCTCACCCTCGGCGTCGTCGACCACCGACCCGTTGGGTGCACCGAACAAGGCCACGGGCACGCCGATCACCGTGGGAATGCTCAACCTCGAGAACGGCCCGGTGACCTTCCCGATGGTTCGCGCCGGAGTCGAGGCAGCCATCGCATACATCAATGACTACAAGGGCGGCATAGGCGGTCACCCGATCAAGCTGGTCCACTGCGAGACCGACAGCCAGCCCGCCACGTCTCAGCGCTGCGCGAACCAGATCCTCGACCAGAAGCCGGCCTTCATCTTCGGCGGCGCCGACACCGGTGCGCCCGGGGCGTACGCCGTCTGGCAGCGGGCGAACCTCGCAGTGGTCGGCGGTATCCCCTTCACGCCGGTCGAGCAGAACTACAAGGACGGCTTCATGTTCGGGGCCGTCGCCGGTGCCGACAACGCTGCCGGCGTCGTCTACGGCAACCAACAGGGCGCCAAGAGCGGCGTCGCGGTCTACACGTCTGACACCCAGGGCACGCGCACGGGCAATGGTGTCCAGACCTTCATGAAGAACCTCAAGATGTCCCCGGTGAGCGGCGTCCCGGTACCCCCCACTGCCGCTGACGTCAGCGCGCAGGCCGCGACCGTCGTCACCTCGAACCCGGACATGGTCTACGTGACCACGCCGGTGGGCTGCGCCAGCATGCTCAAGAGCCTCAACCAGCTCGGGTACAAGGGCAAGGTCTTCGTCATCGACCCCTGCACGGACCCCAAGGTCATCGCGGCTGCCGGCGCTGGTGCCAACAACATCACGTGGGGTGCCCCGACCGACCTGCCCGGCGCGACGCCTGACGGGCAGCTCTACATGGCGATTCTCGGCAAGTACGCGCCCAGCACGCCACCGATCACGCTCACGGTCATGGCCATCCAGGAGGTGATGAACGCGCAGACGTACCTGTCTCCGATCGCCGACAGCCTGACCACGGACTCGATCGTGGCGGCGTTCACGAAGGGGACGAACAACCCGAACTTCGCGGCTCACCCGTTCACCTGCGACGGCAAGCAGATCCCCGGCTCGATCTCGATCTGCAACGGCTATCAGCACATCAACACTTACATCAACGGCAAGACCAGCTCGGTCGGCGACTGGGTGAACCCGTCGTCGGCGATGGGTGGCTGAGCGACCCAAAGTAGGACGCCCTGCCCGTGCCGCCACGAGGCGGCACGGGCGGGGAACCCCACCCCTGCGACCTGACCCGACGAGGCACGTATGACCGTCACGCTGCTGTTCCTGCTGCTCGGCCTGGGCGCCGGTGCCGTCTACGGACTGCTCGCGCTGGGCCTCGTTCTCAAGTACCGTGCGGCCGGGGTCGTCGACTTCGCCCACGGCTCGGTCGCGATGATCTGCGCCTTCGCCTTCGTCTCCCTGCGCAACGACGGCGACCTCCAGCTGCCGTGGCCGGTGCTCCCGCACACGATCCACATCTCCGACACCGGCGTGCCGGACGGCACCAGCATCGTGTTCACCTTCATCTATGCCGGCGTGCTCGGCGCCGTCCTCTACTACCTCGTCTACCGCCCGCTGCAGCACTCGACCGCGCTCACGAAGGTGTGCGCCTCGGTCGGTGTGATGCTCTACCTGCAAGCGACCGCGGTTCTCAACTTCGGCACCGAGGGCAAGTCCACCGCCCCGGTGCTACCGAGTGGGACGCTCGTGATCGCCGGCGTCCCGATCCCGATCGACCGCCTGTGGCTCGCCGTCACGGTGGTCGTCGCCGCGCTCGCGCTGGCCTTTGTGTACCGGCGAACCCTCTTCGGCCTGCGCACGCGTGCCGGAGCGGAGAACGAGGTCGGGTCCGCGTTAGTCGGAATCTCGTCGACCCGCATCGCGATGCAGAACTGGATCATCGCCACGCTCCTCGCCGGTGCGTCGGGCATCTTGCTGTCACCGATCGCGAACCTCGACCCGACGTCGTACACGCTGTTCATCATCCCCGCGCTGTGCGTGGCGCTCATCGCCGGATTCTCGTCGTTCCTCGGGGCTGCGGTCGCCGGCCTGGTGCTCGGCATGGCGCAGTCGGAGATCATTCACATCCTCGCCATGAACCCGAAACTGCCCCAGCAAGGGATAGCCGAGGGGCTGCCGTTCGTCGTGATCCTGGTCGTCATGACGTGGCGGGGGATAAGCCTGATTCCACGCGGCACGATCGCCCAGCCCCGCTACCCCTCGGTCGGCCGACCGAGCGCGCCGTTCAAGACGGCGGCGTTCACGTTCGTGGCCGGCGTCGTCGTGCTGGTCCTTCTGCAGGGCTCGCTCAAGTCGGCGTTCATGTCGTCGATCATCTGGACGCTCCTGGCTCTCTCGCTCGTGGTGCTCACCGGCTACGTCGGGCAGGTGTCGCTGGCTCAGCTGTCGTTCGCCGGCTTCTCCGGATTCCTCCTCAGCCATATCGCGCTCGAGTGGGGCGTCCCCTTCCCGCTCTCGCTGCTCCTCGCGGCGCTGTGCGCCGTGCCGCTCGGCTGCCTGATCGGTCTCCCAGCGCTGCGCGTGCGCGGGGTCAACCTGGCGATCGTCACGCTCGCCGCAGGTTCTGCGCTCGAGGTGTTCCTGTTCAACAACGTGGGTTTCAGCGGCGGTGAGGCAGGTCGTCAGATCCCCTCCCCCAGCCTGTTCGGGATCGACCTCGGAATAGCCCGCGGGCAGGACTATCCGCGCACCATCTTCGGCGTGTTCATCCTCGCCATCGTGATCCTGGTGGCGGTGCTCGTGGCCAGGCTCCGCAACTCCTCCACCGGTCGCATGCTGCTCGCCGTCCGGTCCAACGAACGCGCCGCGGCCGCGTCTGGCATCAACGTGCCCCGGGCCAAGCTGTTGGCATTCGGCGTCTCGAGCTTCATCGCCGGTCTGGGCGGGTGCCTGCTCGGATACCAGCAGGGCACCTTGTCGCCGGCGACGTTCGGTGTCTTCCAGTCCCTGGGTCTGCTCGCGATCGCGTACGTCGCCGGTATCGGCCGTATCTCCGGCGCCGCCGTCGCCGGCGTCCTGCTTGCGGGTACCGGCCTCATGGTGAGCGCGCTCGACAAGTTCCTCGGCCTGGGCATTTACCAGTCCGTGATCGCCGGTGTCTTGCTCACGTTCACCGCGATCATGAACCCCGACGGGATCGCAACACCCATCGCGAGCGGCAAGAGCCCGGCCAACCTGCTGGAACGGTGGGGTCAGCGGCTCGTGGGTACCCGTCCGGCCGCGCCGTCGCCCGCCCCTGAACCCGCGCCGGCGAGTGCAGGGAGCGTGAATGCATGAGCGACACAGTGGTGGTGGGCTTCATCCGCAGCCCCGAGGGTGACGCGGCCCTGGCCGCCGCCGTCGCGGAAGCGCGTCGGCGTTCGGGCAGACTAGTGATCGTCCACTCGTCGAAGGGTGGCCACGAGGACGCCGACTCGGTCGTCAACGACCGGCTCGCGCTCGACGTGGTCGGCGAGCGGCTGAGGTCGGAAGGGCTCGCCGTCGACGTCGAGGACCTTGCCCGGGGCAACGAACCCGCCGACGACCTCGTCGAGGTCGCCGACCGCGAAGATGCGGCTCTCATCGTCATCGGTATGCGCAAGCGGTCGGCCGTCGGGAAGCTCTTGCTCGGAAGCAATGCGCAGACCGTGCTTCTGACGGCCCGCTGCCCGGTCCTGGCCGTCAAGGCCGCCCACGCGTGAGCTCTCCCTCGGCCGACGACGACCCTCTCGTCCCGTCGGCCGCAGGGGCACAGCACCGCCCGCACCTGATGCTTCTGATCGGTGCGTTCACCGCGCTCGCCCCGATCAACACCGACCTCTACCTCCCGCTCATGCCGCAGATGGCACACGAGCTCGGGACCACCCAGGCCGCTGCGCAGGCCACGGTGTCGGCTGTCCTGCTCGGCCTTGCCCTGGGCCAGATAGTCGTGGGGCCGCTGAGCGACGCCTGGGGTCGACGCGGCCCCGCGCTCGTCGGTGCGGCGGCCTTCGTGATCGGCAATCTCGCAAGCGCGGTCGCGCCGTCGATCGGCTCCTTGCTCGTCATCAGGTTCCTGGCGGGCCTGGCGTGCGCGGCTTGCGTCGTGGTGGTGCGGGCCGTCGTCACCGACGTGTTCGATCGTCCGAACGCCGCGCGGGCATACGCGACCTTGTCCGCGATCGTCACCGTGGTGCCCGCCATCGCACCGGTCTTCGGTGGACTCCTCGCGCTCGTCATGGGGTGGCGGTGGATCTTCGTTGTCATGGCCGGTCTCGGACTGGCCGTCCTGGCTGCCGGTTGGAGATCGTTGGAGGAGACCCTTCCAGCACAGCGACGGCGCGAACCGCACCTCGGCCGGGTGCTCGCCGACCTGGGGGGTCTCCTCGGTTTACGACATTTCGTGGCGTACGTGTTCTGCCTCGCGGCCGCCGGAGGTGTGCTCTTCGCCTACATCGGCGCCTCGTCCTTCGTTCTGCAGGGGACGTTCGGCCTGAGCCCCACGGCTTACGGCTTTGTCTTCGCAGCCAACGCGTTCGGCATCTTCGCGATGGCCAATGTGAGTCGCCGGCTCGTGGGGAAGACCGGGCCACGTCGACTGCTCGTCGTCGGCCAGGCGTCCTCGTTCATCGGGACGCTAGTGCTCGCCGGCGGGATGTGGCGCTCGTCCCTGCCCGTCGTGCTCCTGGGCTTGTTCGTCGCGGTCGGCAGTGTCGGGCTCGTGGTCGGCAACAGCATGGCCCTCGGCATGCGTCAGGCCCCGGAGCGGGCCGGATCTGCGTCCGGGCTGATGGGCATCGCCCAGTTCGCGTTCGGTGCGGTGATGGCTGCTGCCGCCGGGCTCGGGGCCTCGCCCTGGTCCATGGTTGCCGCCATGGTGGTCTGCGCCACGCTCGGGCCGTTGTTGCGGGCCGCGCTGCTCAGCGACGCCTACGAACAGCCGGCGTAGTCCTGTGGTGCCCGCAGTCAGCGCAGTCCGAGGACGCGGATGGCGTTGTCCTTGAGGATGAGCGGCCGGACCTCGTCCTTGATCGGAAGCTCGGCGAAGTCAGTCAGCCAACGGTCCGGCGTGATCACGGGATAGTCCGAGCCGAACATGACCTTGTCCCGCAGCAGCGTGTTGGCGTACTGGACGAGCAGCGGGGGGAAGTACTTCGGCGACCAGCCCGAGAGGTCGATGAACACGTTGGCCTTGTGGGTGGCCACCGACAGTGCCTCGTCCTGCCAAGGGAAGGACGGGTGAGCGATGATGATCGTCAGCTCGGGGAAGTCGGCGGCGACGTCGTCAAGCAGCATCGGGTTCGAGTGCCTCAGCCGGAGACCGGACCCCCCGGGCGTGCCCGCCCCGATGCCCGTCTGACCGCTGTGGAAGAGAGCCGGAACTCCTAGCTCGGCGAGCACCTCGAACATGGGGTAGGCGAGGCCGTCGTCGGGGGAGAAGCCCTGCAGCGTCGGGTGGAACTTGAAGCCCCGGACCCCTCGCCCGGTGATCAGCCGGCGGGCCTCCGATGCGGCACGCTCGCGATGAGGATCGACGCTGGCGAAGGGGATGAGAACGTCCGGATGCCGCTCCGCCGCCCGGATGACATCCTCGTTGGGCACCGGCGAATGACCCGTCTGATGCTCGCAGTCCACCGTGAACACCACGGCGGCCATGTGCCTGTCGCGGTAGTACGCGGCGAGCGCATCGAGAGTCGGTGCTCGACCGTCGCCGGTCTTGAAGTACTTCGCTGACGCGGCCATGAGCGAGTCGGGGAGGCTGAGGTGGCCGTCTTCGGACACCTCGGCGTGTGTGTGCACGTCGATGGCGACGAGGGAATCCAGGTCGAGGGTCATAGCCGGCGTCCCGTCATGACGTCAGGTCGGTCTCGGTGGACTTCGCGGTGAGCAGACTGAGCAGGAGGCGGTCCCGTGCGGCCGCCAGCTGCTCGGGTGTGGTGCCGCCCATCTCGTCGTCAGTCTGATCGACGACCCGGCGCACGAGCTCAGGTGTCCACTCCGGCGTCGCCAGGTCGTCCCACCACTCGACCATGGGAGGCCCGAGGTGCTCGAGCGTGTGGGCGATCCCGCCGTCGCCACCGGAGAGGTGCTGTCCCGCGAACGGCCCGACCACCGCCCACCGAAGGCCGGGCCCGTTCGTGATCGCGGCATCGACGTCGGCGACCGTGGCTGCACCGCGCGCCACCAGGCTGTAGGCCTCGCGCCACAGCGCGGCCTGCAGCCGGTTCACGAGGTGGCCGGCGAGCTCCTTGCGGACATGAACGGGGCGCTTTCCGACCGAGGCGTAGAAGGTCCTGGCATCAGCCACCGCGCGCTCGGAGGTCAGCCGGCCGCCCACCACTTCGACCAACGGGATGAGGTGGGCCGGGTGGAACGGGTGACCGACCAGGACGCGTTCGGGGTGCTGCGTGCAGGTCTCCTGGATGGTCGTGGGGCGCAGGCCGGACGAGCTGCTCGCGATGACGGTCGCGACGGGGGCGTGCGCGTCGATCTCCGCGACGAGCGACTGCTTGAGCTCCACCCGCTCCGGGCCGCTCTCCTGGACGAAGGCGGCGTGACCGACGGCGCCGGCGATGTCGTCGCTCCAGTGCAGCATCTCCAGCGGCGCTTCGGCGGGGGCGCCCAGCGCGATGAGCGCGGGCCACGCCGCCCGGATGGCATCTACGAGACCCTCGTGGGCACCCTGGCCCGGATCGTGCGCCGCTACCGCAAGGCCACGAGAGAGGAACAGCGCGCACCAAGCCGCTCCGATCACGCCCGTGCCGACAACGGCGACCGTACGAGGAGCGGAAACCTCGTCGGACGTCACAGGGTGCCGTCCGGCATGCGGGGAACTGACGTGAAAAGGTCGAGAGTGCTGGGGTCGAGCAGAGAGTCACGGCTCGCCACCTCGTCGGGGAGGGCGCCCTGCAGGATCCGCTTCACCGGCAGCTCGAGCTTCTTCCCCGTTCGGCTGCGCGGGATCGCGCGCACTGGGCGAATCGAGTCAGGCACATGGCGTGGGGAGAGATTCGTGCGCAACGCCGTGACCAAGCGGTTACGGAGGTCGTCGCTGAGCTCGCCGTGGGGTGTGACGACGAACAAGATGAGCTCACCCGGTCCACCGTCCGGATCCTCGAGATGCACGACCAGGCTGTCGGCGATCTCCGTGAACTCCTCGACGACGCTGTAGAAGTCAGCCGTGCCGATCCGGACGCCTCCCCGGTTCAGGGTGGCGTCGGAGCGGCCGGTAATGACGAGGCTGCCGCGCTCGCTGAAGCGGACCCAGTCGCCCATGCGCCAGATGCCTGGGTACATGTCGAAGTAGGACGCGCGGTAACGACTTCCGTCGGTGTCTCCCCAGAACGCGACCGGCATCGACGGTATGGGCCTGCGGATGACGAGCTCACCGAGCTCGCCGATCACCTCGTTGCCGAACGGGTCGAACGCTGCGACGTCGCAGCCGAGGACTCGGCCCGACATCTCACCGGCGTAGACAGGTTGCAGGGGACTGGCGGCGACGATACCGGTGCACACGTCGGTGCCTCCGCTGCCGACGTTGAGCAGGACGTTCTGTCCCATCTGCTCGGTGATCCAGACGAAACCCTCGGTGGGGAGCGGTGCTCCCGCACAGCCGATCTGGCGCACTGCCGACAGGTCGAACTGACGGGCCGGCTCGATGCCCTCCTTGCGGCAGGCCATGACGTACCCGGGGCTCACGCCCACCAACGTGGCCCGGGTCTGCGCCGCGAGCCGCCACTGCTCGGTGAGGTCAGGGTGGAGCGGGTTGCCGTCGATGAGGACGCACGCGGCCCCGTGCAGCAGCGCCGAGACGACGGTGTTCCACAGCATCCACGCGGTCGTGGTGAACCAGAGCAGGCGATCGCCTTCACGCAGGTCCCACGAGAGGCCTTGGCTCTTGAGCTGCTCCACCAGCAGCCCGCCGTGACCGTGGACGATCGACTTAGGCTTGCCCGTCGTCCCCGAGGTGAAGAGCACCACCATGGGATGGTCGAACGGGACTGGCTCGAAACGAAGCGGGCCCGTCGTACCGAGCAGGTCGTCCCAGGAGACGGTGTCCGGCAGTTCTCCCTCGCCGTAGGGCACGCAGACCACGTGCTCGAGCGTGCTGAGCCCTGAGCGGATCTTCGCGACCTCGTCCGTGCGGTCGATGGGCTTGGTCCCGTAGACGTAGCCGGGTACGGCGAGCATCACCTTGGGGTCGATCTGGCCGAACCGGTCGACGATCGCCTGGTGGCCGAACTCGGGCGCGCACGACGCCCAGATCGCCCCGAGACTCACCGTGGCGAGGAACGCGACAACGGTTTCGGAGATGTTGGGCAGGTAAGCCACTACCCGATCACCCGTGCCGACGCCCAGACGCTGCAACCCGGCTCGGGCTCGTGCGACCTGGTCGGCCAGCTCCGCCCGAGTGGTTTCCGTGCCGGATCGCGTCTGCGAGCGCTCGATGAGTGCGAGACCGGAGGGGTCGCGCCATGTGCCGAGGGCATGCTCGGCGTAGTTGATCGTGGCGCCCGGGAACCACACGGCACCCGGCATGGTCGGGTCGGCGAGCACAGCGGTGTGCGGACTGTGCTCACGCACGCCGAAGAAGTCCCAGATGCTCTCCCAGAACGCATCGAGGTCGTCGATTGACCATGCGTAGAGCTCGTCGTAGTTGTCGAAGGTTAGATGGCGCGCACGTTCGAGGAAGCGGAGATAGTCCCCGATGACCGTGGTCTCGCGTGCGTCGGACGGCACCGGGCGAATCATGTCGCCCTCCTGCACCTGCGGATTCACCGTGCCTCCTGCGCGGGTGCCGCGACCCGTGCCGCTCTGCCTTCGAGGAACTCGCGCATCCGTGCCTGTGCATCCTCGCTGCTCGAGGCGACGGCAGCCATGAGGGACTCCAGGAGATAGCCCTCGTGCGGTCCCACCTCGGCGATACGAGGAAGCGCCTGCAGCACGGCGTACGTCGTCATCGGCGCCAGCGATGCGGCCTTGGCCGCCAGGTCCAGCGCCAGGGCCAGGCCCTCACCGGGCTCGACCAGATACTGCGACAGCCCGGCCGCATGGCCCTCGTCGGAGTTCAGCACCCGTCCGGTGAGCATCATGTCGATCATGCGTGCGGCACCGATCAGTCGTGGCAGGCGAACGGAGCCGCCGCCGCCGAGGAAGAGACCTCGCTGCCCTTCCGGCAGTGCGTAGAACGTCGAGCGCTCCGCGACCCGGACGTGGGTCGCGCTGGCGAGCTCGAGACCGCCACCGACCACAGCACCCTTGAGGGCGGAGATGATCGGGACGCGGCCGAGCTGAAGAGCGCCCATCACGCGATGCCACATGCGCGAGTGGTGGAGTCCCCCCTCCACCGTCGCCGCGGTGAGGTCGGAGAGGTCAAGGCCCGAGCAGAAGTGGTCGCCGTCGCCGGTGAGCACGACCGCGCGCACGCCCTCGGGTGGTGCCTGGAAGAACGCTTCGAGCCCGAGAACCGTCGTGGTGTCCAGAGCGTTCCGCTTGCGGGCCCGGTTGAGCCTGACGAGCGCGACGGGGCCGCGGACCTCGACGGAAAGAGACTCGGGGAGGTCTGGAAGGCCTGCGGGGGTCATGGCCGAAACGTTAGACACAATTCTAACGAGCGTCAATGAAGTGTCGCAGATTCCTGGGTCAGATCGGCCGGGCCGCGGCAATCCGCGCGTCATCCGGCCGGTTCCTCGGCCGTGGGCGCGCGCGGGAGACGACAGGGGTCTCGGGACCTTCAACGAGCATGTTGCTGATCGTGCCGATGCCGTCGACGGTCATGGTGACGACGTCACCGGGCTGCAGGGGCCGAGGATCGAGTGCGCCGTTGTTGCCCCAGAGCTCGCCCAGACATCCGCCGTTCCCCGAGTTACCTGTGCCGAGCAGATCACCGGCATGCACCCACGTGTCCCGCGACGCGTACGCGACGAGGTCGGAGTCAGGCCAGCCCATGTTGGACGTCAGGTCGCGACCGATCTCCTGGCCGTTGACCCGGACCACCATGGCCAGGTCGAGGAAGCCGTCCGGATCGCGGTAGGGATCAAGCTCGTCGGCCGTCACGAGAACCGGACCCAGCGTGCTCGCGAAGTCCTTGCCCTTCGCGGGCCCGAAGCTCACCTTCATCTCGCGGCGCTGCAGGTCGCGGGCCGACCAGTCGTTGAGGATCGTGTAGCCGAAGACGTGATCGTGCGCGGTGGCCGGGTCGATGTTGCTCCCCGAGCGGCCGATGACGATATGCCCGGTGGGGTCGAAGGCGACAAAGCTTCCTCCTTGGCTGCCGCTCGACCACCGACCGTCCTCGACAAGCTCCTCGAGCAGGAACGCTCCGATCCTTCGGGCGTCGACGACCGTGTGCACCGGGAGCAGGGCCTCCTCGTGCTCCGGCGGCACCGACCGTTTTCCGCTAGTCCCGCCGAACGCTACTGCTTCATGGACCCCCAGCCTGAACGATCAAGCTCCTTGGGCTTACTCCTCTGGCGTCCACGGATGGGTCGGGGTTGGGTGAGGGACGGTCTCACGCGGAGTCGGAGCCGGGGACTGCACGAGCAGCCCGTTCGCGACACGCCCGAAAGTTCCTAGCCGTTCAAGATTCTTCGTTGGTGACACGTCAGCTTCCTCTTCCTCCGGCTAGGTCCGCCTCGTGTCGCGGGGTTCCCGGGTGTATCGCGGACGGTTGAGTTGCCCTCGGCCAACGACGGTAGCCGAGGGCAACTCAACCCAATTCGGATCAGACATGTGCATCGTGGTGGTTACGCTGGGCGGGAAAGTTGTTGTCCTGCAACAGTATTCCGGGTGGTGTTCTCTGGTGTTGTCTTCTGCGAAGATCGGCCGCTCGTCGTGGCGGTACTACCAGCGGACCGTCGCGGGGGGTGCGTGCGAGTACTACGCCGAGCACGGTGACCGGCCCGGGCGTTGGCACGGCCAAGGACTGGGCGAGCTGGGCCTGACGGCCGGTGCGGTGGTTCAGGAGCGGGAGTTGGAGGCCATGTTCGGGCGGGCACTGTCCCCGACCACGGGGCGCCCCCTGGGGCAGGGGTGGAGGGTCGATGCGGTGACCGGGTACGACCTGACGTTCTCCGCACCCAAGTCGGTCAGTGCGCTGTGGGCGCTAGGTGACCCGGCCACGGTCGACGCGGTTGACGCCGCGCACACCGCGGCCGTCCGCGCCGCCCTGGGATTCCTGGACATGCATGCGTCGGTGTCGCGGCGCGGCAAAGACGGCATCGACCAGATCACCTCGCACGGGTTGGCGGCGGCCCTGTTTGATCACCGGACGTCACGCACGGGGGATCCGCAGCTGCACACCCACGCCCTCGTGGTGAACAAGGTGCGGTGCGCCGATGGTGCCTGGCGCACGCTGGATGGTCACGAGATCTACCACCACAAGAAGGCCGCCGGGGCGATCTACCAAACCGCGCTCCGCGCCGAGCTCACCCAACGGTTGCCGGTGAGCTTCGGGGCGGTGTCCGAGCATGGGCAGGCCGAGATCGCCGGCACCCCAGACGCACTGATCGCCGTGTGGTCGACCAGGACGGCGGCGGTGATGGGTGACGCGGCCCCCACCATCGCCGACGCCGAACAGGCTCTCGGGCGGCCCGTGAGCGCCGGGGAGCGGGCGCGGATCATCAAGACCGCCGTCCTGACCACCCGCCCGGTCAAGGAAACTGAGGTGCCGGAAGGCGATCTCCGAGCCCGGTGGGCCGGCCAAGCCGCCGGACTCGGCTGGGACGGCCCTTCCCTACGGTCGGCGCTGCGCGCGGAACGCGAAGCCTCGGACCGCCACAGCGTGCCGGTCAACCCGGGGTGGGCGGATCAGGTCGCGATGGAGGCGGTGACCGCGGTGGGCCGGTCCAAAGCGATCTGGTCCCGCGCCGACCTGACCGTCCAGGTCGCCGCCCGGATCCCCACCAACCCCGGGGCGCCGGTGAGCGCCGAACAGGTCACCGACCTCGTTGAGCAGCTTACCGACACCACACTCGCCGGAAACGGCTACGGGGCGGTCGCCTTGGGTGCCGACCAGGTGGGGGTCACCGCACGAGCCTCGGACGACCGGTACGCCTCCGCTGAACTGGTCGACACCGAGGCCCGAATCCTCGAACGGGTCATCACCGGCGGGTTCAACACCCCCTCGAGAGTCCCTGCCCACGCGGTGGGGTGGTTCTTCGACGGCCCGTCCGCCGCCCTGAGTGAGGAGCAGCGCCGCGCGACGGTCAAGCTGGTTGTGTCGAAGGACCTGGTCACCGCGATGACCGCGCCGGCCGGGGCGGGGAAGACCACAACCTTGGCTGCGGCGGTGCGGGTGTGGTGGCGCCTCAACACGGAGGTGATCATGTTGGCGCCGTCCGCAAGGGCCGCCGCCGAGCTCGCCACGGCGACCGGGGCACCCGGGCACACCGTCGCCCGCTGGCTCCTCCAGCAACAGCACCTCGATGACCTGCCGCCAGGGCATCGGGCCGAGGGTTGTCTGGGTCACCGGTCGGTGGTGGTCGTCGACGAGGCGTCGATGCTGACCACCGCCGACCTGGACGCGCTGACCGCCCGGGTCGCCCGGGCGGGTGCGTCGCTGGTGCTGGTGGGGGACCCGGGGCAGATCGGGGCGGTCAACGCCCCTGGCGGCATGTTCGAGCACCTCACCCACGTCCTGGGCCCGCGGACGGTGGAGCTGACCGAGTTGCACCGCTTCACCCAGGTGTGGGAAGCCGCCGCCACCCTGCGCCTCCGCGACGGGGACCCCACCGTTCTCGCGGAGTACGCCGAGCACGACCGGATCCACCCCGAGGCCACCAGCGCCGACGCTGCGGACGCCGTGTTCGACCGTTGGCACACCGCCACCGAGCAGGGTCTGGACGCGTTGATGCTCGCCAGGTCCTGGACTGATGTCACCGAACTCAATGCCCGGGCCCGCGCCGCCGCCATCGCCACCGGCACCGTCACCGGACCGGTCCTGGCCACCGTCACGTCCAGGACGGCCTCGACCCGCGGCCAGAGCGAGCAAAGATCGTGGCGGGCCGGGGACGTGCTCATCGCGAAGAAGAACACCACCCGCATCCGAATCGGCGACGACACCGCGCGCAATGGGGACCGGTACCGCGTCATCGCCGCCGCACCCGACGAGAACGCAGGCCTGCTGGTCGAGGACCTACGGGGCCGAGGCCGCACAACGCTGCCCACCGGTTACCTCGCCCGGCACACCGAGTACGGGTGGGCAGCAACGATCGACGGCGCCCAAGGAGCCACCGCCGACATCGGCATCGTTCTCGCGCGCAGCGGCCTGGACCGCGAACACCTGTACGTCGCGATGAGCCGAGGACGCGAGGCCAACCACGTCCACACCACCCCCGAGC
>Ga0075021_10000145_pt1 | contig 37724 bp, 34 predicted proteins | sample ColStrG_CSR_2012_FD_72749 | JGI IMG/M metagenome (GOLD analysis project Ga0075021, IMG submission 72749) | Freshwater sediment microbial communities in response to fracking from Pennsylvania, USA - Cold Stream Run_MetaG_CSR_2012 | ecosystem: Environmental > Aquatic > Freshwater > Creek >...
TCTTCGATCAGCTTGCGCTTGAGCGAAACGTAATTCTCAATAATCCCATTGTGTACGACCACGATTCGTCCGGTGCAGTCGCGATGCGGGTGAGCGTTTTCTTCCGTGGGGCGGCCATGCGTAGCCCAGCGAGTGTGGCCAATCCCGTACGTGCCGTCGAGGGGCTTGAGACGAATGACTTCTTCCAGGTTGCGCAGCTTGCCCTCAGCCCGGCGAATCTGCAAACCATCGCCATTGCCGCACACTGCAATTCCGGCTGAATCATAGCCGCGATACTCCAGCCGCCGAAGTCCCTCGATGATGACCGGTACGACCCGCTTCTTGCCAACGTATCCCACGATGCCGCACATGCGAATGCTCCTATTTTCGGCGGGGAACCGAAGCTGTTTTTTGTGAGTTAGAATCCGGCCACTACTTCAGAGCGCAGACCGCGCGCTCTGCGGATAACCACCCTGCCAAAGCAGGACAAACTGTCTACCACCGAACGGGGAATTCGGTCAGTCGTCTCTATTCCTCGAGGGAGAGTCGAAACTCTTCAATCACCGGATTGGTCAGGACGTCGCGAGCAATGCGCGTGACCTCTGCCTCGACCTCACTCCGGTTCAGGCCGCCATCGAGCGTCAGTTCGAAATACTTGCCCTGGCGAACCTCTTCCAATCCCTTACATCCCATTTTCTTGAGAGCACCCTGGATGGTTTTTCCCTGGGGGTCCAGAACGCTCTTCTTTAGTGACACGTAGACGTAAGCTTTCATGGGGGATTAGCAACATTATACGTCAGAAACATTCAAACCGAACCAAACCACAGACTTAGCCCAAGCGTGCTAGTTGGGAGTCCAGCTCGGCCAATGCGCTCTCCAGCATTTGGCGGTGGCGCGGATTCTGCGCGGACTGAAGTTGTTGCCGGACTCGCCTGCGCGACAGCTCAATTGCCTCTTTCTGCCGTTTCTGAGCCGCCTGTTGCGGCGTAAGTCGTTGTTTTGCTTCGGTCTGGGTGGTGGCGGCAGCCTGTTGCTCCTCCACCGATTTGCTTTCCCATCCCCGGGCCATGACTCCAATTATAGCCAATGACAGTCCCAATTCCGTCTGCTGCGCGCGCTCTGGGAGCCTTTTGAGCAAGTCGCAGAAGATCAGCGCTAACCGCTCAAATAACCGATGCAACGGATCACAATTTTTGCGCCTGGACAAAAGTAGTTTGCAAGCAGATAAACTTTGGTTTATTGTTCGCTGCGTTGCTTGGGTTCTGCGGCAAGAACGTGGGGGCGCGGAGACCTAATCCCTGATACGACCGACTTCCTCAGTCGCACCGTCTTCGAATAAAGCTGAGGAGCACGGTTGATCCAAGGCTTTCTGTTGGAAGCTCCTGAGGCAGGATAGCCATCTTGACAGCCGGACAAAACCTCCGCTCTCTGCGCGAACGTCTCGGCCTCACCATGCGCGAGGTGGAAACTGCCAGTGTCCGCATCGCCGAACGGCACGCAAATGACGAGTTCGCGGTCAGCCCCAGCCGCCTTTCCGACATCGAAACCAAAGGACTTGTACCCAGTATCTTCCGGCTTTACTCGCTCGCCGTAATCTATCGCTGCGACGCGCGCGAAGTGTTGTCGTGGTACGGCATCGACGTCAGTTTGTCCGCGGCAGATTTGCATCTGAATCTCCCGTCCCGGTCTCACCTAGCCGAAACCCTGCAGGGTGCGACGAAAGTGGAAGTGCCGACGCGGCTGGATCCTGCGTTCGATCCTCGTCGCAGCGCAAACCTGAGCCGGATGGTGGTGCAATGGGGCTTGATCCCGCTTGCGTATCTGGCGAAATTAAGCGGCGACAAATATATCTACGGCTATATCGGCAGTGAGGACTTCACCATGTATCCCTTGCTACCGCCGGGCACTTTTCTGCAGGTGGACGAAGGCAGAAATAAAGTCGAGTCAAAAATGTGGCGCTCCGAATATGAGCGTCCGATCTATTTCGTGGAGACTCGCGAAGGTTACACCTGCTCGTGGTGCACGATGAAGGGCGACCAGATTATTCTGCAGCCGCATCCACTGTCACCGGTGGCGGCCCGGATGTTGCGACACCCTCAGGAAGCGGAAGTGATTGGGCAGGTGGTCGGTATCGCGCTCAAGCTGGGGGAATGGCTTCCGGTGGAACCCCTGCCGGATTCGAAACCAGAATCGAAAGAGCGTGCAGCACTGAACTGAAGTGACGCGCCGAGCCGCCGCCGAGATCCTGCGGCATCAAGGCCGGCACGCGCTGGCTAAGACTCTCCATATACTCACCTGCCGTCAGCTTTTTTCCCGACTCGTTTCCCGACTCGCCGCCCCACGCCCCGCCTGAATCTGTTGCCTCGTACGAAGCCACAACATCATCGCGCAAAGTTCGCAACGGAGTGCGCAGCAGTCTGAGAAACAACAGACGGTGGGCTTCGGCCAAAGCTTGCTGCGCCGCCGAATCTCCGTAAGCCCGGCTCAACCCCCAGTGTGAGTACGCGCCCGACGCCAAATCCCGCAAGCTCGCAACGTACTCGATCTTTCCCACAACTCCGGCCACCGCTGCAAGCGTTGTTCCTAACACGTCTTCGAGAGCCGACTTCAGGGTCATTGTTCTGATTTCAGAAAACCGGACGGTTCGCAGTTGAGCGCAAAACCACCGCAATTGAAGCCCACCTTAGCACGGTTGAACCCCCTATTCCAGTCCGAAAAGGAGTTCCACCGTGAAAAGATTTTTCCTGCTTCTCGCGGGCGCCCTGCTGCTCGCAGGTACGCTCACCAACCCTATCACCCTGAACGCCGACGGAGGACCGAAACCACAATGTCCTCCACAACAAGTGTGCAAACCGTAAACCATCAACCCACTCTCCCGCATGGAGGGACTGAAAGAAGCTGATTCGAACTGGAGGGCGTAGGTGCTCAATCACTGGATTTGAGTTTGCGACTGACTGGTAAACGGTTTATAGTTCCCGCGGTCAGTTATGTACCCTCACTCATTCCTGTGGCACTACCTTTGGATTGCGCCCCACGCCCTCCAGATAGTTATTGCCATCATCATGATCCGGCGCAAGTTATTTCGGGAATTTCCGATGTTTTTGACTTACACGATATTTCAAGTCGTGCTGGAAGGGACCCTGTTTGTCATGGATCACAGCCGGGCGGTGTCTGGCCCCATGTACTGGGCCGTATATTGGCCGGGCCTGGTAGTTAGCATTGCGCTGCGCTTTGCCGTGATTTCTGAGATATTCTCCCAGGTATTCAGTAACTACCCCGGACTGAAGGAACTAAGTCGCGTTTTGTTCCGGTGGGCGTCGGCAGTACTATTACTAGTGGCGATTGGGGTGGCGCTGCACACTCCGAATGATGGTTCATTCTCCTTCCTTTCCGCGATTCATGTCCTGGATCGAGCGGTGGGGTTGATGCAGAGCGGCTTGTTGTTGCTCCTGGTCGGGTTCTCTTCTTACTTTGGTCTTTCCTGGCGCAGCTTCACTTATGGCATCGCGATTGGCCTGGCGATTTTCTCCAGCGTGGATCTGGCGACGGAGGCGATTCGCACCGGATCGGTGGCCGGCTACGTTTTCGATCTGGTTACCATGGCCACCTATCACTGCTGTGTAATGATCTGGCTGGTGTACTTACTGGTTCCGGAGACGGCGCACCGGACGGCGAAAGAGCCGCCGGAAAATAATCTGGAACAATGGAACGCTGAATTGCAACGTCTGCTAATGCAATGATTATTTCCTTCATCCTGGTTCTGTTCGCGCTGGCCCTTCTGTTTCTGCTGCTCTACATGGAGGGCGGCCCTAACTCTTCGGTGAAATCGCTGGAAGATCTGGCTGGACAGACCAGGCCGGTTGACATCGAGGCCTTCCGCAATCTGATGGATCCACAAGAAGAGGAGTTCCTGCGCGCCAACCTGCTCCCGCGTGACTTTCGCGCCATTCAAAGGGAGCGTCTGAGAGCGGCAACGGAGTATATCCGGAACACGACGCACAATGCGGCGGTTCTACTCCGCGTGGGCGAGGCTGCGGCGCGCAGTGCAGACCCCAGCATCGCGCTAGCCGGCAGGCAATTAATCGACAGCGCGGTGCGATTGCGAGCTAATGCCCTGTTGTCAGTGACCAAGTTGTATCTCAGAATGGCGCTGCCGGAGGCCCGACTCTCTTACGGCCAATTAGCCGATAACTATCAACATCTTAGTGGTTTGGCGCGTCAACTCGCACTCATGCAATATCCGACTCACGCGGCTCGCCTCTCCGCGTGGCTCTAAGTATTCTGCAAAGTAGTCTGACCTTTGTTCTGGAAACCTGAATTCCACAGGGAAGCAAGATGTAGTCCCCGGGCTGCGTCTTGTTCCGAAAACGGAACAACGAGAGAAATTTAAGGGTTAGTCGCGAACCGGTAGCGCTATAATCCTTCGCGTTCGGCGGGGGCCTCAAGGTGCTTGGGGTACATTGAGTTCGTACAGCCACTTCGACTCAAACGCAGATCTTCGTCGTTACGAGGCGCTGCTCGAGATGGCGGACCTGGTGGTCCATCATCAAAGCCTGCCAGAACTGTTCGTCGCGATGGCCGAGCGCCTGCGACAGGTAGTAGCGGCAGAGGCCGCCAACTTCTCGCTTTACGATCCCACAAAAAACGTGATGCGCCTGCACCTCTGGGAGGGCACCGGAGCCGCTCCCGTTCAGCTGGAAGTTCCAGTGGAAGAATCACCCGCAGGATGGGCGTGGCAAAACCAGCAACCTCTGGTGGTGCCTGACCTGGCCTCAGAGTCGCGCTTCCCCCCGGTGATCAACACGCTGCTCGAGAGGGGACTACGGTCGTATTGCTGGTTGCCCTTGACCACCGCGCAAAAGCGCCTGGGGACGCTGGGCCTGGGCAGTTCTCGAGCCAACGCCTACACCGAAAGAGACATGCATCTTCTGCCGCGGGTGGCGAAGCTGGTCGCTGTGGCGGTGGAGAACGCGCTTACGCGGGAGGCGCTGGCACGGGAGAAGGAAAGACTGCAGATGTTGCTGGAGGTAAACAACACGCTGGTGACAAACCGCGATCTGCAAAAGTTGTTTCCGGCGATTTCCTGTTTGATACGCAGAATGATCCGCTACGACTATGCCAGCGTGGCAGTCTATGACGAGGGGGCGCACTCGTTGTCCCTCTACCCGCTCGATTCCCCATTGACCAAAGGACTGGCGGGCATGGACACGACGCTGCCGGTAAAAGACACTCCGGCAGGCAGTGCCTTAATGGACCGTGAGACCAAGATTTTCTCCCGCGAAGACCTGATGGGAATTCAATCCAGCTTCGTCAGTCAGATGCTGGAACAAGGAATCCAGTCGCTGTGCTGTATTCCGCTGACCACACGCAAAGGCGAGATGGGGACGCTGAATCTGGCCAGCAAACAGAGGAACGCGTTCGCGCCGCAAGACATTGGTTTCCTGCAGCAGGTGGCGGCGCAGGTGGCGGTCGCGCTGGACAATGCCCGGGCCTACCGGGAAATCGCACAACTTACAGAAAAGCTGGCAAGTGAGAAACTTTACCTGGAAGAGGAAATTCGAACTGAACTTAACTTTGAAGAGATCGTAGGCGAAAGTGCAGCGTTGAAGCGGGTTCTGTCGCAGGCGCGAACGGTTGCGTCCAGCGATGCCACAGTGCTGGTCCTGGGGGACACGGGGACCGGGAAGGAGCTGGTCGCGCGGGCGATTCACCGTATGAGTTCCCGCAAGGACCGGGTCTTCGTCAAACTAAATTGTGCCGCGATTCCCACCGGGTTGCTGGAGAGCGAGCTCTTTGGCCACGAAAGAGGCGCTTTCACCGGCGCCATCAGCCAGAAGGTGGGACGTCTGGAACTGGCGGACAAGGCCAGTCTGTTTCTGGATGAAGTAGGAGACATTCCGCTGGAGCTGCAGCCCAAGCTGTTGCGTGTCCTGCAGGATCAGGAGTTCGAAAGGTTGGGCAGCACGCGCACGATTCGGGTCAACATACGGCTGATTGCAGCTACCAATCGTGACCTGGCCCAGATTGTGGCGAACAAGGAATTCCGCAGCGACCTTTACTACCGCCTGAATGTTTTTCCCATCCGCATGCCCTCGCTGCGTGAACGGAAGACGGATATTCCTCTGTTAGTGCGGCATTTCGTGCAAAAATTTTCGCGCAAGATGAACAAGCAAATTGAGACCATCCCCAATGGCACCATGAATGCGTTAGTAAACTGGGAGTGGCCCGGCAATGTACGAGAGCTTGAGAACCTTATGGAGCGGTCCGTCATCCTCACTGAGGGCCGGGTGCTTAACGCTCCTTTGGCGGAGTTGGGGCAGGTCCGGGAAAATGCGGACAGCAATGGCACGCTTGAAAGCCTGGAACGGGAGTACATTATTCGCGTGCTCCGCGAAACCAGGGGAGTGATCGCCGGTCCTCGCGGGGCGGCGATGCGACTGGGGATGAAGCGCACGACTCTGCAATCCAGAATCTTAAAGATGGGAATCTCCCGCCAGGAGTACGAGTGATCGTTTCAGCAGCAAATCCCAGATAACCAGACAATTGGTGACGACCTATCGGCACCGTGCCGAAGCAATGGCAGATAAAGGACGGAGTAGAGTCCTCTAACTTACTTGCGGTGAAGGTTATTAGTCTGTGTTCGCAATAGCTTAACGCGTGCGGCGGACTTTGGCCCTCAGGCTGCGACGGAAGGTTCGTCGGGCACTCACCCGTAGGTGCCAAAGGAAAACCCAGAAATCATGCGAGGTTGCCACGATCCGGCTGGCGTACGCGAAGTTGGACGCCCGGACCCGAGGTCGCAGTGTTGCTTTCTGATCGCAATCTACAGTCGGATCGGCTCCACCGGGGAAATCCCGTCCCCCTGAAGGTCATCAGCCGTACACGTGGTCTCCGCCCTGTTGTGGAATCCGAGTTCCAAAGCTGTGATCAGGCTTCTCGGCTGGGCTTGGATTGGACGCAAACCCGCCCAACCCCGGGGCTCGGCGGGCAGGCGGATGAGCCGTGCCTTGATCCGCTCTACCTGTTCGCGTGTGCCTTGCAGTGGCACAAGCAGGCAAACGCCAGTGCCGGCTGGGGGAACTGGTCAACGGTCTGAGATCGTCAGGAGAAACCGGGCAGATCGCCGCGGCGCTGCTGGCGGAAACCAAACATAGCAACCTGCGAGTCTTGGACTTGCCTTGTGCGAAGGTCGTTCCCAGCATTCCTCCGCCGCATAGAGGACCGTCAATACACTCGAGAGCGAGGCGGTGGCAAGAATGAACACTCCGTACGGATTAGAAATCATCGAAAACTGTGTCACATGCAAATTGAGGAAAGACAAGTGGTTTTGCGGTCTTTCCCCTGACGTGCTTCGGGCCTTCAGCGATTCCAGCCACCTGAGCACCTATCCGGGAGGCGCGGTCTTATTCGTCGAGGGCCAGATGCCGCGCGGCGGATTGGTGCTGTGCTCGGGCAAGGTCAAACTTTCGACGACGTCTCGTGACGGCAAGGTGCTCATTCTCAAGATGGCCGTGCCGGGAGAGGCGCTGGGTTTGAGCGCGGTAATTTCAGGGACACCGTACGAGTTGACGGCGGAAACAGCCGGACCGTGCCAGGTGAATTCGATCGACCGCGACTCCCTGATGCGATTGCTGGACAAGTATGGAGAATTGGGGTTGCACTCGGCTCAGGCCTTGAGCCGGGAATTTCAATCCGCGTACCGGGAGATTCATGAGTTGGTGCTGGCTCGCTCCTCTGCGGGAAAGTTGGCGCGCCTTCTGCTTTCCTGGGGTAATGGCCGCGAGAGAGAGGGCGGGACCAGCGAGATTCGAATCAAGTCCAGTCTGACGCACGAAGAGATAGCGCAGATGATTGGTTCATCGCGGGAAACGGTGACTCGCCTGTTGAGCGAACTCAAAAAGAAGGAGATGATTCGTCTGGAAGGTTCGACATTAGTGATCCGCAATCGAATTGCTTTGGAAGCGCTGGCTGCGTAGCAATGGTTGGCAGCTCTTAGGCGGCCGAAGCCTCCCACCAGGCCGCCTCCCCCTCCCCTAGAAGGCTTTCGTCTTAGTCGCGGGTCGTGTGGCCGCGGGCGACTCGCCCGCGGGGTTGCAGCTTCCGCAACTTAACCCGGCCGATTCCTTAACCAGGCCGTCGACTCCTGGAGTCGACCGGCCAGCAGAGCGCGGCTGTCCCACGCTGTTCATATGCACGGCTCGCAGTGCGCGGGCGAGTCGCCCGCGACCACGGCTCACTTACAATCCGAACAATTCACGCAGGCGTTTGGTTTGGGCGCGGCTTACCGGGATTTCGGTCTGCTTTTTGTCGTCCATACGAAGTTGGTAGGAACTCTTGAACCAGGGGACGACTTCCTTGATGCGGTTGATGTTCACCAGGTAGGAACGGTGGGCGCGCCAGAAGAGATTGGGATCGAGGCTATCCAGCAGCTCCTCCAGAGTGCGGCAGTTGGACTGGCCTTCCATGCCATTGGGCCCGCTGGTCACCACGGTTATGACGCCTTCTTCGATCGAGGCGAATCCGATGTCTTTCTGGTTGACCAGAAACAGGCGGCCTCCGGCCTTGATCAGAATCTTGGAAGCCTGCGGTTTCTGCGACTCCAGCATCCTGACCAGGGTTTCCAGTTTGTCTGAGGAAGCGGCGCCGGATTCCAGTTTGGCCCGCACCTTCTGCACCGATTGTGCGACCCGCTTCTTGTCGAAAGGCTTAAGAAGATAGTCGACGGCGTTTACTTCGAACGCCTTTACCGCATACTGGTCGAAGGCGGTGGCAAAGACGATCTTGGGCAGGACGACTTTCTTGTCGAGCAACTTCTTGATGACGCCAAAGCCGTCGAGACCAGGCATTTGCACGTCGAGAAAGACCAGGTCGGGGTTGTGTTCCCGGATCAGGTTGACGCCTTCCACTCCGTTTTTGCCCTGGGCGACCACGTCCACGTCGCCGACATCCTTGAGTAGAAAGGCGAGTTCGTCGCGGGCAAGCTGCTCATCGTCCACGATTACGGCGGACAGGGGCATTCCAACTCCTCACAGGCGCAATTAAAGTATATCGAGCGGTGGTTCAAAGTGCCAACGAAACCCGATGTCGGACGTCGGACCTCGGACTTCAGACCTCGGACTTCAGACCTCGGACTTCTGTCGGCTGGAGTGTGGCTGCGCAGACCTAAGAGCTTTTAACCGCAGAAGACGCTGAATGTAGCAGAGAGCGCGAAGAAAATCTTGTGAGACTAACATCACTGAATTGCAGTTGTGAGGGCGAGGTCCGACGCCTGACCCTCGAGGTCCGCCGCCCGACGTCCGGGTCCTGCGGTAAACTGGCGGTTCGATGAATTACATCTACGGGATCAATGCTGTCGCCGAAGCGCTGAAGGCGCGCGGGCGGTCGTTCGAATGGGTTGGCGTGTTGAAAGAGCGTCATGACCTGCGCTTGCAACGCGTGGTGGAGGAATGCCGGCGGAACGGTGTGGCGGTGCGCTTCCTGCCTCGCCTGGAACTCGATCGCATGGCTGGAAACAACGCCCACCAGGGCGTGGTGGCCATTACTTCGGGGAAACAGTACAACGATCTGGATGATGTGGTTGCGGCCAAGCGAGGACAGTATTCGCTCGTCGTGGTGCTGGATGGAATTGAAGATCCGCACAATCTCGGCGCCATTTTGCGCACCGCCGACGCTTCCGGGGCAGATGGCGTGGTAATTCCGGAGCGCCGCGCAGCGGGTGTGACCGCAACCGTGACCAAGGCCTCCGCCGGCGCCAGCGAGCACCTCCCCATCGCCAAGGTGACAAACATCGCGCGCACCCTGGAAGACTTAAAGGAAAAACATTTGTGGATCGTCGGCCTCGATGAACGCGGTAAACAAAGTTACGACGCGCTCGACTACAACATGGATTGCGCGATTGTGCTGGGCTCCGAAGGTAAGGGTGTGCACGACCTGGTGGCGAAGAAGTGCGACTTTCTGGTCTCTATTCCCATGCTGGGGAAGGTGCCATCCCTGAACGTGTCGGTCGCTGCGGGAGTCATGCTGTATGAAATCGTACGGCAGCGCAGGAAAAAGGCGGCGGATACGAGATGAAGTTTTTCCACGTCTGCTGCGTTCTGTGGAGTTTGGCGGTCCAGGTCCGCGCTCTCGATCGCGAAGCCTTTACTTTTACCAACTACAATCTCGAGGTTCGGGTTGAGCCGGAGCAACAGAGGCTGGCGGTGCGGGGCAACCTCACTTTGCGAAACGACTCGGCAACCGGGCAGAAAAGCCTATCACTGCAGATTTCTTCCGGCCTGGGCTGGCGGTCGGTCCAGCTCGACGGCAAGCCGGTGCAGTTCGTTTCCCAGCCCTATGCTTCCGACATCGATCACAGCGGCGCCCTTTCCGAAGCGCTCGTGACCTTGCCCAAAGAGGTTCCGCCAAAGGGCACGGTGGATCTTGAGATCGGGTACGAGGGCGTCATCCCGCTGGATGTGACTCGGCTAACACGAATCGGTATGCCCACGGAGGTGGCCAGGCACAGCGACTGGGACCAGATCGGCAAGGCGTTTACCGCAGTGCGCGGCATCGGGTATGTGGCGTGGTATCCGGTGGCGACGGAGGCGGCGAATCTGTCGGAAGGGAACAGCGTGTTCGAGACGGTGGCGCGATGGAAGGCGCGGGAAGTGCAGGCGCTGCTGAGAGTGAAACTGAGTTACTCAGGGGAAGGCACGCCGGCCATCCTGATGTGCAACGGCGAGCCGGGAGGCTTGCGCATTGACGAACGGATGGGCAGAGGATACGGGAGCGTCGACGAGTGTGTGTTCCAGCCTCTCGGCCAGACTGTGCCGCTATTTGTGATTGGCAACTACGATGGCCTGGATCGGCCATGGATCAACGTATCCTACCTTCCGGACCACAAGCCGGCGGCTGAGAACTATGCCCTGGCAGCCCAACTGGCGACTTCCTTTGTCACAGGGTGGTTTGGCGCACCGAAAGGGCGAAGTGAAGTTAAAGCAGAAGTTGTGGAACTGGCCGATCCCGAAGCGGCGCCGTACGAAAGCGGAAGCATGCTGCTTACTCCGCTCAACAGCGATTCCAGGCTGGCCCAGCTTACGGCTGTTCACCAGCTTACGCATTCGGCGTTTTACTCGCCGCGTCCATGGGTCTACGAAGGGTTGGCGCATTTTGCCCAGGCTCTCTATCGAGAGCGGGAGAACGGGCGCGAGGCTGCGCTCGACTTCATGGGACTACATCGCACGGCAATAGCGGAGGCGGAGACGGCGTTGGTGGGGCGACAAGCCCAGGGCGGTGCCGCAGGTGAAGCGTTGATCAGCACCAGCATCGAAGAGTTCTACCGCAGCAAAGCTATGTATGTGTGGTGGATGCTGCGCGACATGATCGGAGAAGATATGCTGAAGGCAGCGATTGCGGCCTATCAACCTGATTCCGACAAAACGCCTTCCTATGTGCAGCAATTGATCCAGTCGCAAACCAAACGCGACCTGGGATGGTTTTTTGACGATTGGGTCTACCGCGATCGGGGCCTGCCGGATTTCCGGGTGGCGGCAGTGTATCCGCGTGAGATGTCGGGGAACAATTATGTGGTCACAGTCACAGTGGAGAATCGTGGAGATGCGGGGGCTGAGGTGCCGGTGACTCTCAATATGGAACAAGGACAGGTCACAAAGCGGCTCGAAATCCGCGGCAGGAAGGAGGCAACCATCCGTTTCGAAGCCGTTTCTGTTCCCCGGGAAGTCGTGGTGAACGACGGCAGCGTGCCGGAAAGCGACCTGAGGAATAATGTGTACAAGATCGACATTCCGGAGAAGAAGAATTGAAGATTTTAGATTTGTGATTTTAGATTTTCAGATTGAAGGCTGCAAATGTGACAGCTGGCCGCGAGTTGTGAACAACCTGAAATCTGAAATCACAAATCTGGAATGATTTTATTTTCGCGTGGAGGCAAGCTTGGCATACATCCAGTTTCTGGGCGCTGCCGGCACCGTTACCGGCTCCAGGCATCTGATCAACACCGGTGGTTCAAGCGTGGTTGGTTCAGACAGTGGCGGAAACGCCGGGCTTCAGGTGCTGATTGATTGCGGCATGTTCCAGGGCGCCAAGGAATGGCGGGAGCGCAACTGGCAGCCAACCCCGATTCCGGCGAACAGCATTGACGCCGTCATTCTGACCCATGCGCACCTCGACCATTGCGGCTGGATTCCCCGGCTGGTGAGAGAGGGCTTTCATGGCCCAATTTATGCCACGCCGTCCACGATCGATCTGTGCGGCATCATCCTTCCCGACTCCGGTCATCTTCAGGAAGAAGACGCGAATTTCTATAATCGACATAAGAAGTCGAAACACGATCCTGCTTTGCCGCTGTATACGCTGGCCGAAGCGGAGGCGAGCCTGCAGTATTTCCATCCGGTGGGATTCGAGGAAACCGTGGAGCTGTCGCCCGACCTATCGTTTCGCTTTGTCCCGGCGGCTCACATTCTTGGGTCTTCGATGGTGGAACTCAAGCTCAACCTGAATGGTCAAGCCAAGAGACTCCTGTTCACGGGCGACATCGGTCGCGTGCGAGACAATAACGTAGCACCCGGCAAAGTTGTTCGTTCAGGACCTACGGAAGGCGAGACGGCCGACCTTCTGGTGATGGAGTCCACGTACGGCAACCGGCAGCACCCTACGGACGACCCCAGGCCAAAATTAGCCGAGATCATTCGTCAGACGGTGGAGCGCGGTGGCAGCGTAGTGGTGCCGGCGTTTGCCGTCGAGCGGACTCAGAAATTCGTCTTTATGGTGAAGGAACTGATGGAATCCGGACAGATTCCCCGCATCCCGGTGTACTGCGACAGTCCCATGGCCATCAAGGCGGTTGAGGTTTTCCTGAAGCACAAGGAAGAATGCAGTGATGAAACGTGCCGACTGATCACGCAATTTGGATCGCCGCTGCAGTGGCCTGGTTTCACCTTCGCATCGACGACCGAAGATTCGAAAAAGATCAACGAGTCGAAGTATCCGGCGATTATTATTTCATCCAGCGGGATGGTGACCGGAGGCCGCATTCTGCACCACCTGATGCAACGGCTGCCGGATCCGAAAAACACGGTGATTTTCATCGGATTCCAGGCGCCGGGAACCCGCGGCTTCACCATCAAGAGCGGTGCGCCCGAAGTGCGCATATTCGCTGAGAACGTGCCGATCCGGGCGCAGATCGCAACCTTTGAACAATTCAGCGACCACGCCGACACGCCGGAACTTCTGGAATGGCTACGCACTTTTCCCACCAAGCCCGGAGTCACCTACCTGGTGCATGGCGAGCCGGCGGCATCGTCCCAGCTTCGCGAGACCATGACGAAAGAACTGGGCTGGAACGTGCAGGTGGCGGAGTGGATGGAGAAAGTCATTGTGTAATTGGGGAATTGAGTAATTTGCTAATTGAAAAGCGCTGCGCCTTTCAACTACCCAATTACCAAATTACTTCAATTCCCCAATTATGGGAGCTGTTATGACGGAGAGCGAACTCAAGAAACATCTCGAGGCGGCGGAGAAGAGTCCGAAGCAGGTCGCGGCGGCCGTGTCAGGTCTCGCGGAGAAGACGCTGCGCTACAAACCCGCTCCGGACAAGTGGTGCATTTTGGAGATATTGGGACATCTTGCCGATATCGAGATCGTGTACGGGTACCGCCTGCGCCAGATGCTTGCGGACAAGAAGCCGGTGATCGCGCCTATGGACCAAAATGACTGGGCACGCAACCTCGGCAGCATGGAGACTCCGCCTGCCGAAATGATTGCGCTCTACGGGCTGAATCGCCATTCCAACCTGAGGCTACTGCAACGCCTGAAGCCTGAGGACCTCAAGAAATCCGCCTATCACCCTGAACTGGAAAAAGAATTTACGGTCGCGGAGATGGTCGAACGGATGGGGACGCATGGGGAAGGTCATCTGGCGCAAATTGAAAGATTGAAGAAAGAAGCAGGAACCCGGACTTCGGACGTCAGACGTCAGACCTCGGATCCATGAAGCGGAGGTCCGAGGTCCGACACCCAAGGGCCGACGTCCTACATGCAGGTGCTCGTGAACTGGACCAGTGCTTCCAGCTTGGCGGCTGCATTACCTGAGTCAATCGATTGTGACGCCAGTGGCAGCGCATCTCCCAGATGGTCGGCTCTTCCAGCGGCGACCAGCGCAGCGGCCGCGTTCAACAAGACCACATCCCGCCGAGGAGACTTCTTTCCGGCAAGAACCTCACGAATGATGGTGGCGTTGGCCTCGGCGTCACCGCCGGAAATGTCTTCGAGCCGGGCACGCTTAATTCCGAACTCCTCCGGCGTGACCTCGTAGGTACGAACATTGCCATCGCGCACTTCGGCGATGCGGGTTGGTCCTGTAATCGTGATCTCGTCCAGGCCGTCCAGTCCGTGTACGACAAGGGCGCGATGTAGACCCAACATGCTGAGCGCTTCCGCCAGTTTGTCTACCAGTTCCACGGAATACACGCCAACCACCTGCGCCGAGGCGCGAGCCGGATTGGTGAGCGGGCCTAGCAGGTTAAACACGGTGCGCAGCCGGAGTTCGCGGCGCGCCGGCTGTACATGTTTCATGGCCGAATGCATAGCGGGCGCGAACAGAAACACCATACCTACTTCCTCGAGACAAGTAGCCAGAACTGCGGGTGGCAGGCTGATCTTTACGCCCAGTGCTTCCATCACGTCAGCTGAGCCACATCTGGAGCTAAGGCTGCGATTACCGTGCTTGGCCACGCGCACCCCGGCTCCTGCAACCACAAACGCGGTGGCGGTGGATATGTTGAATGTGCCGGAAGCGTCGCCGCCGGTGCCGCAGGTGTCAACCAGCGCGTCGCGTCCAGTCCCGCTGACCGCCAGGGTGGGATGTTCGTGAATGGGCAGCGGCTCTGCCGCGGCACGGATGGCTTCGGCAAACCCCACAATCTCCTCGACGGTCTCGCCCTTCATGTGCAGGGCGACCAGCAGGGCTGCAATTTGTGCGTCGGTAGCACTTCCGGAAAAAACCTCCGTCATAACCACGCGCGCTTCCTCACGCGTGAGCGATTCACGATTGTTGGCAATGCGCTGCAGGGCTTCAGTGATCATGGGTTGGAGGTAAGCTTAGCATCACGCCAGGATTCGGCGAAGCTGGAGAGCAACAACCGCTGGAGTCGGGCCTCAGCGGATTTACGCGGGCGAAGAGAAGTTTCGAGTCGGGAACGTCCAAGTCAAGAGCGGCGGGCGAGAGCCTGCCCTGAGCGAAGTCGAAGGGGCGCCCGCCCCACATGAGTTTGCTCAATGACTCAAGCCTTCGATAGAATCGACTTTGCCACCCGCTGCCCTAAGCTGCAAGGTAGACTTTGCCGATAGGTCCGGTCAGGAATCAACATGAAAATTCACGAGTACCAGGCCAAGGAAATCCTGAAGAAGTATGAGGTCGCAGTACCTCGGGGTGAAATGGTTGAAAGCCAGGGGGCGGCGCAAGCAGCGGCAAAAAAGTTATTCGAAGCGGGTGCCACCGGAGTTGTGGTCAAGGCACAGATCCATGCCGGCGGACGCGGTAAGGGCGGCGGAGTGAAAATTGCCAAGTCCGTCGAGGAGGCCACTGAACTGGCGGGTAAGATTCTCGGGATGACGTTGGTGACTCACCAGACCGGTCCTGAAGGCCGCGTCGTGCGAAGGCTTCTGATCGAAGAAACTTTACCCATTGAGAAGGAACTCTACTTGGGAATTGTGGTTGACCGCGCGCAGGCCAGGCCGGTATTCATGGCGTCCGCGGCAGGCGGAATGGAGATCGAGCAGGTAGCGGCAGAGAACCCAGCGGCCATCCTCAAGGAATATATCGATCCGGGCATGGGCCTGGAAGCTTTTCAAGCGCGCAAGCTGGCATTCGCACTCGGGCTGAAGCCGCAGCAGATCAACCCAGCCGTCCAGTTCATGACCGGCTTGTACAAGGCATTCGAGGAAACAGATTCGTCCCTGATGGAAATCAATCCATTTATTACCTGCACCGATGGGCGTCTGTTCGCGCTCGATGCCAAGATGAATTTCGATGACAACGCGATGTTCCGCCACGCCGGACTCCGCGAGTTGCGCGACGTAACCGAAGAAGATCCGCTGGAGGTTGAGGCTTCCAAGTACAGCTTGAACTACATCAAGCTGGACGGAAATGTGGGCTGCATGGTGAACGGTGCTGGTCTCGCCATGGCGACCATGGACATCATCAAGTACGCTGGTGGAATGCCCGCGAACTTTCTGGACGTGGGTGGAGGAGCCAACGCCGAACAGGTGACGCACGCGTTCGAAATCCTCCTCAGCGACAAGCATGTGAAGGCGGTGTTGATCAATATTTTTGGCGGCATCCTGCGGGTGGATACGCTGGCGACAGGCGTGGTCGAAGCCGCCAGGAAGACCCAGATCCAGCTTCCGATCGTTCTGCGGCTGGAAGGTACGAACGTCGAGGCCGGACGTGAGATTCTGAAGCAGTCAGGGTTGAATTTTATTGTCGCCGAGACCATGAAGGACGCGGCCGAAAAAGTAGTAGCGGCGGCAAGCGCAGCGTAGCACACCGAACGCATTGGTGGGGTAGGGGTCCTTCGACTCCGCATTCCGCTCGCTTAGCGAACGGAATACTGCGCTCAGGATGACAAGGTTTTGAAAGCAGATATGAATCCATGAGCATTCTGGTAGATAAATCGACGCGGGTGATCGTGCAGGGTCTGACGGGACGGGAAGGTACATTTCATGCCAAGGCTTGTGCGGAATATGGAACACAGATCGTCGCCGGAGTCACTCCGGGCAAGGGCGGCACCACCCATGAAGGCTGGCCGATCTTCAACACCGTGCAGGAAGCTGTGAACCAGACTGCGGCCGATACTTCCGTGATCTTTGTGCCGCCGCCGTATGCCGCGGATGCCATCATGGAAGCGGCCGACGCCGAGCTGGAATTGATTGTCTGCATCACCGAGGGCATTCCTACCCTCGACATGGTGCGTGCCTGGGAGTTTCTGCAAAACCGGCGATCACGCTTGATCGGGCCCAACTGTCCCGGCATCATCTCGCCGGGACATTGCAAGATCGGCATCATGCCGGCCCGGATTCACAAAGAGGGACCGGTGGGAATCGTCTCGCGCTCCGGGACCCTCACCTACGAGGCCGTGTATCAGCTGACCACGCGAGGCATCGGACAGTCCACTGCCATCGGTATTGGCGGAGACCCCATTATCGGGACCAATTTTCTGGACGCGCTGGAGCTTTTTAATCGCGACCCGCGGACGGAGGCGGTGGTGATGATCGGCGAAATCGGTGGCAATGCTGAAGAAGCCGCAGCGGAGTATGTGCAGCGGCACATGAAGAAACCGGTGGTCGGCTTTATCGCTGGCCAGACCGCGCCTCCGGGACGCCGCATGGGACACGCGGGTGCGATCATCTCCGGCGGCAAAGGGACGGCTGCCGAGAAAATCAAGGCCATGGAAGCAGCCGGGATACGCGTAGCCAAATCGCCGGCGGATATCGGCGAGACTGTGGCTGCCGTGATGGGTGTGAAAGTTTAGGGACCCAGTTGCCAGATTCTAGTTCTCAGTTCTCAGAGGAATAACGACCAGCGAAAAATGAAAACACTTCAACGCACTCTCACCATTGTTAAACCTGACGCTGTCCGCAAGAAGGCAATCGGCGACATCATCGAGCAGTTCGAAAAGAACGGCTTCAACATTCTGTGCATGAAGATGCTCGAAATCTCCAAGCATCAGGCGGAGCAGTTCTACGCCGTGCACGCCAGTAAACCCTTCTTCGGTTCACTGACTGACTTCATGTCCAGTGGTCCCATCGTGGTGTTGGCGCTGGAGAAGGAAAACGCCATTGCCGACCTGCGCAAACTGATGGGCGCCACCAATCCGGCGAACGCGGAAGAAGGCACCATTAGGAAAAAGTGGGCCACCAGTATCGAGTACAACGCGATTCACGGCTCTGATGCAGACGACACCGCGCGCTATGAACTAAGCTTTTTCTTCGCAGGATACGAACTGGCGCAATAGTCCAGGCAGCAGACCGACGACTGACGACAGGTGTTCCATGCCATTGGTTCAAGTGACAATGCTGACCGGTCGCACCGCGGACCAAAAACGCAAACTGGCACAGCGCATTACCGACGCGATGGTGGAAGAGGCAGGCGCTCGCCGCGAGGCCATCGTAGTGGCTTTCCACGAAGTGTCGAAGGAGAGCTACGCCTCGGGCGGAGTGCTGATGGCGGATAAAACAAAGTGATCGTGCGCGGGCGAGTCGCCCGCGACCACACATTCAGCCCACACGATCAGCTTAGCGGCTCGTAGAGATGGCCTTCCACGCGGTCGGCGAGTTTCGGTAGTTCCTTCTTTGCGTACTGCAGGAAATGAGGCGCGGCGCGGTGGGCTTCGAGCGCAGCGTCGTCCTTGTATTGCTCGTAGATGAAGAAGCGGCGCGGTTCGGTCTTGTGGCGGTGCACTACGTACATGATGCAGCCAGGTTCCTTGCGAGACTCGTCGGTCAGCTTTGAAAAAATGCCAGAAACCTCAGCTTCCCGGTTTACTTTCGCCATCCAGGTTACCGCCAGAACGACCATCACTTGCTCCGTTCGCTAGATTTTTCCCGAAACTCCAGCTTCCTGACCGGTTAATGCTTTGAGTTCAGCGGCAAAGCTGTCCACAAATATAGTCTGCTCCCGCCCCGGTCCGGTAGAGACCATGCCAATGCGGGCTCCGCTTTCCTGCTCGAGAAAGGTCAGATACTCCCGCGCTGCCTTGGGCAGCTTCTCGAACTGCGTAACCCCTTGCGTCGAAGTACGCCACCCGGGCAGGGTTTTATAGACGCACTCGATGTCATCAAAACCTTTGCCGTGGGCTGGAATTTCGGCAGTCACTTTGCCATCGATCTTGTAACCGACGCACACCGGAATCTCGTTAAGTTCATCCAGCACGTCCAGCTTGGTGACCACCAGCCAGGAGATGCCGTTAATCATGCCAGCGTAACGCAGCAGTGGCAAATCCAGCCAGCCACAGCGACGGGGACGTCCGGTCACCGCACCATACTCATTGCCCCGGGCGCGCAGCTCGTCACCCCGGTCATCGAGCGCCTCAGTGGGGAACGGTCCGCCGCCCACGCGAGTGCAGTATGCCTTGGTCACGCCAATCACGGTGTCAATGGCGGTAGGAGCGACCCCGGTTCCAATGACGGCGCCGCCGGAAGTGGCACTGGAGGAAGTCACGAAGGGATAGGTGCCATGATCGATGTCGAGCATGGTGCCCTGCGCTCCCTCGAACATAACCGACTCGCCCCGAGCCAAGGCCTGATTCAAGAGAGCAGCCGTGTCGCACACAAACGGGGCTACTTTCGCAGAGGCTTCGGCATATTCCTGATACATCCTGTCCGGATCGAGCGGTTCGGAGTTGAACAACGCGTGCGCGATCATGTTTTTCTCCTGGCAGGCGTTTTCAATATGAGTCCGGAGAAGTTTCAGATCAAGCAGGTCGGCGACGCGCAAGCCACGCCGGCCCATCTTGTCCTCGTAAGCTGGCCCGATGCCGCGGGAGGTGGTACCGATCTTGACTCGTCCGGGAGCATTTTCCGACGCCAGCTCGATCATGCGGTGGTAGGGGAGAATCACATGAGCGCGGTTGCTCACGAACAGGCTGCCATCGACTTTCACGCCGGTCTCGCGCAAGGCAGCGACTTCCTTGAGGAATGCCACCGGGTCGAGCACCACCCCGTTGCCGATCACACTACGGCAGCCGGAACGCAGGATGCCGCAGGGCACGAGTTGCAAAATGAATTTTTTGCCGTTGATGATGACGGTGTGTCCGGCGTTGTGTCCGCCGGCGTAACGGGCAACGACACGGAAATCTTCCGAGAGCACGTCGACGATCTTGCCCTTGCCCTCGTCGCCCCACTGCGCACCTACGATGACCGCAGTCTTACCCTTCTTCAAAGCCGGCTCCGTGGAACAGGATAGCGGCCGCCCCGGCCGCAATTGCGGGGTCGCACACACTCCATGCCCGCGGAGAACTGATACGTTGAATTGCAGGGAAGGCAGGGCTGATGTGTACCGGCAATCATAACCCGCGGAGCAGGGGATGAGCAATCGAAGTCGTCAGTCGTCGGTCGTCAGATATGGCCTGGCTGACGACCGAAGACTGACGACAGTAGACTGTAGACTGGTTTCCATGCCTGAGCTTCCCGAAGTTGAGACTATCGCGCGTGGCCTGGCTCGCCGGGTCACCGGCGATGTGATCGAGTCAGTCTGGCTGGGATCGAAACCCGAGCCGCTGAAGTCCTCCGCGGCTGAGATCGCAGCTACGCTTGAATCCCGTCGTATCGCGGGGGTGCGCCGGGTAGGAAAACATATTGTGCTGGATCTGGAGGCGGCCGGTGTGGGGCGGGCGCCCCTTCGACAAGCTCAGGGCAGGCTCTCGGCAGCCAAAAGGCTGAAACCAAAAAAGAACAAAGCGGCGGGCGGGGGCGCCCGCCCCACACAAGCAGAACCACAACCCACCGCTCAGTGGATCGTTCACCTGGGAATGACCGGGCGGTTGCTGGTTAGTGAGCCTGGCGCTGAAATCGCAAAACATACACATGCGGTTGTGAAGCTGGCCTCGGGAAGGGAATTGCGTTTCGTCGATCCGCGGCGCTTTGGACGTCTGAGTGTGGCTAATGGTTTCGAGGCCGTCGGCTCCGAGCCTCTTGAGATTCCGCTGGACCAATTTGTCGCTTTGTTCCGTGTCCGTAAGACACCGATCAAGAGCGCCCTGCTGAACCAGAAGCTGTTGCGTGGCGTCGGCAATATTTACGCGGATGAGGCTCTGTTCCGGTCGGGCATTCGCCCCCGGCGGCGGGCTGCAACGCTCACCCGCGAGGACCTGCGACGGCTTCACTCTGCGCTTCAGGAAGTGCTGCGCGAGGCAATTTCCCTGGGCGGCTCCTCGGTTTCCGACTACGTTGACGCCGATGGTGAAGAGGGATTCTTTCAACTGCAGCACCGGGTCTATGGCCGGGAAGGCGAACCTTGCCTGGTCTGCAAGTCTCCGATCAAGCGGGTGGTTATTGCAGGTCGCAGCAGCCACTACTGTGCCAAGTGTCAGAAGTAGCGCCCGGCGTCCCTACGATCTCGCTCAGGACAGGCCCGCCGCTAGAAGGCACCTTGGCCTCGGCGGTGAGGGCGAGACGCCCTCCGGACAGCCGGCGGGACGCCGGCGCTAAGTAACCCCAATCTGAAATTTGGTAGGCTACTCATCTATGAACAGCTTTTCCATCGGGGTCGACCTTGGCGGGACCAACCTTCGCATCGCCGCGGTTAGCGAGCAAGGCCATCTGATGGAAAAGGTGACGCTCGGTACCCGGGTGGCACTGGGCAAGGACCACGTCATCCACGAGATGTGCGATGCAATTCATCTGCTCACCGCCAAATATCGGAATACCGCATCGCTGCAGGGAATCGGCATCGGAGTGCCGGGCATTATTGACATGAAGACGGGCACCCTGCGGGAGTCGCCCAATTTGCCGGGCTGGGCAGAATCTCCGGTGCAGGCTCAAATCGAGCGCCTCCTGAGTACGCGGGTGATTCTTGAGAACGACGCCAACGTCGCTGCCCTCGGTGAAAAATGGTTGGGCGCGGGCCGAGATGTGGATGACATGATCATGTTGACGCTGGGGACTGGCGTCGGTGGTGGAATCGTGCTTGGTGGGCGTATCTGGCATGGCATGACCGGAATGGCGGGCGAGTTTGGCCACATGACGGTGGAGCCCGAAGGGCCGCCCTGCGGCTGCGGCAACCGCGGGTGCGTCGAGCAATACGCCTCGGCCACTGCGGTGGTCCGCATGGCGAAAGAGGCGATTGCATCTGGACGCGCACCCGAGTTGGCCAGCGCGGCAAATTCCGATCCGGAATTCAGCGCCAAGGCGGTGTACAACCTCGCGATTCAGGGAGACGAGGAAGCCAGACGAATTTTCGGCCGTGTGGGACGCGCCCTGGGAATCACAATCGCGAACCTGGTGAACGCGTTTAATCTTCCCATGTACGTTATTGGGGGAGGAGTATCCAGCGCGTGGCAGGCGTTTGCGCCGTTTATCTTTGAAGAACTCCGGCAGCGCTCCCTGGTCTATGCGGCCACGGCCCCCAGTTCACTGCAGCCGGGTGATCACCGTGCGACAGGGCAGATCGCCGCGGACGGTCCGACCAGGACGATTGTCACGCTTGCATTATTAGGCAGCGACGCCGGCTTGTATGGCGCCGCTCAACTGCCGATGACCCCTGGCCGGCAGTGAATTCGACTAGGCGCGTGTCCATTTCCGGAGCACCCTCAAGAGTGCGTCATTCTGCGCCGGAGTACCGATCGTGATGCGAATGGCTTGGGGAGCGCCCCACTGCGCCAGCGCGCGAACCAGGATGCCCTCGGCCTGCAGGCGCGCGGCAAAATTGCCGGCATCCTGGCCCAGCTGGCAATACAGGAAATTCGCCCAGGTAACGGTCGTCGAATACCCGAGTTCGGAAATTGCCGGAACCATCCGCTCCGCCTGAACGGTGTTGTTTTCAACTGCCTTCCTGATATGTGTTGAGTCCTCCAGCGCTGCCAAGGCTGTGGCCTGCGCCAGGTTCGAAACGCAGTACATTGCACGCTGGCGCGAGATAAGCGCGGTTAGCTCAGCCGGCGCAATCCCATACCCGACTCGCACTCCGGCCAGTCCGTGCACTTTGGAAAACGTACGCAGCACTACGACTTTGCGTCCCTCGTGCACGTAGTCCAGAGAATGCGAATACTTCACACTGCGCCTGACTGCAAAATCAGCAGCAAATTCGTAGTAGGCTTCGTCCAGCACCACGACGACATGGTCCGGGATCTGCCTTAGGAAATGATCGACTTCATCGGCTGTGGCTAAGGTGCCGGTGGGATTGTTGGGATTAGCGAGGAAGATAAGCCGCGTGTTGCGGTTCGCCGCGGCGGCAATCGCGGGCAGATCAAAGCCGTCCCGACGCGTTGGAACTTCGATGAACTGAGCGTTCGCTGCCTGAGTCGCCAGCCGATATACGATGAACGAACGCTCGCTGGTTACGGCGTTCAGGCCGTTCGCCAGAAATGTCCGGGCGAGCATGCCCAGAAACTCTGTGAGACCACCCGCGACGAGAACCTGTTCCACTTTTACGTCGTGATGTTCCGCAAGCTTGAGGCGTAAGGTGGAGGCCTCGTCGTCGGGATAGCTGCTGCAGTCCGCCAATACGCCTTGCATGGCTTTGACTGCGAGTGGCGAGGGTCCGAACGGGTTCTCGTTCGAATCCAGCTTGATCATGGTTTGACCCTGGTTCGATGCAGGCACGGGCGTCCCGCCCGTGCATCCCGAAATAGCCCAGTCATTTGACGGCAGATTTCAGGCGCGTAACTTCCTGGAGCGTCAAATGGCGAAATTTTCCTGGAGGAACATCCAGTTGCAGCGGCCCGTAGCGCACTCGCTTGATTTTTTCCACGTGATGGCCGACGGCCTCGAACATTCGCCGAATCTGCCGGTTCTTGCCTTCGATCAGGGTGACCTCGTACCAGGGATTGTCCGCCTCGCGAATCGGCTTGATCTTGGCGGGCGCTGTCTTGGACCTCCTGCCACCCTTGGATTGAATGAAGACTCCGGAGCGCAGTTTGGCTAGTCCATCTGCCGAGGGGGTGCCCGCGACCTTCACCAGGTACGTCTTGGAGACGTGAGAGGAAGCCTTCATGAGCGCGGCTGCGAGTTCTCCGTCATTGCTGAGCAGCAGCAGGCCTTCACTGGCGTAGTCCAGGCGCCCTACCGGATACACTCGGACTCCCACGCCGCGAAGCAGGTCCATCACCGTAGGCCGCTGTTCGGGATCGGTGACCGCTGTGATGTATCCCTTGGGCTTGTTCATCAGCAGATAAACGTTCTTCTGCGCGCCATGCAGCAACTTGCCGCTTACCCGGATGTGATCGCGGTCGGCGTCGGCCTTGCTGCCCAGTTCCGTGACCACTTGTCCGTTTACCGAAACCAGGCCGCCGGCAATCAGCTGTTCCGCCTTGCGGCGGGATGCGATTCCGGCGGCGGCAATGATCTTTTGCAGGCGTTCAGAAGACATAGGGATATTCAGCCGCGTCTCGGTGCAAAGATATCTGGCTCCAAGGGATTTATCCGCGTTCAAGTTCCAGGAAGAGCTTCAGGCAGCCGGGTCATTCTCGCCAGCGGCATGCGACTCGGCGGAAGCCGGCTCGCTCTCCGAATCAACCGCCTCGGGCGCGGATTCAATTTGCGCGGCGCCGGTGTCGGCAGAAGTTGTCTCTTTCGCTTCCGCACCTTCCGACAAGGGCAGCATCTCGCTCTGAAACGACTCCGCCACCAGCTTCTCGAACTCTTCCATGCTGGGCAGCTCGCTCACGTCCTTGAGGCCAAAGCGCAGCAGGAATTCTTTTGTGGACTTGTAGAGAATGGGCCGGCCGATGACCCCCTTCCGTCCCGCGGTCGTGATCAGTTTGCGATCCAACAGGGTGGCGATGACGCCGCTCGAGTCCACACCGCGAATTTCGCTGATTTCGGGAACCGTGACCGGCTGTTTGTAGGCGATTACGGCCAGAGTCTCAAGTGCAGGCAGAGAAAGCCGTATTGGTGGTTTCAGACTCTTCGCAAAGTCGCGCACCAGGTCGTGATGTTCAGGCTTGGTCGACATGCGGTACCCGCCCGCCACCTGGCGGATTTCAATGCCGTGGCTGGAAGCGGCGTAATCGGCGGTCAGTTCTTCCAACGTCGCGCGAACGCGGGACCGGACTTCGATGTCGTCGATCGGACCCTCCGCCCCAGCTTCCGCGACCACGGAATCCTTTACAAGTTTCACCATATGATCGAGCGTGATCGGCGTCTCCGCCGCGTAGACAATGGCTTCAAGTTTAGCTTTAAGACTCATGGTTAAGTGCCCAACACCTTGGCTCAAAGAGTGACGATCAACAAGTGTTCCCCAACGACCAAAGACGAACGACCAAGGACCGATCTATCGCCAATCATCCCGCACAACAGTTTCCGCGACGACGGCTTCAAATCCCGTATGCTTGCGCAGCAAGATGTCACCAAAAAGGCGGTCCTGCCGCAATTGAATGGCTTGCAGTCTTACCATCTCCAGCAGCGCGAGAAACATGCAGACCAGGGCGGCGCGTGAATTCACATTGCGCAAGATTTGTTTCAGGCGCAGAGGCCGGTCCTCCAATGCAAGCCGCCTCTGCAGATAGTCGATCATCTGTGCGACCGTGACCGTCTCCTCGTCCACCTGGATCATGGGCCGCGAACGGGCGCGCTCCAGGATCTGCTGGAAGGTTTTCACCAGGTCAATCACGTCCGCGGCAATCTCCGGCTCAGTCCCCTCGGCGTCCATGAACTCTTTGATCGCGGGGTTCGAACGCACGGCATCTTCGATCTGTTGCTTCTGAAACAGCATCTGCGCCGCAGACTTGAACTTCTCATGCTCAATCAGCCGGTTCACCAGCTCCGCACGGGGGTCTTCCTCAGCGCCCGCCAAGGCGTCGGGATCGCGCGGTAACAGCATCTTCGACTTGATGTGGATCAGCACGGCCGCCATGTAAATGAATTCAGCCGCCACATTCACATCCAGTTCGCGCAACTTTTCTACATAGGCCAGGTATTGCGCTGTGATCCGCGCGATCGGGATATCGTAAATATCAATGTCCTGTTTGCGGATCAGGTCGAGCAGCAGATCGAGCGGCCCCTCATAGACGTCGCTGACCATGACCGAGAAAGGGAAGTCGCTTTCTTCTTTCGCCCTGGGTTCCTTCGGCCTGGATTCCGACAGCTTGGCTACGGCCGGCATCTCTACCACCGGAGCGAGCGTGCTACCGGCTTCCGTCGGAGACAGGTTCTCGGGCGCGATTTTCAGTTTCTCAGCCATGGTTCCCTGTTTTGCGACTGCCCGCGCTGACCGAGGCCTCGTAGTCGAGCGACATGCCCATCGCGTCCCGCACTTCGTCCATGGTAGCGCTGGCTACCTTGCTGGCACGGGAAGAGCCTGCCTCCAGAATATCCCAGGCGAGCCGTGGATTGTCCTCATATTTCTTTCGCCGCTCCTGCATGGGATTCAGAATGCCGACCAGTGCATCCGCCGCCCACCCCTTGCACTCGATGCAGCCAATACCGGCGGAGCGGCAACCTTCGTCGACTTTCGCGATAGTTGAGCGGTCGCTGAAAATCTTGTGCAGATCGCCCACCGGGCAAACATCGGGGTTGCCCGGGTCGCTGCGGCGGACTCGCGCCGGGTCGGTCACCATGGTCTTTAACTTCTGCCGCACTACCGGCTCGGGATCGGTGAGCAGAATTGTGTTGCCGTACGACTTCGACATCTTGCGGCCATCCGTGCCGGGCAACTTGGCGGCTGGGGTCAGCAACGGCTGAGGTTCGGGAAAGACGTACGTGCCTTTGCGGGTATAAAACATGTTGAAGCGGCGCGCAATTTCGCGAGTCAGCTCGACATGCGGAACCTGGTCCTCGCCCACCGGAACAAAATCGCCTTTGTAGATCAGAATATCGGCGGCCTGCAGCACCGGGTAGCCGAGAAATCCGTAGGTGCTCAGGTCTTTCTCCGCAATATTCTCGCGTTGCTCTTTGTAAGTGGGGACGCGCTCGAGCCAGCCCAAGGGCGTGATCATGGAAAACAACAGATGCAATTCGGCATGCTGCGGAACGTGGGACTGGATGAACATGGTGCAGCGCTCAGGATCGAGCCCGGCGGCCAGCCAGTCGAGCAGGACTTCCAGCGAGTTTTCCTTGATCTTCGAAGTATCGGCGTAATCGGTGGTGAGCGCGTGCCAGTCGGCCACGAAGAAGAAGCAGTCGTACTGGTCCTGCATGCGCACCCAGTTGTCCAGCGCCCCGACGAAGTTGCCCAGGTGCAGCTTTCCCGTGGAGCGCATACCGCTGAGCACGCGTCGGCGTTGGTTTGAACGAGAAGTCATCAATTTCCCAGGAGAATATTTGTAAAAAGCCCGAAGACCGGGTTGATGAGCCTGGACAAAAGCCCGCCACCCAGAAACACCAGAAGCAACAGCCCATACGTACCCACCATGTCGTAAATCCGAAGCATTCCGGCAGGCAGCAGATGACGCACCACATGACTGCCATCGAGCGGTGGAACCGGTATCAGGTTGAAAACGCCCAGCACGATATTGATCACCATCATCTCGAATATAAGTTTGCAGAACGGGACAAGAAGCGAACTCGTGTCCGCAAAAGTCGAACCCACAATTGTGCCGATAACAATCTGCTCTCCGGCGGGCGAAACGGACTTTACAAGAATCAGAATGAGCAGGGCGCCGGTCGCCACCACAAAATTACTGATCGGTCCGACTACCGAAGTGAGTATGTCATCCAGCACGGGATTCTTGAAGTTTCGCGGATCTACCGGGGTCGGCTTGGCCCAGCCGAGGACCGGAAGATGTGTGAGCATCGCAACCGCAGGCAGGAGCAGGGTTCCAAACAAGTCGATATGCTTGATCGGGTTAAGCGAAATCCGACCCAGCATGCGCGCCGTCGGATCGCCGCGCAGATTAGCCATCCAGGCGTGCGCCGATTCGTGAACGCTGATCGCAAACAGAAACGCGATCAGCTGGAACACGATGTCCAGGATGTCGATGTGTTGCAGATTCATGCAAGACTGGTTTTGATACTAACACGCGGAGCCGCGATTCCGGAGTAGCGACGGGCGTCCCGCCCGTCCGGAACGCGCCGCGCGGGACGGGCGTGGAGACCCGTCGCTACATCGAATCTCTGGAGAACGTGCTTCGCGCAACAACAGCGATCTGCGCCTTAACGGCACCCTTACCGCTTTTCGAAGGCCTTCTGGAATTCGTCGGGGGCGATCGACTTCACTTTGATTGGTTTGGCGGGAATGCCACCAACCACGGTGAAGGGATCAACATCTTTCGCGGCCACTCCCATCGAACCCACCATTCCGTGCTCACCCACCTTCACGCCGCTCAACACCGTTGCGTGATACGTGATCCGAGCCTTGGGTCCGATCTCCGTTTTCTGGTTGCTCACAATCATGCCATCGTTGAGATCGTGCGCGTGAGAGTAGATGTTGGCGTAATCGGAAACCGAAGAGCCTTCGCGAATAATGATCTCGCCGCGATCGTCGAGCAACACGTACTTGTGAATGGTGCAGTTGTCTTCCACGGTCAGGTTGTAGCCGTAGGAAAATTCCACGCCGTGAAAAATCTTGACGTTGTTGCCGCAGTGCTTAAACACATGCCGCGCCAGCATGGCCCGCACCTTGTGGCCCAGCCAGTGATTCAGGCCCACGGGAGAGCGGTCGTACATCATCCAAAACCAGATCAGTGGTTTTCGCTCACCATACTTTAACGCATCGGCGTCGCCGTAAGACTCGGGCTCCAGGGTGGCGTTGCGAGGATCGAGAGAGTGGACCAGGGTTTGCGTCGCCAACGGTGACGCTGGATCGGGGGTCGCGTACGGGCGTCCCAGATAAAGCTGGTGCAGCGTCTCGCGGACAACGTCGCTGCGATGCTCGGGATCGCGATTCATAAATTCACGATCCAGCCCGTCGATCCATTGTAAAAATGCCTTTTCAGCGGCCGAAACGGGCTTCAAGACGCGATATTCGTATCGGGGCATAGTTGCCTCGCTGAGATTTACCAGGAAAGCTAGAACATAACACACCGCCTGGGGTCAGCGATTTTACCGGGCAGAAGAACTTCATGGAGGTTGATGTTCTCTGCGTCCTTTGCGATTTCTTTGCGTCCCTTGCGGTCAAAAGCTTTTCACCGCAAAGGACGCAAAGAACGCAAAGAAAAACTGCGCTGGATTTAAAAACCGTGCATTCTTCATGATGTTTTATAATTGCGCGCCACTTATGAAATCGAAGAAAATCGCAAAGCCGCACCCCATGCCGGTGGACGCGTTGGTCTACCCCCGTTTCTCCGGCATCCCTACATTCATGCGGCTTCCCCATATTCCACGCGCCGACGACCTCGACCTCGCGCTGATTGGAATTCCGTTCGACGGAGGCACGACCTACCGCCCCGGCCCGCGTTTCGGCCCGCGCAACATTCGTGTGCAGTCGGCCATGATCCGTCCCTGGAACCCGGTGCTGAAGATCAATCCTTTCGAGAAGTGGCGCATCGGCGATTTTGGCGATCTCTCGATCAACCCGCTTTCGATTGAAGACACCTATCGCCGCATAACCGATCAACTGGGCGACGTGCTCCGCGCGGGGGCCCGTTCGGTCTGCGTGGGGGGCGATCACTCTATCCTCTTACCCATCCTGCGCGCGATTCACAAACACTTTGGGCCAGTAGCTTTCGTCCAGCTCGATGCTCATGGCGATACCTGGAGCGGATACTTCGGCAGCCCGCATTCGCACGGCACGCCGGTCAAGTACGCAATCGAAGAAGGACTGATCGAAGAAAATTACGCGCTGCAAGTCGGGTTGCGGGGCCAGGTGTACTCCGAGGGCGACTTCGATTTTGCCCGCAAGCACGGCATCAAAATTGTGACTTCGGAAGAGTTTCACAAAGGTGGGGTCGAGCTGGTCAAACGTCATTTGAAAAAACTCCGGAACCGGCCCGTCTACGTCACGCTGGACATTGACGTGGTGGATCCAGCGTTCGCTCCCGGCACGGGCACGCCGCAGGTGGGCGGCCTCTCCAGCGCGCAAATCCTGGACCTGGTACGCAGCCTCAAGGGTCTGAAGCTGGTCGGATGCGACTTGGTCGAGGTCTCGCCTCCGTATGACAACGGCGAAATCACTTCGCTCTTAGCGGCAAATTTGCTCTTCGAACTTCTGTGCCTGTTCTAGTCTGACACTTGAGAAAACCCTGTTGATCACGCTCGCCCGAAAACTCCGCGTAGTCGATTACTTCGCGCTGGGATGGGGCACCATGGTCGGCGTCGGGTGGCTGGTCGTCATGGACGACTGGCTGCTGCGCGGTGGAACGCTGGGCGGAGTTCTTGGGTTCGCGATCGGTGGCGCACTCTTGCTGCCCATTGGTTACGTGTACGGCCAGCTGGTTACGGCCATGCCTGACGCGGCCGGCGAGGTCGCATACACAGCGAAAGTTTTCCCCCGGCCGGTGAGCTTTGCCACTGGATGGATGATGATCCTGGCCTATTTCATCGTATGCCCGTGGGAAGCCGTGGCTGTTGGCCGGATTGCGGGTTACATTTTTCCCGCGCTGGATTCGATGGAGCTCTACCGCATCGCCGGCCGTCCCGTGTATCTCCCGCATGTCATCATCGGGCTCGGACTCACCGGCCTTCTGACTCTGCTGAATTACCGCGGCATCCGGCTGAGCGCGACCTTCCAGAACTGGACTACCTTCGGGACCCTCGGTCTGTTCGTGGTGTTTGTCGCGGTTGGAGTGAGCAAGGGTTCGCCGCAAAATCTTCCGCCGCTGTTCACCCACAGCGGATTTGTCTCCATTCTTCTTGTAATTCAGATCGTGCCCTATTACATGACGGGCTATGAATCGGTGGTCAAGGGGGCGGAGGAATCGAGCCCGGAGTTCCGCGCCGGGGGATTTTTCAAAGCGATCTGGATGGCGATTATCGTCGGCATTCTTTTCTACACCATTGTGATCGCGGCGGTGGGTTACGTTGCCCCGTGGAGGGAGCTCACGGGGGAGAAGTTTATGACTGCGGTTGCGTTTCAGCATGCCGTCGGTTCGCGATGGATCGTCAGCGTAATTCTGGCCGCGGCCTTGCTTTCCCTGTTGAAGGTATTCAACGGAAACCTGGTAGCGGCGAGCCGGATGGTGTTTGCCATGGGACGTCGCGGCCTGGTGGACACGCGGGTCGCAGAGTTGCACCCCCGAAATCAAACCCCGTCGGTCGCGGTGATCTGCGTTGGCGTGGCCACGGCGGCGTGCATGTTTCTGGGTGACGCCATCCTGGTGCCGATATCCGAAGTGGGCTCGGTAGCTTCCGCGGCGGGCTGGCTGGCCGCCTGTGCCGCGTATTATCAGATGGGCCCGGCACTGCGGGAGCGTCTGGTAGCTGCTATCGGGGCGCTGGTGGCCCTGCTGATGATCCTGATGAAAGTCTTTCCGTTCGTGCCCGGTCACTTCAGCGTTTACGAATGGCTGGCGCTGGGAATCTGGATGGCTCTGGGCGTGGTGTCAGCGCGACGAGCAAGGGCCACGTAACGTGGGCGTCTCGCCCGCCCCGGGCGTTCGGAAATTCCAAAGTAAGAAACACGCGAGAACGGTGGAAAGCAGGACAATGAAAAAAAGTTTCGTCGCAATCATTTTTCTCTTGGCGGCAAGTCACCTGTCGTGGGCGCAAGACGCGACCCCACCCTTCGACATTGTCATCGCTAACGGTCACATCATCGACGGCACCGGCTCGCCCTGGTATTCGGGCGACATTGGTATTCGCAATGGCAAGATCGCCGCTATCGGCAACCTGAAAGATGCTGGCCGCACTCGCACTATCGACGCGCACAACATGGTCGTTGCTCCCGGCTTCATGGATATGCTGGGCCAGTCGGAGTTGACCATTCTGGTCGATCCGCGTCTGCCTTCGAAGATCTACCAGGGCATTACTACCGAGATCACGGGCGAAGGCGGCTCGGCCGCGCCGCAGACTGATGGGCTCATCCGCGCCGACCGTCTAAAGTACGACCACTACCAGATCACGCCCGACTGGCGAACCTTTCAGCAGTACTTCGCCCGGCTGGAAAAGCAAGGCATGGGGATCAACCTGGCAAGCTTTGTCGGCGCCACCCAGGTCCGGCGCGTTGTGCTGGGAGACGACAACACGCAGCCCACCCCTGAGCAGCTCGACCAGATGAAAGAGCTTGTCCGGCAGGCGATGCGCGAGGGGGCAGTCGGAGTCTCCAGCGCTCTTGAATATGCGCCGGCTCCCTACGCCAAGACCGAAGAGCTGATCGCTCTCGCTTCCGAGGCGGGAAAATTCGGCGGCATCTATGCCACGCACATGCGGGATGAGAGCAATGCCGTGCTGACCGCGATTGATGAGGCCTTGCGAATTGGGCGCGAAGGCCACCTTCCGGTTGAAATCTGGCACATCAAGGTTGCAGGAAAAGCGAACTGGGGACGCATGCCCGAAGTAGTCGCCAAGATCAACGCTGCACGAGAGCAGGGAATGGACGTTACGGCCGACACCTATGCCTATACCGCGTGGTCCAACGATTTCTCCGCGTTCATCCCGGCATGGGCACATGACGGTGGCGACGCCAAGTTGGTTGAGCGCCTGAAAGATCCAGCCATGCGTGCCCGCATTCGTAAAGACATGATGACCGCGTCGAGTGATTGGGACAATGAATGGGAGGAAATTCCGGGTCCCGAGGCTGTCTTGATCAGCGCGGTGCAGAATCCCAAGCTGCTTCCTTTGCAGGGAAAAACCCTGGCAGAAGTGGCGAAGATGGAGAACAAAGATCCGTTGGATGCGCTATTCGACCTGCTGATCGAAGACCATGCATTTACGGAAGTTGTCGTCTTCGGCATGTCCGAACCTGATGTCACTCTGGCGTTGCAGCAGCCGTGGGTGGCGATCGACAACGATTCTTCCGGCGCTTCTCCCGAGGGAATTCTGGGCCAGGAACATCCTCACCCGCGCGGCTATGGCACCTTTCCGCGCATCCTTCGCAAATATGTTCGGGAAGAAAAGAAGCTCACTCTGGAAGACGCAATCCGTAAGTTCTCCGCCTTGCCGGCACAGCGGATGCGACTGACGGACCGCGGAGTCCTGAAAGCTGGCATGTGGGCCGACGTCGTCATCTTCGATCCAGCCACGATCCGCGACCTGGCTACGTTCGAGAATCCCAACCAGTTATCGCAAGGAATGGAGTACGTGCTGGTGAACGGCGTGCCAGTCATTGATCAGGGCAAGATGACGGGTGCCCTGCCAGGAAAGGTGTTACGCGGACCAGGCTACACACCGTAGCGGAAACCACGTGGGGACAGCCGCCCTCGGCTGTCTGGCCGAGCAGGGCTCGGCAGCTTCGTAGTTGGAAAAAAGACCCCCACTTTTCGCAAAAGGCGCGAATAATGGGGCACCCGCGTAAAGTTCGCAAAGCAAGGCAGATCTTTACTTTTGCGTAACCGCTACTTTGTGTAAACCCACAGTTGCCGCATCCACGCGAGCCGGCAGGGCGAACCGAGAGTCCACTCCCAGGTAGGGATACCTGGGCTTGAGGTACTTCTGCACGAACAATTCCAGAACGAAGTTGGGAATCTCTACGCCGTCGAGATAGACCGAATCCACATGGACCAAGCCCTCTCCCCCAGCGCCCTGCGCCTGCGCGGTAGCAACCACGTCGTGCACGCCGCTGAAGATCGAGAGCATCGGATTGTAGGAATTCTTGCCCGCTTTAAGTTGATCGAAATCCACTCGTGAGGTCGCCATCACAACCCCCGGTTGTTCCTGAAAAGCCACCGAGCGAACTCCCACCGGGAGCTTGACATTGCCGGAGGCAAAGTAAGCATTGATCTCTTGTTCGGTAAACCCTGTGGGCGCGGGGTCCGGATGCGGCTGTGCTCCGTTGCTCTGCAAATGTTCCAGCTTATTTTCCACGCTCGCAACCCGAGCTGGGTCGGGAGCAGATTTATTTTGCGTCAGCGAATGCTGGGTAAGAAGCGTGACCGCCAGAAGCAAGGCGCAGCGGGCCCTCATGGTTTGAGCGCGGCCTGGGTCTCTGCGGTAGGGTTCACGACCACATGAGGCTGGTTCAAAGTGCCGGAGATGTCGAAGCCCTGCGTTCCCTCTCCCGTCAGCTTGACGTCCAGAACCCGGGTCATAGATGCTGTGCCACTTAGTTGATAGATGCCGCCTGGGGTCTGCAGTTTGCCCTGCTCGATCTCGAACTTCCCATCCCGCAGCAGCACGCGGCCCGTAAACCGGTTGAGGTGCAGCGGGCCGGCGTCCCCGGCCAGAGTGAGATGGGGCAGTGAACCATCACGCACTTCCATCTGCAAACTGGCCTCGGTGTTGGCCAGCAGTTCGGGCTTTTTCCATCCGTGGGTGCTCGCCGCATAACTCACGTTCGCCGAGCCGGTGATCCAGGGGTCATGCATCGCCTCGGCCAATTGACCGAGTGCAACTTTTTCCAAGGTGCCGTTGCCACGATAGGTCGGAGCATCGGCCGAAAAATCTACCAGCCATTCGCCGGTATGCCGTCCGCCCAGGACATCGCCGTGAAGATTCGAAAGCCGGAGCCGGCCCTGATCAAGTTCGACCTCGGCCGAGACCCGGCTTGCGGTCAGGCTGCGAATCAGAACTCGATCTGCTGTAAGTTTTCCGATGGCGTGCACGGAAGCCAGATAGGGCCTGGGTTGCGCGGGAGAAGCTTTCGCCGTCGAAGATAGGAAGCGATACCACGGTTCTTTTCCGGGAGCCGCATTCACCAGACCGCTCAATGTGTCGGTCGCGATTTCACCGGCGTGCAGATCGAAGCGAACCGGACAAGCGCGCGGAGTATCGCATTGTCTTGGAATTGTGAGCCAGCCGCGCCAGGTGTTGCCAACGGCTGCCGCAGTCAGCTTCTGAACCTCTGCCGTGTTCGGGGTCAGGGAGATAGTTGCAGACGCAATTTCCAGCGGATCATTCAGGCCTCGCAGGCGCGCGTGTACCGAGTGCAGGACCGCAGTTCCGGTCACTGCGGGAGCTGCAAATCCGGCCCAGTTGCCGCCAACCTGAAGATTCATGTGAACCTCTCCAGTGGCGGAGGTCTGAAAGGCAGGCAATCCCACGGTTTGCGATAGCTCGAGCAGACGCTGCACTTCGGCGTCTCCCTGCACCAGAAGGTTGTAAGCGGAGCGCGAAACCTGGCCACGAACCGTCGCACTTGCGGGCCGGCCCAGTGCCAGACCAAAGGGGCCAATGTCCGCATGCGGCTGGGCGTTGAACCCCATCGCGCCGGCTCGACCTCGGTCGGCCTTAGATTTCACTTGAAGGTTGGCATCTGAGGAAATCGCAAACGGAATGCGGTCGAGTGCGAATCTGGTATTGGTGAGAGGCGATCGCACGTTCAGACCTTGTAGTTCACCGCCACCCTGCCAGACAGGCCCGATATCCACTCCTGCGGCGTTGCGCCTCAGGGTGACCCTGGCATCCAGTTTGCCGGCCGCCACAATGTCGGCGGGCACATTCTTCTTTACCCGGCGCGCGAATTCGACAAGCGGCTGCACGGGCACGCTCTGGGCCACCATGGTCAGATCGTAGCTACGGACATCGGAAAGCGCGGCCACCCTCCCTTTCAACTCGATGGCGCCCTCGCCAACCGGAGCTTCGCAGGCAAGCTGGGAGAGAACGTGGTCCATGGAGCTGAAGTGGGCGCTGCAACTTGCCGCCAATCGCGAAGCGTTGCCGCCGGCGATGTCATAGCGCCGGAAGTCCTGAATGGAGGCGTCCGCATTGACTGTAAGATCCTCAGGGCTACCGGTGAGCACGGCGGAGAGCCTGATGGTGCCTCTCCATCCCTTGTCCTGGCCCCAGGTCAACTTCGTCACTTGACCCAGCTGCGCCCCGTCCCACTGCAACGCGAAGTTCACCGGAGTTTCGTGCAGATTTGCCGCCCGCTGCCAGGAACCGGCAACCTCAAGTATGCCGGTGTCGCTGAGATTGAAATCGGTCCGCGTCGGTTGGGCCTTCAACCGAACTCCCCAGGTATTTTCGGAGTCCTGCCATAGAGCGAAGTTAGCCTCGGTCAGGGTGTAAGGCTTTTTTTCCTGTCCAAATTTGAGGTTGATTCGTCCATGATCGGCTTCGATGTAGGGAAAGCCGGGGCGAATTTCGCTTCTCGCCTTGGCAGTGGGCGCGACGGGGGTCCGCGCGGCGCGTTCGAGCAGATTTTCGAGATTCCAGTGGCCTTCGCTATTACGAACCAGATTGAGACTGGGTTCGCTGAGGCTGAGCCGGGCAATTTCCAGGCGCCCGCGCAGAAGCGAGCTAACACGCACGATCGCGACCACATCTGACGATTGCAGGACTGGCTCGGCGCCGAATGAGGGATCCTCATGAATCACAAAATTCCGCAGGTCAAAGCCGGGCTGAGGCAGCAGGCGGAGGGTTACCGAGCCCACGTCCACCGGTCGTCCCAAGGCCAGGCTGATGGAACGCACGATCCGGGTGCGCAGTCGTTGCGCCCCCGGCCGCGTCAGAAACAGGGCCAGCACGAGCACCATACCTGCCACCACCTTGCCAGGCCTGGACCGAAGAAATTTCAACGTGTCGTCCTCAATGTGCTACCCGCAATGTGCTCCAAGTAATATTCTGCCCTCAACGCACTACTCTCAGTGTCCGCCGCCACCGTGTCTCATCAAAAAAATGTAAAACCACGTGGGCCAGAAACCCGACCCGCTCGCCGATGGCGGTGTGCATATACTGGTTGGGCGGCGTCTCGAATGACCAGTAGACGAACATGGGCCTTCCGATCACGTTTTCCTTCGGGATGAATCCCCAGTATCGGCTGTCGTAACTCACATCCCGATTGTCGCCCATGCCGAAATAGCTGTCCGCAGGCACAACGATGTCATCGCCCTGAATGTATTGGGGCAGCGTTTCCTGCCAGGCCGAAAACAGGCGGTTGTAATCGGACGGCGGCACGGCTGGAAAGTTGTCGCGATATTCGTTGGGCCCTTCATCGCTGTTGTGGATGACGTAGGGTTCATCCAGTTTCTCCCCGTTGCGAAAGACCACAGCATTACGCAAGTGGATGCGGTCTCCAGGGATGCCGATAATCCGCTTCACCACGTAAAGGCCGGGTTCGGCGGGCGACAGAAAGACGACGATATCTCCCCGCCGTACTTCCCGGTAGGGCATCAGAGGACCGGTCCAGTGCGTAGCGGGAGCGAACTGCACCCGGTTCACGAAGACGTGATCGCCGATGAGCAGTGTGTTTTCCATGGAACTCGACGGAATTTCAAAGGCCTGCAGCACGAAGGTGATGATGAACAGGCCAGTCACCAGCACCGCCGCCAGTGAAGCCAGAAACTCGACGGTGGTTTCTCGCGGTTTTTCTTCCTTAACGCTTTCTTTCTCTTTCTTGGCCAATCTTTATCCTGTTCCCCTTATGGCGTTCTTCTAGTGCACCACTCGAAACGTGCGGTCCCAGCGCGTCATCTGAAACAAGTGGGTCGCCGCATAAGCGAAGTGAACGAGTTTATCACCCGGTGTAGGCGCCATCGGCAGATCCTGGTCCGCGTTCCGCACCGACCAGTAGATCAGCAGGGGCCGTCCGATTACATTTTCCTGGGGGACGAAGCCCCAGTAGCGGCTGTCCAGGCTCTCGTCGCGGTTATCGCCCAGCACGAAATAGTTTCCTTCCGGAATGATCAGTTCGCCATCCTCGACCAGCTTTTTCATCTCCAGCCACCAGGTTCCTTCGAGACCCGGAACCGGAAGGTTCAGCCGCGGAAACTCGTCGCGGAAAACGTCGTGTACACCGGAGCTGTAGCGCACGTAAGGTTCCTGCAAAGGGTTGCCATCGACGTACACCTGCCGGTTGATCAGGCGCACGCGGTCACCTGGCACGCCTACCACGCGCTTCACAAAGTGTTGGGTGGGGTGTACGGGATAACGGAAGACAATAACGTCCCCCCGGCGCACTCGCCGATAAGGCATGAAGTAATCCCAGAACCCGCCTCCGCCATAACGCAGTTTGTCGACCAGGAGATAGTCTCCGATCAGCAGCGTGTTTTCCATGGATTCGGAAGGAATCTGGAAGGCTTGCACGATGAAGGTGATGACGAAGACGGCAATCACCACCGTGA
>Ga0075021_10000146_pt1 | contig 37466 bp, 34 predicted proteins | sample ColStrG_CSR_2012_FD_72749 | JGI IMG/M metagenome (GOLD analysis project Ga0075021, IMG submission 72749) | Freshwater sediment microbial communities in response to fracking from Pennsylvania, USA - Cold Stream Run_MetaG_CSR_2012 | ecosystem: Environmental > Aquatic > Freshwater > Creek >...
CCCTTGAATAACAATGGAGCGGCCACGGAGTATACCTTTGTTGCCAGGACGGTCACGGGCCTTACCATGACGGTGACCGGAGTAGGCAGTCGCACGCTGAATGTCGGCCTTGCCGAGATACAGGTGTTCGGAAACTGAGATACGAAACCACCAAAAACCGCTGTAACTAAATGCCGGCGGCTCGTTATGCGTCCTTACGCAACAGTGATAGTCTGGACGGTAATAACGGGCCGCCGTCATTTCACCTTTAACGATATATGAATTTAAAATTATTCAAAAACGTTCTCTACAATTGGGCCGGAATGCTCGGGAGCATGATATACGCATTTTTCATGACCCCGTATATCATAAAAAGCCTCGGTGACACCAATTACGGTCTCTGGAACCTGATTGCCAGCGTGGTTGGTTATATTTACATCCTGGACTTCGGCATCCAGTCATCGGTCAACAGGTATGTATCAAAATATAAGGCCACGGACGATATCGAACACGTGAACTCCGTTTACTCGAATGCCATGGCGGTTTACAGCATCATTGCCTTAGGCGCCATATGCGCGGGAGTAGTTGTCTCGATATATTTTGGCAGCATATTTAATGTGCCCAAGGGGTCCATAGGAGCGATCACCTCCGTGGTCTTTATCATGGTCATATACAGTGCAATTGAACTCCCCCTGTCCGTTTACGGCTCGATCCTATACGCATACCAACGCTTTGACGTCATAAATATTATTTCCATTGCCGCCCTGGCGCTCCAGAGCGTCTTATTGCTCGCTGTGCTGAAATACAACGCAAGCCTGGAAATATTCTGCTATATAATGATTCTTGTGGGAATCACAAAATATGCGATTAATTTTGTACTTTCTCACAAGATCGTAAAAAAACTCACCTTCAGCTATAAAGCTATTTCCAAAGATATGCTGGGCCAAATGCTCAGATTCAGCGGGATCACCTTTGCCGCAATTATTGCCGGCAATATCATATTCAAGACGGATAATATCGTTATCGGCATATTCCTCGATCCGAAAGCGATCACCATGTACTCCATAGGATTCATGCTGTCCGAGTACGCGTCGCAGATCATCGGGAAAATGTGCAACACGCTCACTCCGAAATTCAGCGACCATCACTCGCGTGAGGAGACGCAAGAAGTTAATTCCTTGATCGTATCCTCGACTAGATATTCCACCCTGATAGGTATTCCCATGGGTCTGGCTGCATTAGTCATAGGAAAGGACTTTATACACCTCTGGCTCGGACCGGGATACAGCGCCACCTATTATATTATGGCAATCCTGATGTGCGCGCGTATGTGCGGTTTTCCGACCGCCCCGCTCTATTCCATGCTCTACGGCATCGGCAAGCACCACCTGATACTCTATACCGGGATAGCGGAAGCAGTCCTGAATCTTGGTCTGAGCCTTTTCCTGGTACAAAAGATCGGCATTGCAGGTGTTGCATGGGGGACATTCATCCCCATGCTGCTCGGAAATAGTGTGTTCGCGCTGTTTGTGTTTAGAACGCTCAATTTGAGCATTGCGCACTGGCTGAAGAAATCCATACTCCAGCCCGCTCTATTCAGCGTGGTATTCGTTGCCGTCATTTTTAGTTTGTGCAGCCTGTTTACCGTAGTAAGTTGGTATGTGCTCTTTATCAAGGTTGGGTGCATAATTGCGGTTTATGCAATCCTCTTCGTCCTGATGGGAATCAACAAGAAGGAACGCAATCAAATTAAGGTTGCACTGCTCTCCAGACTTCAGCCGGCTGAAAACCGGTAGATGTTTTTCCACACACGTGCATATTCGTCGTTTTTATCGGGGGGATATTAAATGCAGACAGGCTCTGACAAAAGGCTTTCCCTTACTTCCAGGTTCATCGGCTGGATTGATGAGAAGATTGTGTGGAACAGGTACAAGTTCATGAAATGGTACTGCACGCATTTGTTCCGGGTTAAATGCACCGAGATAGGCGAGAACTTCCAGGTCGCGGAATTTATTAAAAGACCTGTCATCCAGGGATATGGAAAGATCCGGTTTGGAAAGGACGTCACCATCGTCGGACCGGTGGACCTCATCTCAGATAACACCTATTACCCAGATTGCGAGATCTCGATCGGGGATGGGACCGTAATCGGCAGGGATTGCTCCATCAGGGCCAGGCAGGGTGTCAGGATCGGCAAAAAGTGCCTTCTTGCCCCGTATGTCCGCATATACGATCATAGCGGCCATCCGCTCGACCCCGGGATGAGGCTTCGGGGTGAGAAAGAGCCGAAGGAGCAGATCAAGGAAGTCATCATTGGCGACAATGTCTGGATCGGGGAATTTGCCCATATCCAGCGGGGCGTAAAAATAGGGCAGGGTTCGATAATCGGCGCGCATTCCGTCGTTGTCAATGATGTTGCGGAGAATACCGTCGTGTTGGGTATCCCCGCAAGAAAGATCCTCTGGCTGGAAAAGGACAAGAACCAGGTTCAAGCCTGACGCAATCCCGCCATTTTAGTGGTTTCCTATGAGAATTGTATACCTCTTGACCAGTTTTCCCAATACGTCCGAGACCTTCATCCTGAATGAGATTGCAGAGGCTATTCGACAGGGCATGGACGTGCGCGTCTTTTCCCTGATGCAGCCTCCCGGTGAGTGTCCCCATGCTACAGCCCGTTCTCTGATGAGCAGAGTCAAATACCTTTCGCCTGCACAGGATGTATCTTTGCTTCGCATGCTTCTGTTTCATATACGGGCTTTGTTGCTCTATCGTTTTCACTATCTCTCGACGCTTCTGTTCGCCTTGCAGCACAGAGAAAATGCAATGCTCTGGGCATTCAAGGTAGCTGCGTTTTATGCATACCATATAGGCAGGTTTGATTCCCATCTTATTCATACCCATTTTGCCTATGGTTCCTGCCGGCTCACCATGCTGGTATCCAAAATGATGGGAATTCCTTACACCTTCACCATACATGGGTGGTATGATCTGTATAAGTGTCCTCCTCCTGATCTTGGTATTATCATGTTGAGAGCAAAAAAGACCATTACGGTATGTAATTTCAATCGCAACTACATTCTGGACCAGTACAAAATTCCTGAAGACCGGATCGAGGTTATTCGTTGCGGGATATCTCCTGAATTTTTTGACCCGGTGAGCCATGATGCCCGGGAGCAAGGGCTCATTGTGAGCGTAGGCCGCCTCCATTATCACAAGGCATTCCATGTGTTGATTGCCGCCTGTAAGATTCTTGCTGATAGAGATGTACCGTTTACCTGCCGCATCATAGGCGACGGTGAGCTGCGGAAGGAACTGGAAGAACAGATCAAGACGCTCCAGCTAAGTTCCAGGGTGCAGCTTATGGGAGCAAGAAGCAATGAAGAGGTGCGCGAGATTTTGCTGACGGCTGAAGTATTCGCCATGTCGAGCGCGGTCGAGACCGTGGGCCTTGCCGTTGTTGAAGCCCTGGCATCGGAGGTGCCGGCAGTGGCAACGCGTGTTTATGGGGTGCCGGAAATGGTACGGGACAATCAAACCGGTTATTTGTGCGAAGCAGGTGATGCGGAATGCATCGCGGACAGACTGCAACAGTTGCTCTTGCAAAAAGACCTGCGAAAATCCATCGGCGCGACAGGAAGGGCGCTTGTCATGCAGGAGCACAACCTGCCCGTACAGGTAGCCAAGCTTGTACAAGTTTGGAGATCCTGATTCCACAAGCCGGTTGATTCTCAAGAAAGATGCGTACGACAAATTATTCAAAATGCCAGAAGTCAGTGTAATCATACCGGCCTATAACGCCGCGGTATTCCTGCCGTCCGCGATTCGTTCCGTGCTTGCCCAGACGTTCAAGGATTTGGAAATTATTGTTATTGATGACGGCTCCACGGATAACACACGTGAAGTGGCAGCCTCATTCGAGACTAATATACAATATTGGCATACGCCTAATGCAGGCCCGTCTGCGGCACGGAACTTGGGCATTGCAAGATCGACTGGTCGGTTTATTGCCTTTCTGGATGCGGACGATTGGTGGCTTCCAAACAAACTCGAAATCCAGATCGGGGTCCTTTCCCGAAATCCCGATGTCTCCTTTGTATGCGCTGATTGGTTTAATGGGGAAAGAGGGGATGAACCCCGCACATCGGTTCTCTCGGGCTATAAGGCATGGGAACACACCGCAAATTTTGATATGATGCTTGATGAGAACTTCGTCAATTCTTCCACCATAGTGGTGTGTCGTGAGAAATTGCTTCAATCGGGTTCTTTTATGGAGAGTCTCCGTGGCGCTGAAGACAGGCACCTATGGCTGCGTCTCCTTCTTATGGGTAACGCCTATGTTTGTAAAGAAATTCTGGCTTTCAGGCGTTTTCATCCGGGCAATACTACTGCAACGCTCTCGTTCGTCGAGTCTCAGGTGAAAATGATAGAGGATGTGCTTACTTGGCCTGCCGTGCGTTCCAGCCAGTCTAAATTAGAGGCAGGAAAGAAAAGACGGAATGATCTTCTTGCCATTTTAGCTTACAAACTTTCAACAATGGGTAAATATACGGAGTCGTCACTCGTCTATAGACAGCTTTGCGCCGAATCTTTCCGCTGCTTTCAAACAGGCGCTCGGTATCTTTGGTTTGCGTTGTTGGGACTTGTTACTAAGAATAACGGTGAGGTTAATTGAAAACGAGGAACGTATTGGCTTCGAAACGAATTAATATACTATACATCATCGATATATTGGACGGAGTGGGCGGCACCGAGAAACATTTGTCCCACCTTGTTCTAAATTTACCAAGGAGTTTGTTCAACTGTAGTGTTATTGCCTTTGATCTGGGTCCCAACGTCTTGGTGGACAAGATGCGCAGCGCAGGCATACCTGTCATGCATTTGCCGGTTGGCAGAGAATATACTCCGAATGCAATAAAGCGGGCATTCGAGCTATCCCGATTTATCAAGGCTAATGATATTGATATAGTCCAGACGTATCATCAAAAGTCGGACACGTTTGGCGCAATAGCGGCCAAGTGTTCCGGGGTAAAATATATAGTCTCCAGCAAGCGGGACATGGGACAATATCGCAAAATATGGCATGTCGCTCTGAATAAAGCCCTCAAAAATCTATTCAACAAAGTCATCGTTGTTGCTGATGCGGTTGGTGAAATGATTGTCTCGAAAGAAGGAATATCGCGCTCCCGCATAGTGAAAATATACAATGGAGTCGACGCAACAGAGTTCACTCCGCCCACGGACTCGCAAAGGACCGTAGAAAAGGAGCGGCTGGGTTTTCGTGCAGAAGATTTCGTTATTGGAATGGTAGCCAATTTTCGAACAGAGAAAAATCACAACATTTTTTTTGAAGGTGTTTCAGAGGCACTGAAAAAGATCCCTTCGCTAAAGGTGCTGGCTATCGGCGGCGGCCCGTTGCTTGAACAATTCCGCAAGCGATATGCGCATGATGAGATAGGGTCCAGTATCCTGTTCCCGGGCGCTGTTAAGGAAGTCGTTAAATACTTATGGGCAATGGATGTCGGGTGCCTCATCCCCGGAAGGAATGAGGGGTTCTCCAATTCCGTGCTGGAGAAAATGGCTGTGGGTCTGCCCCTCATTGTTACCGATGTCGGAGGAAACGCCGAAGCTGTCATTGATCAGGAAAACGGGTTGGTTGTTAAGCCTAATGACGTCGGGGCATTTGTAAATGCGCTTCTTGCGATGCATGCTGACCCGAAAATGAGAAGGCGCATGGGTGTGAAATCACGCGAACTGGTCGAAAAAAAGTTTTCATTGCAAGCCATGTGCAAAAGTCATGAGAATCTATATCTGTCGCTGATCTGCGCCGAATCAGCGAATTCAGCGCAGGCATCGTTATAAATGGATACATATACTTTTTCAGCTACGCCCTATTGCGGAGTTGAGGACGAAATATTACAATTACGGAATGCAAACAGGACTGTTGCCCAGACGCGCAACTATCTGGACTGGCGTTATGCTAAATCCGTTGATGCACCGAAACCACTCGTGTTTTGGATAAGATCGATGACAGGAAAGGCTGTCGGCATGGCCTCCTTGATTTTCAGGCCTTACTGGGTGAACAATAGGCAGATTTATCTCGGCGTGCTCGGTGATATATCATTAGATGAGGATTTGCGAGGCAAGGGACTCGGCCGACAAATACTTGAATATATCAAGCACTATCTCGCGCAGCATATGCCTGATCAGGCTGCATTCGTGATCCCGAATGAAGCTGCGCAAAAAAGCCTGAATTCCGCGGGATGGGAAATCGGGGGGAGGCTTGTACCTTACGTGCTTCCCTTAACCCTCGCTGATAGGATGACTCAGGTATTAAAAAACAGTTTTCTGACAACTCTTGCGAACAAACTGATCAGGCAATTGATTTCTATAGTCACACGATTGCACATTAGAAACCAATATTCACTGCAGATCGTCACCCAGCCGGACGCTTCCTTTGAGGCTTTATGGAGTGCGATCCCGAAAGTGAATATGATCCTTAGCGGCCGTGGACTCGATTCTCTTACGTGGAGATACATAAGGCATCCCCACGAGAAATTCAATATCGCGAAGTTGTTGAAGCAGGACGAAATCGCAGGCTATCTGATCTTTACCGCTTCTCAATCGAACCGGACATTTTACATTTATGATCTGATTGTCAAGGAACAGAAGGACCTCTTGTGTATGCTTGCCCTTTTTTTGAAGCAGACAACTCAGCACAGAGACCTTAGTTCAGTCCGGCTGGTGCTGAGCGACAAGCATCCTTATTGTAAAAGCTTATGGAAGTTAGGGTTCATTCAACGGAAAGATAAAACAACGTTTCATGTATATTGGCCGGATGGGCATGCGCACGGAGACGTTAACTGGGCTTTATCGCTCGGGGATAAAGATGTGTGATAAATTATTCCTCTCAACTGCCATCATGGAGAAAAATAAAATGGTTAGTGTCGTTATAACATGCTATAACTACGGCAAATATCTTGCCGGCTGCCTGGATTCCGTGCTTGGCCAGACGTACCGCGACATCGAAATTATCATTGTGAATGACGGGTCAACCGATGATACTGATGAAATAGTAAAAAAATATCTCTCCGACCCACGTGTCCGGTATATCAAGCAGAGAAATGCGGGGCAGGCGAATGCCAAAAATATCGGAATACGCAGTGCATCTGGGGAGTTTGTAGCGTTCCTTGATGCGGATGACGTATGGGCCAGCTCGAAACTGGAGCAACAAATCCCTCTCTTTTCCGATCCGGCAGTCGGGGTCGTGTACTGCCGGGCCCAGTATATCGGAGATGATGGGCGTTCGCTGGATTTTACAACGAAGGGGAAATACCTTCAACCGCGCTCTGGAAAAGTTATCCCATACCTGTTTTTTGACAATTTCATTCCTTTTTCCGCTTCTGTAGTCCGTAAGGAATGCCTGGAGAGGACGGATTTGTTTGACGAGTCACTGAAGATGGGGATTGACTGGGACCTCTGGCTGCGCATATCTGCCAGTTACTTGTTTGCATATGTGGATGAACCTCTTTTATACTATCGCATCGGTCACAGCGGGCAGATGTCAAAGAATCTTGAAGAGCGACAGAGGTGTTCCGATAGAATTATGAAAAAATTTGTCAAGGAGAACCCCGGTTTATTGCCGGAGTCAGTAACCCGAAAAGCTGCGGCATATACCTATTGCAGTCGGGGATATTATTACAGGGCTCTCGATCTTCATCGCTCGAATCGATTCTATCTCGACGCCATCAAGTGTGATCTTACGGCGTGGAATGCCTACCGGGGCTTTTTGAAAAACATGTATCTCCTGATAAGCAATAAGCCGAAATGACCTTACCATATTATCATAATAGAAGCAATGTTGCGCAAGAATCGAAATGCTGTTTTGCGATGAGGCGTAAAAATGCTCAATAGTAAGATGTGGGCACCGTTACGTCGCAATGTCTGTGAGCCGTTGCTTTCTCTCAAGAACAGCAGTCCTCTCCGCCGATATTGGAAGGAGCTGGAAAAGACGCAATTCCTGCCGAAAGCAGTGCTTCGGGAAAGGCAATGGCGAAAACTTAAGGATCTTCTCCGGGGTGTATGGGAACACAATGCGTTTTATCGCATGAGATTTGAGCTTGCCGGCATTACGCCCGACATGGTGCGGTCGCCTGAAGATATGCAGCTAATCCCGCTTCTTTCAAAGGCGGATATCCGGCGAAATACTCCGCAGATGATAAGCAATGGCTTCGATAAAACCGGTTTGATGCATTTCAAGACCGGCGGCTCGACCGGCAAAGCGCTTGATATCTACATTACTGAAGAATGCAGTGAATTAAGGAACGCGTGCGCCCGGCGGAGTGACAGATGGTCAGGCTGGGAGGTGGGCGAACCAATTGGCGCTGTTTGGGGGAATCCGGTCTTGCCGAATGACTGGAAGAGCAGGCTCCAAAATTGTCTGCTAAGCCCCTTCATTTATCTCGATACGATGAACATTACCGATAATGCTGTCTTGTCGTTTGCAGACGAATGGAGCAAGGTACTGCCTACTCTGCTCTTTGGGCATGCTCACTCACTTTACATTTTGGCTGATTGTGTTCGCAAACTCGGGATCAGAAAAATTAGGCCCGCAGGCATATTGTCGACTTCCATGATGCTTATGCCACATGAACGAAAGGTGATCGAGGAAGTTTTCGGCGTCAAAGTAACTGACCGGTACGGCTGTGAAGAGGTGAGCCTCATTGCCTCTGAGTGTGAGAAGCATGATGGCATGCATCTGAATATCGAGCATTTGTTTATTGAGTTTATCAAGGAGGATGGTACGCATGCCGCTCCAGGCGAACCGGGCCAAATCGTAGTTACCGACTTGATGAACCATGCCATGCCGTTTATCAGATATGCGGTCGAAGATGTCGGTGTGCCGTCAGTGAGAACATGTAGTTGCAGCAGAGGATTGCCTTTGATGGAGCATGTCACGGGGAGGGTAGCTGATTTCCTTATGAAGCAAGACGGGTCTAAAGTGGCAGGAGTATCCCTGATAGAGAATACGTTGACGAAGATCCCCGGGATTGATCAGATGCAGATTGTGCAAGAAGCGATTGACTCAATCATGCTTCGTGTGGTGCCTGGGAGAGAGTTTACAACATCCGTCAATCTTGAACTGATGGAATATTTCCATACTATTTTTGGTAAACACGTCGATATCAAAATAAATGTGGCAGATAAAATTCTTCCCGAACCATCCGGGAAGTACCGGTTTTCCATATGCAAAATATGACTGTTGAAAATTATAATGTTCCTGGGGTATCTTCTGGGCCGACCAAAGTTGCGGAAGAAACGGTGGAGTATCCGGAAATTAGCAAACCGTTGCTGCTGCTATTTTGCGGTTATGTAGTCATCTGGTATTTGCAGATCGGATATCGGATCCCGGTGCTTGGCGACATACGGTTTGAGTTCATTTACGCTGCGTTGTTGACTGTTTCAGCGTTCTTTTCTACGCCTAAAATCCGCACTGATGCCCCGCTTTTTCCGTATCTTATCATGTTTTTTATAGTCATTACAATACAAGTGCCTTTTTCATATGACTTTGACACGTCCTGGGACATATTTTTTGATAGAGTTGTTAAATTTGCATTTATGTCTTTTTTTATTATTGCATTTGTAAGAAGCCCGACGCACCTGAAATTTTTTCTTGGCGCTTTTTTATTGGCATGCTTAAAAATGGGGCAAGAAGGTTTTACCGGACTAATTACAGGTAGCCTTGTATGGGAGAACCAGGGAATAATGCGGTTGCATGGTCCAACACCACTCTATTTACATCCTAATTCTTTTTCGGGCATGGCAATGGGTACGTTGCCGTTTGTTTATTATCTTTGGCCACTGGCCAACAAAAAAGCAAAGGTAATATTATTTATAATCGGTATATTTTCGACAACAATAGTATTGTATTCCGGATCCAGAACTGCCTATGTTGGCGCAGTAGCGTTTCTTTTGTTTATTTTTGTCGCTTCTAGAAAAAAAGTAAAGTTTCTAACCCGACTTGTAGTATTGATTTTACTAGTTTTGCCTTTGATCCCTCCTGAATATATAGGCAGGTTTGACTCTATTTTCACCCAAAAAGATAAAGAAGGACATTCAACTGAAGCAAGAGTGGAAATATTGAAAGATGCCGTCCAAATTTTTCAAGAACATCCATTCGGTGTGGGAGTCTCTGCCTTCCCAAAAGTAAGAATGGACACATTCGGCAGAAGTCCGGATACTCATAATCTATATCTTGAAGTCGCCACAAATTTAGGTATTCAGGGGTTTGTGGTTTTCTGTATTTATATATATAAATTATTATCGACGTTGCGTAATATCAGATCTTCAGCGCATAATATTCTTTGGAGAGCTACAGGAATAGATGACCAGCGCAATAATGCAATAATAAACGACCTCAAATTTATAGAAGCCATTGCTTTAGCAACAAGTTCATTTGTAGTCATTCGTCTCGCCTTGGGGTTGTTTGGAATGGATCTGTATGAAATTTACTGGTGGTTTACGCTCGGAATCACGTTATCGCTATTCTCAATAATGAAAAACATCCAATCTGTATTAAAAAACAACGGGGGACTTGATAATGGAAGCAAATGAAGGTATGCAGATGACGGAAAGAGAAAAAGCCGAGAAAGTGTTTCACGACAAAATTTTTTCTCAACACAGTCACGGTCCATCCCACTATTCACTGAATCCGACGTTTCATATTTTCCTGAAAATGATGGAACTGCTGGGGGACATCAAAGGCAAAAAAATTCTGGAATGCGGTTGCGGAAACGGCTGGGTTACCGCCGAACTTGCATACGCAGGCGGCAGCGTACACGCGTTCGATATTTCCTCCGAAGCGGTGAAATCAACAAAAGATTTTCTCGCTCGGAAAAATCTCGGGAAGGATTGTCTTATTGAGGTTAAGTCAGCCGAAAGTATCGATTATCAGGACAATACCTACGACATTGTACTCGGTTTTGCCATTCTCCATCATTTAGATCTTGATAAAACCATACCGGAAATTCACCGGGTGCTAAAGCCGTCCGGGATAGCCATATTTGCGGAACCTCTTGAAGGCAATCCTTTTCTTCGTCTCTATAGAAAATTAACGCCTCAATACCGAACCCCGGATGAAAAACCGCTTGTGGTACGGGAGTTTGCCTCTCATCTGCAAGAGTATGCTTCGTTTACACACCATGAATTTTATTTAACAGCGTTATTCCCTCTCTTTGTTTCTAACTTTAAATTATTTAGGTCAGCGTCAAAACTTTTAAAATCTTGCATTAAGTTTGATGAATATTTATTTCGTAACTTCCCTTTTCTCAAAAAATGGGCTTGGTATAGTATTTTAGTTATTAAAAAATAATTTTGCTACTACTTCGTACTGAAGAAGGTAAAATTTTTCTAATTGCACAGGGATGAAGGAAAAGTGCCAAGAAGTATGGTGAAGGCATTGAAAATATAATAATGCAAAATAATCAAGTAAGCATAACTAATTGTATCGACTACGAAATCTCAACTGTACTGGCTGCTATGCCGGATGACGTCTTTATGCAAGTTTGTCCTGGCGATATTGTCATAATAAAACCTAACTGGGTTATGGAATCTCATAAGAGCCGGCATGATGAGTGGGAGTATGTAATTACTCACCCGACGGTGATCACTGCTGTGCTGCATAAAGTATTGAAAAGACTATCTGGAAAGGGGCGCATATCGATTATTGACGGCCCCATGACAGAGGCGTCTTTTGCCGCGCTTATAAGTCATTATCCTGTTGATCAATGGCAGCAACTCGCCGCTCAGAATGGCGTTACCTTGGAGATAATCGATCTTCGTGATCATGAGTGGTTAATGAAAAACGATATAATTGTCGAGCGCAAATCGCTTCCAGGCGACCCCCGGGGAAAGGTAGTAGTCGATCTCCTGGACGAAGCGAGTGAGTTTTATGCGCATAAGAGATCTCAGCGTGGCTATTATGGCGCCGACTATGATCGGACAGAGACCAACCGCGCTCATGATGGTCACCACAACCTATATAGCGTCTCCAAAACAGTGATCGAGGGGGACGTTTTTATCAACATCCCCAAGCTCAAAACTCACCGAAAGGCCGGAATTACTTGCTGCCTGAAGAACCTGGTGGGCATAAATACCTATAAGAATTATCTTCCCCATCACTCGGAGGGCGGACCGAATGACGGGGGGGATCAATTCCCCATGGATAACATCAATGCAATGATCGAGGGGCCGCTCGTAGCTTTTTTGAAACAGCATATTCTAAAGAAGCCTTTTCTGGCGCGTTATCTGACCTCACTGAATACAGCAGGCAAGAAGATTTTTGGTGATAGCAGCCGGGTTGTCCGTAACGGCGGATGGTACGGCAATGATACACTTTGGAGAATGACGCTTGATCTGAATAAGGCTTTACTGTATGCCAACGCCGACGGATCGTTGAGAAACGAAAAGCCTGAGCAGGTCAAGAGCTACATTGGAATTGTCGATGCCGTTATGGCAGGTGAAGGCGAAGGTCCGCTTTCTCCTGACCCCATAGCGTTGGGTCGTATCATATGCGGCACCAATCCTGTGGCGATTGATGCAACTTGTGCGACAATTATGGGTTTTGATCCTCTGAAAATACCTACCATAGCAAATGCCTTTAATACACGCCATTTCCCGATTTGCAATTTTCACATGGAAGATATTGAGATATTACTTGATGGCAATGCCAGGTGTGGGATTAATGATCTGTCCTCAAAACATATAATGCCATTCAGACCGCAATATGGCTGGCAAGGTCATATCGAAAAAATACAGGAGAATAGATGCTGATTTTGCAGAAAGACCATTTATCATGAATACAGCAATCTGGATTACATGGGAAAGCCAAGTCAGAAATAGAGCGATGGCTTCCATGCTGGGTGTTCGATTGTTCTCATTCGTATATAGTGGCAAACGAGTCAAAAGGTATTTGATCTGCATATATAAAACATTGCTGACCCTCATGAGGGCAAATCCAAAGATAGTATTTGCACAGAATCCATCCTTAATTCTCAACTATTTACTTATTATTGCCAGGATTTTTTTCAGATATCAGCTCGTAAGTGACGCGCATTATGCTGGAGTAATCGCTTATAATGGTAATGGCCTTATGCAAAAGGCGCTGGATTTATCTAATAAGCTTGTTGACCTGGTAATTGTTACAAATGCTGATCACGCGGAATATATCCATAATATTGGCGGTAAAGCAGTTATTTGTGAAGATCCGCTCCCCGATATAATGAAATATAATGCTCATGAAGACGATAGCGGGAAAACAGTTTTTTATATCTGTTCATACGATATAGATGAACCCTATGATTTAGCGTTTAAGGCAGCAAGGGTATTATCAAGAGATAATTTTAAATTCCTTGTTAGCGGTAATTACAAAAAAGCGAATATTAATCCCGATGATTACCCACACATAACTTTTTTGGGCTACCTGCCTGAAGCGGAATATTATACACAATTTTTCCAATCCAATATTATTTTGGATCTGACTGATAATGAGAATTGTCTTTTATGCGGGGCCTATGAGGCAATGGCAGCACAAAGACCCTTAGTTGTATCCGATACTTTGTGTCTTCGGAGCTATTTTACCAAAGGGACAATATTTGCCAAGCATGATGTAAATAGCATTGTAAATGCAGTAATTCAGGCTTATCGAGAAAGAGCGACATTGAAAATAGGGATATCTGCTTGGCGGGAAAGCATCTATGACCATCAAAATATCAGGATCTTAAATATCAATCGTGCACTCGGATTACCAGAAAATAGTTAAATGAAGATGGAGGTAATATTTAAGGGCCGTATGAAAACTATATATAAAAATATATGCCGAAAGTTTATTTTACCCTTGGCTGATGTTGCAACTAGACAGCAGGCAATGCGCATGTATAATTTTTATACTGAATCTCAATGGTGGGAACGACAGCGGTTGGCAGACTATCAAAATAATTATATACATGACACTGTTGCAATTGCTTACCAGGAAGTGCCGTTCTATAAGCGGCTGTATGACAAATACAAAGTTAATATTAATAACATAACAGGGATAGATGACTTGCACATGTTGCCGGTTGTTACCAAGGACATGCTGCGATCCTCTTATCCTGATGCCTGCACGAGAAAAACTGAATGGCCATGGCATGAGTATTGTACCAGCGGCTCATCGGGCAAACCGTTCGCGGTCCGCGTTGACGATCTCACCATGAGTTCGGCGCGCGCCCTGATGCTTTTGAGGGCGACATATTCCGGATGGGATATTGGAGACCCGTTTCTGCAGACAGGTATGACCTTAAGCAGGGGATTTGTCAAAAAGGTCAAGGATATTCTCATGCGGGTTGAATATGTTTCCGCATTTAATTTATCTGACAGCATCCTTGATGATTACCTTCGTTTGATTGAAGACAAGAAGCTGGACTATGTAATGGGCTATGCCGGCAGCCTGTTTTGCCTTGCGGAAAGAGCTGAGCAAAGGGGTTTTAACCGTAGGATGAAGGGCTTTGTGTCATGGGGAGACAACCTTTACAGTCACTATCGCGAGAAGATCGAAAAGGCTTTTCAATGCAGAGTGACCGATACCTATGGTTGTGGTGAAGGGATTCAAATTGCGGCCCAGTGCGGTATGAACAACGGCGCGTATCACATCTTCATGCCCCATGTTGCGGTTGAAATAGTGGATGATGATGGTTTTCCTGTAAACCCAGGAGAGGTTGGGAATATCTTATTAACCCGTCTGGACGCAGGAGCCATGCCGCTGATCCGGTATAAGGTCGGTGACATAGGGAGAAAAAGCACGGCGGATTCATGTCCCTGCGGGCGAGGCCTGGAAATGCTCACTAAAATAGAAGGTCGGGATACCGATATTATAGTGACTCCCAATGGGAATAAACTTATAGTCCATTTTTTTACTGGGATTTTCGAGTATTATCAGAGTATTGATACCTTCAAAGTCATTCAGGAAAAACCAGGAGAGATAATTGTCGAACTGGTTCCCAACGCGGATTTTAAAGAAGAACATTGGGCAGCGCTTAAAAAAGAAATTTGGGAAAAAGGCGACCCTGGTCTTGAAATTGTGCTAAAAATTGTTGATGAGATACCACCTGAAAAATCAAACAAACGTCGATTTGTTGTTTCACGAATTAATAGTAATTTAGCCGCTATTAAATAATTCAGTTTTTCAGTAGGGAATGTGAAATGGCATCATTAATAATTAAGAGAGTTTCAAGTCATCCGTTGATATAATGTCAATTAGAGCTTCAGCGACTAGATTCATGTAAGCATGCGATTGTAAATTACTTGACCATGACAGAATTGAAGCACAAGAGATATTTGGAAAAAATGGACATCTGTTATTTTGTTGTAAAAATTAAAGCTGTAAAATTAAGGCTTGATTTGTTGCCGGATGCGTTATAAATTGTATCTAGTATGTTGGTATATCTAAAGTCGTATACGAATTGGCCGACAATCTTTAGCAGCGGGTTGTAGGTCTGCAATAGATGTTTTCGTTGCTTACTTGATATGACGTTCATCAGGGAAAGGAGGGATGAGAGGCATTCAATGAGTAATTGATAGTCTTTGCTCAGTAATACCGTTGTAAGAGTTGGGTAAGTAACTGGTGTGAGTGCCTTTCAGAATAGTTTTGCAAATAAAGATTGCTGTCGGCCCATGAAAGTGCATGCTCCATTGTCTTATTGAAAACCGGTGAGGTTGCGGTGGATCAAGAAACTGCAATCGAATTGCGGCGCTTCTATTGCTGAGACGTAACTGAATTGGCTTGTAATAAAGGTCGGGGCGAGTGTTTTCATCGCTTCCCAAATTACAAACAACGGTTCCGCAAACATTTTATATAGGAGGTATCTATGAACATCCAGTATGACGCTAACGGTAAATCAAAAAGTGGCGGAACGATTCATGGAAATGTGATCATCAACAGCCAAAACAATATCTCCAATTTAAGCCTTAGATATTCAATTGTCAGTTGCCATTTTACGTGTAATGGGAAAACATGTGGGAGCGCCTCGGGTACCGCAGGAGAGATTAGCATCCCGCTAGGACAATTGCAAGATTCCGTGGTTCCAGGGAATGGCGTTTGGCGCCTTGGGAATTGGTCATCACTGACAGGCGCCTTGTTCAATCATGTTGATAGCTCAGCCTATCAGACTAAATTAAGTGAGTATCAATCCCTTCCTCCAGTAGTAGATTTATGCTGCGATAACGCTGACATAAATAGTACGGGACCCTTTATCCCGACCGGGCATCTAATATTGACATGGAATCCGCGAATAATCGCGGTTCCTCCAACAAATTTGCATGTTAATGAATAGCTTTAACTTGCAATTCCGTACAGCTAACGTGCGACAAGGTTCCTTCTATGGTCCCTCTCCCTTGGTAGAGGAGGTTAAGTGGGTGATGAGTGCGAACATCGGATACCCCCTCTCCTTAATCCCTCCTATCAAAGGGAGACGGAAAATCATGATCAGATACCCAGCAGCTTGCTGAGACAGAATCATTTTTATTTTTAGAGTGAAATACGTGGCTTTGCTGGGTAGAACAGCAAAAGTTATTCAAACAAGGAGATTCCTAAAAAACCATGATAAATGGTGATTGGCTGGAGAGACGCGACAGCGAATATTTATTAGTTCTGAGAGCGCTCTCTATTTTTGTCATTGTATTTGGCCATGTAGGCGGTTTTTGGTTTTTTCCGCCGTGGTCTGAATTCCTGCAGGTGTTCGTACCGATTTTCTTTTTCATATCCGGGGCTGTCTCGTATAATAGTTTTATCCGAAGCAAAAGCACTATTCAATATCTTAAGAAACGAATTTTCGGGATATTAGTTCCTTATTATTGTATATGTATATTTTCATTGCTGGTCTATTTGATTGTTAATAGATCATTGCCCGCGGTTTCAGTTGTCAATATCATGAAATGGCTAACGATAACCCCGGATGCATCCGTTATGGTTTTTCCTCTTGGACAAGTATGGTTTTTACATACGTTGTTGATCATTTGCCTTGTCTCTCCGCTTTTCTTTGACTTATATAAAAAGCGGTCTGTCTTATTGCTGTTATTTATACTATTTGCGATTATAGTGTCTTCGCTGCAAGTTACGTACAAAATATCGCCTTATTTTGTAATTCTTGGCAGCAACCTCTTCAAGCCGATTGTGCACAGTCTTTTTTTCTGTCTTGGCTTTATAATGTTCGATTCGCAAAGAATACGGTCTCATTATTTTTCAATTGCAGCAGTCATTTCTTCCAGTGTGTTGAGCTATTTTCTCGTGACCAAGTTAGCCTTGAATCCTGACTATGAATTCCATGCATACGCTCCGGACATCTACTATGTCGCCGGAAGTCTGTGCGCAATTTGGCTCTGTATATTGGCGCAGCCATTCCTGATGAAGATTTATGATAAATTCAAATTAATTCAATCCCCAGTTCAGTTCTTTTTTCGCCATACGTTTGCAATATATCTTCTGCATTCCTTCGCTATCTATTTTGTAGAAAAAAACTTCGATCTAGTACACCCGCAGCAGAAGACTATCGCATACGGAATAATTAAGTTGATTACTGTTTTTACGCTCACTCTTGCAATCTCACCTACGTTCACTAAGCTGAGTTCCCTAATTTATCAAAAATTACTCTTTGCCGCTAAAAGAACCAATGAAGAAGCGGCGGTCTGATGGCAGGTGAAATTAGCACAACTGTGAATGCCGTGATTATAATCACAGCGCATTTTAATGAGATATATGATAATATATTAGGTTAATAGGTGATTGTATCGACTTATGTCAGGTGGACGAAGGTAAACACGTGAGGCTCATGGTTAACCTTTTTTTTCGTGAATGTTTCCTCAGCGTATTGTGCTGGCTGATTTTCATGTCAGCTTCACCATCTTTTGCTGCAGTACGTAATGAGTGCGCAAATCCGCCTGCAGGGACGATATTTTGCGAGGATTTTGAAGGAGCAAATCCAAAAGCTGACTTCGATGACTACGATGGAAATCCTGACACAGAAAATCAGATTATTTTGGATAGCGGTCCATCCGGGGATGCCTCTAATAAAGTGGTACGACTACGGGTTCCAGCCGGGCAAGGAGGCATATCTGATTTATTCAAAGTACTGTCCAATAGCTACGACAAACTTTACGCTCGTTGGTATTTCATGTACGAACCAGGGTTCAATTTCGCTGCGCGCAATCACGGTGGAGGGCTTTCGGCAGGAGACAGGAATTTTGTCGGCCAGTCGGGTATAAGGCCTACAGGAAGCGATTGGGCTGGCTTCTTTATGCAATATCAGGAGAACACCACAAAGCCTTATGCTTATAGCTATTACCGCGGTATGTACCAGGATTGCACAGACCCTAACGGGAGTTGCTGGGGAGATTCATTGCCTTGCATTTTTGACACGGGAGCAACATTCTGCACAAAGCCACAGGACCGACCGACCGCTATCATGCCGAATCTCGTTGCCGGGCAGTGGTACTGCTATGAGCAGATGATCGATCTGGGGGCAGTCAGCGCTGATGGATTTGGCGCTACTGGCAGGATAACGCAATGGCTAAATGGAAATTTTATTGGGGACAATACTAACCTCTGGTTAAGAACGACCGCAAACCTCAAGATACAGAATCTGTGGCTGAGCCTTTACCACCATGACGGCACTCATTCAATAGTTGGGGAGCTTATTGATAACGTAGTAGTTTCTACTCTACCCATTGGGTGCGGATCGATAAGTCTGCCCGCTCCGCCTCAGAATCTCCGGGTTAATTAATGAATATGAAGTGCTATTGCTATAGTCTATGTAATCATAATACCAAAAGTGACCGAAATCACTTTATTTTATAATTATTCAGAGGATAATATGTTCAAACATGAGACCGATGCGGAAAGACTTGGAAACATGGAGGGAAGAATGATTAATTTTCTAAAATTTACAAAGAACGCAGTGTATGTAATGCTAGTATTGAGTACATTGCCGCTTGTTGCTTACGCGGCACCGGTAGTCACGGGGATAACCGGCACGGTAACTCACGGCACTACGGTGACAGTCTCCGGTTCAGGATTCGGCACAAAAACTACTGTCCCGCCGCTCGTATGGGATAATTGTTCTGGAACCAATGTCAGTACTTTGTGGGATGGGTATTGGCCAAATGTGGCAAGTAACTCAACTTATAATCTTGCATATAGAACGCCGATTCGCAGCGTAGGCTTACCTCATAGCCATATCACTAAATATATGGCAGGTTGTCATTGTGAATCTACGGGTAATAATACCGGTTGGAATGTAATGATGTGGAAAGATTTTTCAAATATAGCCAACGGTACAATATTTTATATGAGTTCTTATGTCCGAACTGACCCCAGTTGGAATGGATCACTTGGGTCACCTGCTGACAATAATTTTAAGACCTTTGATTATTCGATAACTGGCACTCCCTACACAACAACAAATGGCATTGATGGGCAGTGGTATCTTGCATATGGGCCACCGACAGACTTAGCCAGTCCACAATGGATCGTTGATGCAACCCTGCCGCTTCCCGATCAAAACGGACATAATGCGTGGTGGGGCGGCGGGGCATCTTCAACAGCTGCGTGGGTAAAAACTGAATATGAGTTCAAAATTTCATCTGGAAATGACGGCTATGCCAAGGTTTGGGATAATGGTGTATTGGTAATTAATTATTTAGGGCCTACGGATTGGTATAATGCAGGCTGGACGAGTACAAACAACAGAAATATATCTTTAGGAGGTTATGCAAGAGCTTACGGAGCCACAACCCAATGGAGATATTGGGCTGATATCTATTTAGATAATACTCCACAACGAAGTGTAATATGTGCAGGTTCATCTTGGGGTAGTAGGGGGCGATGTGAGGTTCAGATTCCTTCAGCATGGTCACCAAGTTCAATTACCCTGATAGTCAATCAGGGGGCTTTCGCCGACAATTCGACTGCCTATCTCTATGTTGTAGATGCAACCGGCGCAGCTAGCCCACAAAGGACAATTACCTTTGGTAGTAGCGGAAGCGGAGGTGGCGGCAGTAGCACTACACCAGGTACTGCTGTCTTGCACACAAATTGAAAAAGTCAATCCAATCGATTATTGTCTTTAACCCCGGTCCCGTTCTCAACGGGACCGCTTGCCTATCACTAAAAATTTGAATAAGTGAAAAAGTCATGAATGGATGTGAACCATCAAAAGTTTCCCAAAAGATGGTAAGTAGCTGTCCAAACACCTCGTTAATCTCAATAGTGATGTAAATGAGGGAAGAATGATGAACTTGCAGAGATTTGCAAAAGGCACGCTGTTTACAATCCTAACATTAGTCACATTGCCGATTATTGCTTACGCGGCTCCGGTAGTCACGGGGATAACCGGCACGGTAACTCATGGCACTACGGTGACAGTCTCGGGTTCAGGATTTGGACAGAAGTCTACGGCTGCTCCGCTTGTATGGGATAATTGTTCTGGAACGAACATTACTACCCTTTGGTCAGGTGGATGGCCTAATAATAGTAGCAATGCAACTTATAATATTGCTTACACAACTCCGATCCGTAGTGTATCTCTTCCGCATAGCCATATTACTAAATATCTGGTCGGAGCGCATGCTGAAAGTAACGGATATAATGCCGGATATAATGTAATGGTTTGGAGAACGGTTACCGGAGTCTCATATCCCACGACATACTATATGAGTTCATATCAGAGAGAAGACCCCAGCTGGAACGGATCGCTCGGTGCACCGCAGGATAATAATCTGAAGACGTTTGATTTTTCAAATGGCGGCGAACCGTATGCCATGAATTCCTCCACAAATGCAAATTGGTATGCTAACTATGGGGTCCCGAATAATTTAAGCTCACCCCAGTGGACGATAAACGATGATGGCGGTTCTCTTAATAACCCTGACAACAACTCACACAATTTTTGGTGGGGGAGTGCCGTTTCCCCATTAAATGCATGGGTTAAAACCGAATATGAAATCAGTATCACAAACCAAAACACTGGATACATAAAGATGTGGGATAATGGTGTGCTGGTTGTAAATTATAGCGGGCCTACGGATAAATACACAGGAACCACAAAAAGTTTTGCCCTGGGTGGATACGCAAGGGCGCAGGGGGCTAGCACACAATGGCGATATTTTGCCGATTTATACTTTGATAATACACCGCAACGAATTGTAATATGTGCAGGTTCATCTTGGGGTAGTAGGGGACGATGTGAGGTTCAGATCCCTCAAACATGGATTGATAACGGCACAAGTGCTCAAGCAACGGTAACAATTAATCAGGGATCATTTGCCGATAATTCAACTGCCTATCTCTATGTTGTAGATGCAACCGGAACTCCGAATACAAGCGGTGAGACGATAACATTTGGTACCGGCTCATCCGGCGTAACGCCTCCGGCTGCGCCGAGCGGATTAAGCGTCAATTAAAAGTAGAAGTAAAGGTAGAAGTAAAAAACAACGCTATATAACGTGTGAAGAACAAAAAATCAGATTGCACTTCCTTCGGCCCATCTCGTCAAAACAAACATGTTTCGCAATAATAATATTATAATCTCCGCGGCAGCCGCTGTCCTCTGGCTCGTATTCATTTATGCGCTCTCATCCATCCCGGGACAATACCTGGGACCCGGCACTGCCACGCTGTATCTCGTGCAAAAGATCGGACATGTAGTGCTGTTTGGTGTGCTTTCCGTCCTCTTTCTCTCCGTCATCAGGGGAATAAGCGTGATGAGGCAGGCGCGGCGCTTGATCTTCCCCCTTAGTTTTATGCTTATCGTCTTTTGTGCAGTTGCTGATGAGTATCATCAGGCCTTTACGCCAGGCCGGCATCCATCGATTTTGGACGTGGGCATCGATTCATTCGGAGCTGCTGTTTTTCTCGGATGTGCCTACCTGCTCATAAACAAAAGAATACTATTCACTCGCTTATTTGCACGAGAAGGGGCTTGAATACGCTGCTTTCCCCGAGGGGACGCTGAATAAAATTTATTAAAACGAAGGGAAATGAAGACATGAATAAGGTACTCGTCACCGGAGCCGCCGGATTTATCGGCTATCACCTGTGCAAAAACTTGCTGCAACGCGGCCATATGGTAACCGGCATTGATAATCTCAATGCGTACTATGATGTAAATCTTAAAACCAGCAGATTAAAGCAACTAGAACGCGAACCAAAGTTTCAATTTGTGAATATGAATCTCGAAGATAGAAAGAACGTGGCCGATCTTTTTTCATCCGCTCGGTTCGATGTCGTCGTCAACCTTGCTGCCCAGCCGGGGGTTCGATACTCTCTCATCAATCCCTACTCGTACATCGATAGTAATATCAACGGGTTTTTGAATGTCCTTGAAGGGTGTCGGCATAATGGCGTGAAACACCTAGTCTTTGCCTCATCGAGCTCCGTGTACGGCGCCAATACAAAAATTCCTTTTTCGACCCACCATAATGTCGATCACCCGGTGTCTCTTTATGCAGCGACTAAAAAAGCGAATGAACTGATGGCACACTCGTACGCCCACTTATATAAATTACCGTGCACCGGGTTGCGTTTTTTTACCGTGTACGGCCCCTGGGGCCGGCCTGATATGGCCTATTTTTCCTTTACCAAGGCGATTCTGGAAGGGAAGCCGATCGATGTGTTCAACTATGGTAAGATGAGGAGGGACTTTACCTATATCGACGATATCGTGGAAGGCATCATGCTGGTCATGGATAGGGTCCCGAAGGGCGATCCGGGATGGAGCGGCGAGAGCCCTGATCCTGCCTCAAGCTATGCGCCCTATGAAGTTTTTAATATCGGCAATAATGAGCCGGTCGAGTTAATGGCGTTTATTGAATGCCTGGAAAAGCACCTTGGTAAAAAGGCTGAAAAGAACATGCTGCCGATGCAGGCGGGGGATGTTCCTGTCACGTATGCGGATGTCGATGAGTTGGTAAAATGCGTTGGATTCAAGCCGTCTACGTCTATAGATGAAGGAATAGGAAAGTTTGTGGCATGGTATAAAGAATATTACCGGGTATGAACGAGGCAATAGTGTGACGGATTTTCCCGAACCCATGAAAGACAACGCAGACGATATCGTCGAAGCTCCGTTGACGCATTCTTTGTTTACGCTTTTTTCTTTAATCGTTTTCCTCTGCTTCATGGGGTGTATGAACGGTTGCAACAGCGACCATACGGGCTCAGTCCTGAGGAGCAGTCAGCCCGGAACGTCGCTGCCTCCGGTTACGCTTGCTTCGGGAGTTGACAGTCCGTACGGCATTGCCGTGGATTCCACGAATGTCTACTGGATGGAGAACACGCCGAACGGTTCGGTAAAAAAGGTGAGCCTGACAGGGGGGGCGGTAACCTCCCTGGCAACAGGGCTGAAAAATCCCACACGGATTGCCGCGGACCCCGCGAGTATTTACTGGACTGAGTATGGAACGAAGGTCAATGACGGCGCCGTGAAGAAGGTTCGGAAGGATGGCGGGCCTGTGACTGTCCTTGCCTTGGGGCTGAACCATCCGTACGGGATTGCCGTGGATTCCGATTACGTTTACTGGACGGAATACGGAACGTATGGTAAAAACAACTCGGGAGCCGTAAAAAAAATGCGCATAGACGACGGCACGGTGACTCTTCTTGCGTCGGGGTTATATCATCCCTATGAACTTGCCGTGGATTCTACGCGTGTCTACTGGACGGATGACAATGGAACAGTGACAACAACGCCGATTAGCGGAGGCGCCCCGAAAATACTCGCTGCCGGGCTGAGCCAGCCTTATGGCATTGGCGTGGATGCCACGAGCGTCTATTGGACAGAGAATGCAGGCGCTATTCGTAAGGTGCCGATCGGCGGGGGGGACATTACAAACCTTGTTTCAGGCTTGAAAAAACCTTACGGCATAGCAGTTGATTACAACTGGGTCTATTGGACGGAATATTTCGGCGGTGCGGTGAGAAAGACGGATAAAAACGGGAGAGTGGTTATGACCCTTGTTTCAGGATCGACGAACCCGGCTGCCATTACCGTGGATTCAGCGAGTGTTTATTATACGGAATCATTCGGCAGGACAGTGATGAAAGTAGCTAAATGATGATGCAGACCTCTTTTCAATGCTGAAGACGGCAGACAACTTGACTATTCACGTTGTCTGCCGGTCACCTCATCAAGGCCGCCTCAGGTCATTAGTCTCTTTTACGCGCGTTAAAACGACTTCGATACCTCATTTGAATACAGACTTTCATTGCCGTTCAGAGCCACGGACGTCACGACAAAGAAGTACGTTCCGGTTGGAAGGGTCACGGATTGTGTGACCGTGGAAGTGCCGGGATTTGAAAACGTAATAACTTGCGTATACGTTTGGGAGACCGTGCCGTAATACAGCTTATACGATTGTAAATCGGTGCCGGGATTCAATGGCGACCCATCCATAAACTGCGTGGGGGCATCCCACGTCATACTTACGGTGCTGCTCCCGGTGACCGTGAGTGTTGTATGGTTTGAAACACTCCCGGACGTTCCGGTAATGGTAGTTGTTCCTGCGCCTACTGCAGTGGCAAGTCCCTTGGAGCCTGCGGAATTGCTGATGGTCGCTACGCCCGTGCTGGAGGAACTCCAGGTTACAGTAGTGGTCAGGTTCTGGGTCGTGCCGTCCGAATACGTTCCCGTGGCAGTAAATTGCTGGGTTGATCCGTTTGCAATAGAAGGATTGGCTGGGGTAATCGCTATCGATTGGAGCGTTGCCGGAGTCACGGTCAGCGTTGTTGATCCTGTTTGACCTCCATAGGTAGCGGAAATAGTAGATGTCCCTGCAGCAACTGCAGTGGCAAGTCCTTTTGAGCCTGCGGTATTACTGATCGTTGCTATGCTTTGAGTGCCTGAACTCCATGTGGCGGAGACGGTGATGTCCTGCGTGCTGCCGTCATTGAAGTGGCCTGTAGCAGTAAACTGCTGTGTTAGTCCGTCTGGAATTGACGGGTTGGTCGGTGTCACTACGATCGTGGAAATCGTTGCCGTTGTTACCATGAGTCTCGTAGCCCCTGTTTTACCGGCATACGAGGCAGATATTGTCGTTGTACCTGCCGTGGCTAATGCCGCGGCGAGGCCGCCACTGACAGTAGCTATATTCGTATTGGATGAACCCCAGGTGACTGAGCCTGTTATGTCCTGTGTGCTGTTGGGATTTATATAAGTCCCCGTAGCAATATACTGTTGATGAGTGTTTGCTGCTATTGATTGGTTCACGGGCGTTAAGGAGACCGTTTGCAGGGTCCCTTGTGGTATTGCCGACGCCGTTGTTGCCTGTGTACTGACACCGCCTCCGCATCCTGTTATCACTGTGATAAACAGTGTTATAAAAAGTATGGTGCACACCTTGTTAGTTGACATTAGATGTTCCTCCGTTGCTTGTAAATATAAAAGCCGCTGGAGATACTCTCCGGCGGCTCGGCGGACATTGAATCCCGTGATTCGTTAGTCCCGTTGCTCTGCGTCCCAGGGTTTCCCCTGGTTTGCTCTGATCAGAGAAGAATCAAAAAACAGGGATTGTGGCTGCTGCAAACAACCCGGTTCAGATTCTCGTCTCTAGTTAAATACATAATACCGGAAGACCAGAGAATAGTCTGTGATAGCAATCACGCTTAAGCAAGTGTGATCCTAATCACCTTTTAAAGAAAAGAGACGTGCTGCTGAACAGCAGAGGCATGGAGAACTTCCGGACAGCTCCTTGCGTATACTATGCATGGTGGATGAATTCTTTTTTTATTGAGGTGTGAAGATTAAATCCATATTTTCGCACGGAGGCGCCCCCGATCTGGTCGAGAGCAGGCTCCGAACATGAAGAAAGACAATTATAAATATTCAGGTTTTTCTTTGTGTCCTCTGTAATCTGCGTGAGAACGAAGTCTTACGACTTAAACAAGATTGAGGGACTTGCAAAAACGTGACAATGGAATGGCAAGTCCAAAATAGCGGAAGAATCTGCGGAAGATGTTTTACGAATAGCTACGACGTGTGGTGGTCATGCTAGTCCGGCAGCTGTGCGAGCATAAAGGTGTGAAGATTCTGGAAGGGCGAAAAAAGCTGTCGCTATATGGTTACACGTATTTCATTTGAATAACCGCTTTCATTGCCGGGTATATTATAAACGGTTATGGCAACATAGTACGGGCCTGGCAACAGGTTTTGGAGCGAATAGTTCGTTGTATTGCCGATGATGACAATGACGTTCGTATAATAATTCGATGATGGTCCGTAATATATTTTATAGCCTGCAAGATCGGTCAGCAATGACCCATCAGTGTTATAGACAGGCGCGTCCCATGAAAGGTTTATGACGCCTGTGCCGCCTGCACTTGTTGTTGAAACCTGGCCTCCGCATCCTGTAATTCCGATGATAAGCAGTGATAGAAAGAGTATGAAAAATACCTTTTTCTTTGACATTGGATATGCCTCCCTTGCTCAAAAACATAAAAAAGCCGCTGGAGATACTCTCCGGCGGCTCGGCGGACATTGAATACTATGATTCGTTAGTCCCGTTGCTCTGCGTCCCAGGGTTTCCCCTGGTTTGCTCAGATCAGAGAAAAATTAAAAAATATAAAACTTTTGGATACGGTCTTTGTTCGTGATAAAAGTTTCTTTCATATTACCAAAGTCGCGTGGAATTATCAATAATTTTTTATCATTTTTCCCAAAGATGGACGAGAGCATTTTCGCCTATCCTATCAGCATATTAAAAAAGATACAACATGATCCCAATGTTTACCGTAACAGGGCTGTAGGTCACTGTTGCCGTTGCCTGTGTGCCCCCGTTGGTGACGTCTTTCCGGAGCTTCATGGGGGTGCCTGAAACATCTATATAGGCATAGAGGCTTTTGGAAACAGGCAGTTCAAGTCCTATGAACCCGGTGCCGCTATCTCCCGTTATTGATGTATCAACTCCCAGGACATTTGTTTTACGTTCCGCATGAAGATAACCGGCCCCAATATACGGTTTCAGGCTCTGAGACAGGGAGAATCGATAGAAGGTTCTTACTTCATAGGAGGTAAAGGTACCAACTCCGTAACTCCCCTGGATGGCGATATTTTTCGTCGGCCAGAGAATGAGGCTGGGGCCACCACTGAAATTGAGAGTGTTTACAGAAGCCCCGATACCAAAAACATTGCGCTCGTCATGGAGGTCTACCTCCGCTGGACGCTTATAAGAAGTAGGCTTTTTTCTCTCGATTGTAATGCCTTGCTGAGTCGAGGTTCTCGGCTGGTCTGTCTTTGTCTCCTTAGGCGCTTTGCTTGTTTTCTCGGATGAGGGGACCTGTTTCGAGGTTATCATAAGATTGGTTACGGTAAAAGATTTTGAAAGAGAAGCGTAGTGATGTGTTCTGCCGCTATTATAAACAGAATATACGACTTGATAGGTCCCCACCTGATTATTATCATAGTTATTGGCATACGTATAGAATTTTTTCTGGCCCGCGGAAAAGCTTACGTTGTGCCACAGCAGGCTTTTCTGTGACCCGTCCGGAGCGGTTATGACAGCCATGACATCGAATACGGCCTTGCCGTTTATCCCGTTTTTCGAGCTCGATGTGTTTCGTACGAAACCTGAGATTTCCGGATAGGTTCCTGCAAGCACCGAGTTCGGGGTGATTGAGATTGTAAAGATTTCAGCGTTATTACCGGCCTTATCCTGTGTGCCTGCGTAGGCATTTCCACTGCTCCAACAGGAGCCGGCAAGAATAAGAGTCTGCAATACAATCGCTGTTATGACATTGCGCACTAAATTAGTTGGTGCCACGTAGCCTCCATTTATAGACGGTAAGCAAGTAATTTTTAAGAGATTATCATAAAACAGAATATTGCGCAAGAAATAAAACCAAAAATATTGTGTGTGGAGAGGATGATATATTGACGATTTGAATGATGAAAAGGTATAATCTCCGGTATAGATAACCGGCTTGCTAAGCTGAAATAGAGAATGTTTATGGGGGATGCATGCGGACAACATTGCGGGCACCCATGTTCTATAAGCTGAGTTCAGAACAATATACTTGTTCAGTTTTGGTATAATTTCTTTTAAATTAGGCAGGATAACACTCTCGGATGCATAGACGGGGCGGCATAAGTATTTGCTGAGGACGTCCGGTTCTCAAAGGTAAGGTACACCGTGGAAAAAAATTTACAAATAGAATCACTGAAAAATACAGCATTATTTGCCACACTGTCCTTCGACGAATTGGACCAGATTCGAAGAAGCATCGTCATAAAGAACTTTAAAAAAAATGAGACGATTCTTCGTGAAGAAAATACAAATGAATTTATGTATATGCTTCTTGAGGGAGAGGCTAAGGTTACACAAATAACCGACGACGGCAAAGAAATAATTATGACGGTACATCGGGCGGGCGAGTTTTTTGGCGAGCTTTCTTTGATAGACGGCAAGACCGCCCCTGCCACGGTAAGCGCCACAACTGATTGTTCTACCGCGTTAATATCCAAAAAGAATTTTTATGCATTATTATTTAAACAAAATAAAGTACTTGAAAACTTGCTGCAGATTCTCTGTTTGCGGCTTCGCGAATCCATCAAAAAAATACAGATACTTAATTTTACCAACGCCGCGCAAAGGATAAAAATGCTCTTTCTTCTGCTTTCAGAAAATTATGGAGAAAAAAGTGAAGAGGGCACCATTTTGAAGATCAAGCTTATCCATCAGGACATTGCCTCTATGACCGGTCTGTCGCGTGAGACCGTGACAAGGATCCTCGATAAATGGCAAGACGGTGGTGAAATACAGGTTCTTAAAAACAAGCATATCCTGCTCAAACCTGAGTTTGAATCTATTTCTTTCTAAGATCAACCGTGCAAGGAAAATAAAAACGCTGCAATGATTTACCCCGTTAAAAATAAGACCGGTAATGCAAGAAACACCGAAACAATATGACTGAATTCTAATGTTATGGATCAAAAACCACGAGCTTTTCACTGATTTCAGTTAAGCAAGGGGAGTATCTTTGAACTTTAACAGCGGTCGGGAGTTTCTCAGGATCTTGTCGGCAAAGTCCGCGATAAGCTCTTTCTTGATCGTGCTCGATTCCTCCGCATCCAGCATGCTGTTTAACGATACGACGAACTTCTTGAAATCGTCATCCCTGAAATTCTCCGACTGGAGCAGCTCGATGAACTGTGATATGTGCTCGCCCAATTGCGAAGCGATGCGGTAGTCACTCTCTGAAAACGATTCGGCAGATTTCTTGTTATTCAGGTTGAGCACTCCGATGACGCGCTCTCCTATTTTCAATGGCAGTGCCATCAAAGATTTGGTGGTATATTGCGAAGTGCTGCTTTTTGAGAACCGTGCGTCATCCTCGATATTGTCGATGACGAGGGGCTTCCCTTCCAGTGCGACCCATCCGGCTATTTTATCCCCGAATTTTATCCTCGTCCTTTTGACGACATCGTCATCCAAACCGATCGCGCTTTTTACCGTCAGCTCGCTGGTGAGCTCGTCGCTGAGCATCACGGAGCAGATATCGATATCCAGCAATTGCGATATGAACTGGACGAAGGAATCCATACTCTGCCCGACATAAATGTCCATGGTCTGTTTGACGCTTTTGGGAATAGTGATGGTTATTCTGCAGCCTGCGCCGGAGTTGCCCGCTGCAATCTTCCACCGGTGCGTTCCTACGATGTTTCTGGCAAGGCAGAGTTTCAGCCTGTCCTCGGGGTGTTCCATCTGAAAAACATAGCGCGTGTCGTGCAAGATGGATATGGCGTCGTTTGGCAGCGGCCGCGATAAAACAATGCCGATGGTAATATGCTTGTTTTCTTTTGCGGTGATCTCTATGGTGTCGCCCCGCTCAAGGTAGTGGCAGAACCCATCGATCAGGTTCGTGAAAAGTTGGTTGACTTTAATCTTATCGCCGACGAGGGCGAGGCGGTCGTCGTGCGCATCCAGCGAGAGACGAATGCCTTTGCGCGACAGAACGGCCATGAGCGACTTGGAATCCTGCAGTTCCTTGAAGAGGTCCCCGATATTGAGTACGGTTTTTTTAATAATCCTCGCCTCATCTTCAAGCCGAAGAAAGCTCAGCAGGTTCTCTACGATGGAAACAAGTTTGTTGACCTCCGAGGAAATAATGCTTTGAAATTCTTGCTGTTCTTTTTTTGCGAGGTCCTCGACGCTTTGTAAATAATAGATCGCGCCTTTGAGCGAGTTCAGCGGGGTCCGAAGTTCATGAGAGACCCGGGTCAGGAATTCGGTTTTCAAAATATCGGTCTCGATAAGCTTTTTATTGATGTCCTCGAGCTCTCCCGCCTTTGCTTTCAACTGGTCCATGAGAAAGGCGTTTTGAAGCGCGATTGCCGCATGGTTCGCGAGGGTCTTCAGTAATTCGAATTCATCGGCGTTGAACGTCGTGCCGTCCTTTTTATCATTGATGTTCAGAACGCCGAGTAATTTATTATTGCTGATGATGGGGCATGATATGAACGACTTGGTTTTGTAACGGTCCCGTCGCAGGTCCTGAAAGCCGACCGCTTTTTCAATGTCCTCTACCAGCACAGGCCGGCGGTCTCTGGCCACCACACCCGCAATCCCCTCGCCTATTTTTACCTTATAACTTCTGTCAAACTGCGGATCGAGTCCTCGCGAAGCAAAAATAGAGAGTTCTTTCCGGTCCGTCACCAGCATGAGGGACCCGTTTTCGGCATTGGCATAGACGATGGCGCAGTCGAGCAGCAGATCCACGATCTCGCTGATATTATGAGAAGCAGCGATTGCATTGGAAAGGTCCTGCAGGATCGAGAATTTCTTTTTATAAATATCGTCTTTTGCCATTCGTACCAACTCAAGCGAAATAAACCCGCTACATGTCTTTCATCCGTTTATAGAACGTTTTTCGTGAGATCCCGAGCTGTCGTGATGCTTTTGAAATATTTCCGCTGCACAGGAGAAGGGCATCGTTTATAGCCTGTTTTTCCATGACCTTCAGGGGCTTTACTGATTCGATATTTTTCATATTCCGGCAGTGGCTCAGGAACTCTTCAGGAAGATCGCGAAGCGTGATGCGCTCGTCCCGAGCGAGTACGACCGCCCGCTCGATCACGTTTTTCAGCTGTCTCACGTTTCCCGGCCATTCATAATTGATGAAGACCTCCATCACCTCATCGGAAAGCGACTGGGGCTTATTCTTTCGCAATGAAAAACCGTTAAGAAATTCCGCTGCGAGCAGAGGGATGTCCTGCCTTCTATTCCGAAGAGGCGGCACCTCCATCTGAATTACGTTGATTCGGTAAAAGAGATCTTCCCTGAATCTGCCCTGCTCCACTTCCTGCTTGAGGTCCCTGTTTGTCGACGAGATGAGCCTGAAATCGACCTTGGATCGCTTGTTCGTTCCGAGCCGCTCAACCTCACGTTCCTGCAAAACCCGCAACAGTTTTGCCTGTACCGAGAGGTCGAGTTCCCCGATCTCATCGAGGAACATCGTCCCCTGCGCCGCTTCCTCAAATTTCCCCGCACGGGCCATGGTCGCTCCGGTAAATGCGCCTTTTTCATACCCGAACAATTCCGATTCCATAAGGTCCCGCGGTATTGCCGCACAGTTCAATGCGACAAAGGGTTTGTTGTATCGTTTGCCGGTGTAATGGAGATTGGATGCGATTACTTCTTTCCCGGTGCCGGTTTCACCCTGGAGCAGGACACTGCTTTCCGAGTCTTTGACCGTATCGATGATTTTAAGGATTCCAACCATCGCCGAGGATTTGCCGATGAGGGGGCATACGTTGCTTTCCCGGGACGCTTTCTTTTTAAGGTTTGCAAATTCCTTTTTCACCACATGTTGTTCCACGGCCAGCGCCAGAACAGCCTTGAGCTTCGGGTAGTCCGGCGGCTTGATGAAGTAATGGTACGCGCCGCCCATCATGGCGTTTACTGCGGATTCAACGGTCCCGTAGGCGGTAAGAAACAGTACGGGCATATCGGGATAACGCTCGGAAACGTACTGAAAGAGCAGATAGCCGTCCTTGGTGGGCATCTTATAATCAGTGATAATGGCATCCATTTCCTCGTAGAGGATGACATCTATGGCGCTGTCGACATTCATCGCTTCATAGACGTGATACCCTTCTTCCTTCAAGATCATTGACAATACCCTTACGGCATTGGGCTCATCGTCAACGATCAATACTTTTCTGGCTTCCTTCATGGCAGTTCCCTCAAAGTTTGTTGCACGGAATGAACAAGGTTATCATCGTTCCTACGTTCTTCTTGCTGTCGATCTCTATGTGGCCGCCGTAGTGCTTCAGAATTTCATGGGTGATGAAGAGGCCGAACCCCCTCCCGCTGTTTTTGTTCTCGTCGGTGAGCCCGTTTTGCTTATTGTCCGGGATTCCCGGGCCGGTGTCTGAAACGGCGATTACCACAAATAATCCGTTGGACCGTTCTTCGGTGGAGGATCTAATATTCAGATTCCCGCCATTCTTCATGGCTTCTATCGCATTATTGATAACATTCAGGATCGCCTGCTCCAAATGGAATGAATTCATGGTGATGGGAGGAAGATTCCCGAACTCGTAGTGCGAGTGAATGTTCCGTGTATATATTTGAAGGGCAGTGAATACTTCGATCTTTTTGAGCAGGGTATTGATGTCCGTTTCACTTACCTCCGTCTCCGAAACGGACGAACTAAGAAATTTCGAAATAAAGTCCTCCAAGCGCGAGATTTCCTCTTCCATGATTTTAGTGAATTCAACGAGCGTGTCCTCGCCGGCGTATTTCCCCCCGAGATAAACCACCGCGCCTTTTAAGGCGTTGAGTGGATTCCGCACGCCATGGGCAAGGGTGGACGCTATTTTCCCGATATCAATGAGTTTCTTCGATTGTTGCAGCTTCTTCGCCACGGCGCAGGCTGCATGGGGGTGAATGGCGACGGTTACTCGGTCACTGTTTCGGGAAGAAGCTTTCGCCGGTTTTATTTTTATATCAGCCGTAAGACCGCCGTAAAGACAGGGGAAAGGGTACTTTTTCAAGATGAGGGGTTTTCCATTTTTGATTACCCGGGAAAGCGCATCCTTTTTATCCGTCAAAATCCGGGGGAAAATATCATAGTATTTATGCCCAAGAGCAGAAGACGCGGGTTGTCCCGTGAATTCTGAGATCTCTTTTTCCCAGGAGCAAATGCGCAATTGTTTATCGGTACAAAAATATGGTTTTTTCATCATTGCAGGTTCCATCATTCTATAATATCGTGGAAGCTTCGTGCGCCATTAAGAATACGTATCGATTATGTGGCGCCTGATCAATAATTAATTTTGATAAGAACAAACACTTATTTTCAAGCGCTTTCGGTGATTCCGCCATGTGTGAATAATGATACCATTAATTGTGTGCAATTGTATAAAGCACGGAATATTATAAGAGAATCTTATAGCTTTGTCCATACCCTTTATCGGGTATTTTTAGGGTATGCCGTTATTTTTAATTGATGGCAACATGTTTACCGTTATTATAATAATAAGCTTAATATATCATATGGTTGCGCAACATTTTTTAAACTAAGTGTATCGCAATATTACATTTATTTATTATCACATCTATAGATTATATGTATATTAGATTTTATATATGGGTATATAAGGTACAATGGGGTTCGCATTCAGTTTAGAGGGCAATATTTTTTTATCATGGTTAATTCGTCTGGAAGTTTAAAAGACAAAAAATTATTGCCAAGACGTCAGACACTCTAATCAGCGAACAATGTGTCTCTGCTTCCGAGGAAACAGAGAGCTTGATCACGAAAATGTTTTTTCTCTCCGCAAAGTAACGAAGTCGGTTTTCCGCCACAGCTTTTCTACGTATCTGGGGGTGCTGCTTTTATTTCTATCGCAGCATGGAGAGCCCGCAGATCAGTTCACGCCAAAAATTCTTTTGCAAAAATACCATCTCTGTGATAAAGTATTGCTGAACCATATGAAAAAACGGCAGATTTTATAATTTGCCGGATGAACGGACCTGTTTTTACCGCCCGAATACCTGCAAGAGCGTCTGCATTCGTATTGTGTCGGCAGCCGGGCTGGAAGTGATTTTCGTTCCCTGTAAGAATATGGGTTCCCGTGAATGAAAATCGGAGGATTGATAATGGAACCGATCATGTGCCCTTTCTGCGGGGGAACGAATCTCTTTCAGGAAGATGACTACGGACTCGAGATGGATTTTGAATACTGGACTATCCACCACTGGGAGTGTTTGGACTGCGCACAGTCGTTCGACAAAATTGAAGTACTGCCGGCGTCCAATACCTTCGAGGAAATCAATGAGAGCACCATACACTAAGAACAGATGACAACGATATGACGTGGGGATCCATTGATACCATGCGAGAACGAACGCTATCGCCCTTGATGACAATGACGACTTCCGACAGGCCGACCATGGCGGTGATCTCGGGGGATGCTCTCTCCCATAATTACCGGGAGGCACTACGCTGTGCCGATGGCAGAAAGATTCTTGCCGTTGTGAAGGCACAAGCCTACGGCCACGGGGCCGTAGAGATCTCCCGTCGGCTCTTGGGGCTTGGGGCGGACATGCTCGGCGTGGCCCTGGTCGAAGAGGGAAGGGAACTCCGCGAAGCGGGCATCGTTGCTCCTATCCTCGTGATGGGCGCGCTATTCCCGGAACAGTCAGAGACGATTGTTGCGCTGGGACTTACACCGGTTGTTTCCAACCGCTCCGTTGCGAAGGCGCTGTCCGCTGCGGCGAAGAAGCGCGGCACAACGGTCACCGTGCATTTGAAAATAGATACCGGCATGGGCAGAATCGGCATTGCTTCCGAAGAGGCGCCTGCTTTTCTCGCGGAGCTGAATAAGCTCGGCGCCATCACGGTGCAGGGGCTGATGACGCACTTTGCCGATGCGGACCTATCGGACAAACAATTCGCCGCAACGCAGATGGATCGTTTTGAGTCGCTCCTCAAGGTTCTTGCCGCACAAGGGATCGATATCCCGGTCCGGCACGCGGCAAACAGCGCCGCGTTGCTTGACTTCCGGCGCGCGCTTTTTACAATGGTGCGGCCGGGGCTGATGCTGTATGGATATGATCCGCGCGAAGAGCGGGCCGCGCGCGTTGACCTGCGGCCGGTGTTGTCGCTGGTGACGCGTATCGCATTCATCAAAAATGTTCCGGCAGGCGTTCCGATCAGTTATGGCCGGACTTTTGTTGCCAAGCGGGACAGCAGCATCGCAACGCTGCCGATCGGGTACGCAGACGGATATAGTCGCGGCCTCTCGAACACGGGAGAGGCGCTTGTCCGGGGTATGCGGGCGCGCGTTGTTGGGCGGGTGTGCATGGACATGTGCATGCTTGATGTGACGGATGTGCCCGGTGTGCAGGAAGGCGACGACGTAGTGCTCATAGGAAGCCAGGGCAGCGAACGGATTACGGCCGAGGATATCGCGGTCAAGACCGAAACCATTGCATATGAGGTGCTCTGTGGTATCAGCAAACGGGTTCCCCGGATATATCAATAGCTGGTTCGAGACGACAGGCCGCAAGACCTTCGGGTTTGTAAAAGAAATGGGCAATGTCGTTGTTTTTTTGTGGCACACGCTTCGCTGGACCTTCAGCCGGCCGTTCTATGTCAAGAATGTTTTGAAACAAATGGAGCAAATCGGGTTCAATTCCATCCCTGTGGTCCTGACCACGGCCCTGTCCACCGGCATGGTGCTGGCACTCCAGAGTTATACGGGGTTCAAGCGTTTCGGTGCTGAGACGCTCATCGGCACGGTCGTCTCTCTCTCCATGACCCGGGAACTCGGCCCAGTGCTTACCGGCCTTATGGTGGCAGGTAGGGCAGGCGCATCGATGGCAGCTGAATTGGGAACCATGCGGGTGACTGAGCAGATTGACGCGCTCTCTACCCTGGCCACGAACCCGGTGAAATACCTCGTGGTGCCCCGTTTCGTCGCGAGCACGATCATGATGTTTTTTCTCACGGCCCTGGGGATGATCATCGGGATCATCGGTGGATATTTTGTGGGCGTGAAGGTGCTCGGGACGAACCCGGTCACGTATATCAAAAACAGTATAAACAACACCGAGGTTACGGACATCTGGTACGGGCTGATCAAGGCGCTTGTGTTCGGAGCGGTCGTCGGCATTATCGGCTGCTATAAAGGGTTTAATACCGTTGGCGGCGCGGAAGGAGTAGGAAAAGCCACGACTGGGGCTGTCGTTGTTTCGTGTATGTTGATTCTCATCTTTGATTACTTCCTGTCCGCGCTGCTGTGGTGATGCCATGGCGATGATCGAGCTTCTGGATGTGCATAAAAGCTTCGGCGACCTTCACGTGCTCCGCGGGGTGAACCTCACGGTGGAAAAAGGCGAGAGCATGACGGTGATCGGCGGCAGCGGCAGCGGCAAGAGCGTGCTCCTGAAGCACACCATCGGCCTGCTGTTCCCGGACAAGGGACGGGTGATCGTCGACGGCCAGGTGTTGAACGATCTTGATGAGTTCGGCTTGAATGAAATGCGGAAGAAATTCGGCATGTTGTTCCAGGGCGCGGCGCTTTTCGATTCGCTTACGGTATGGGAAAATGTGGGGTTCGGTCTCAAACAGCATACGAAGCTGTCCGACAAGGAGATAAGAAAGAAAGCAACAGAAAAACTTGCCCTGGTCGGTCTCAAGGACGTAGAAGATAAGATGCCTGCGGATTTGTCCGGCGGCATGAAAAAAAGGGTGGGGCTTGCCAGGGCGATCGCCATGGATGCGGCCATCATCCTGTACGATGAGCCCACGACGGGATTGGACCCGATTACCGCGGATGCCATTAACGACTTGATCGTGGACCTCCGGAAGAAGCTCGGCGTGACTTCCGTGGCCATTACGCACGATATGCAGAGCGCGTATAAGATCTCCGACCGGATCGCCATGCTGTACAAAGGAGAGATCCAGGAGATCGGGACCCCCGAGCAGATCAAGAGCACGACCAATCCTATTGTCCGTCAGTTCATCACCGGAAGCGCGGTGGGGCCGATAACAGCGGAGTGATTCAAATGCGGATGCGGAATGCGGATTGAAACCCAAAAAGACATGATTGAAGATTGCATATTTGCGATTTGGAGTTCTGATTCCGAAATCCGAAATCCGCAATCCGAAATTGAGTGTTCCTCAATCTACATTCCGCAATTGGAACGGGAGCTTGCATGTTCAAACTGAGTGCAGAGGCAAAGGTGGGTTTGCTGGTTCTTGTCGGGTCGGTGGTCCTCCTCTATATGACCTTTGCCGTCGGCAAGTATCAATTCGGCGAGAAAAAGGGGTATGTTCTGGAGGCGGCCTTTGACTCCGTGGCCGGGCTTGATGAAAAGTCCGCCGTGAGAATGGCGGGGGTGAAGGTCGGCGTGGTGGAGAAGGTGGAATTAGAAGACCATCGCGCGAAAGTGACTATGCG
>Ga0075021_10000147_pt1 | contig 37374 bp, 34 predicted proteins | sample ColStrG_CSR_2012_FD_72749 | JGI IMG/M metagenome (GOLD analysis project Ga0075021, IMG submission 72749) | Freshwater sediment microbial communities in response to fracking from Pennsylvania, USA - Cold Stream Run_MetaG_CSR_2012 | ecosystem: Environmental > Aquatic > Freshwater > Creek >...
ATCTTCAACTATCAGGGCGACCACGCGCCTCTGCGCCGGACCCCCACGCTCGATGAGGTGGGCGGTGCCGCGCTCTATCTGCTGTCGGACTTGTCGGGCGCCGTGACGGGCGAAACGCACTTCGTCGACTGCGGCTACAGCATGATCGCCATGCCCGGCCTTGACGACCTCAAGTCCATCGAGCACGACGCGGCCGCGGCCGGCCGGATGCGGCGCGCGGACGCGGCGGAGTAGGGCGTGGGTTGGGCTAGCTCACACTGACCAGACCTTCCTCGGTGGAACGGGCGGCGCAACGATTCCGTGGGCGGCTGACCTGGATCGGTTTTGGGGCAACATCGACCCTGGTCTGCAGTAGGAGCGGTTGCGGGTTTGATTGGCATTCTCAGCCCGGTCATGATCCATGCCAGATTTGCTCTACGCAAGACCGGCGGATGACGATTGGTGCGCTGGTCGTTACCGAGGTCCGACCGTAGGGCGCAATAGCTTCTTGGCGTATTGCGCCTCCCAGACGCACAATCCTTGGTTTGTCGGGCGAGTGTGTCTATCGCGATGTCTACGCCATGCTCCGGCGCAATACGCGAAGGCTATTGCGCCCTACGGTTGATGCGGTCGCACAGCACCACAGTTTCGCCTGACAAAGGCTCCGGTCTGGCGCTATGGTCGCCCCATGATCGGTCTCTTCGATTCCGGCCACGGCGGCCTTACGGTGCTCCGCGCGCTGACCCAGCGTTTCCCGGCGGTTTCGTTCGCCTATCTGGGCGATCACGCCAATGTACCCTATGGCAACCGCTCGTCCGAAGACATCGTCGCCCTGACGGCCACGGGCGTTGAAGCTCTGTTCGGGCTCGGCTGCAAGCTGGTCATGCTGGCGTGTAATACGGCGACCGCCGTTGCTGGCCGCAGTCTTCAACGCGATTGGCTGCCGGCCAGTGGTTGGAATGGGCACAATATCATCGGCATCATTGCGCCCACGGTCGAGGCGGCGACGCAAACGCCGTGGGCGGTCGCCTCACCGCAATATCCGCAGAAATACAACACTGATACCTTGGCGGTGTTCGGCACCCGCCGCACCATCGCGTCGGGCGTGTATCCCGAGGAAATCCGCAAGCGCTGCCCCAAGGTGACGGTATTGCAGCAGGCTTGCCCGGATCTGGTCGCGGCCATCGAGACGGGCAGGCCCGAATTCGAGCTCAGTGCGATGATCGAAAGCTATGTGGCCGAGATGCTCGCGGGCAACAACGGCCACCCGCCGCATCGTGCGATTCTCGGCTGCACTCACTTTCCGCTCGTCGAGCATCTGTTCAGGCTTTACTTGCCGCCCTTCACGCGGGTTCTCGGCCAACCCCAGGTGGTTGCCGACAGCATGGAGGACTATCTCCACCGTCACCCGCGATATATCGGAACTCCCGGCCAACCTGGAGCATCTCCGCTGGTGCTGACGACCGGAGACGTGGCGCGGATCGAGCCGACAATCGCGCGATTTTGGCCGAGTCATCCGGCCTTCTTGTGGCTGGATTTGCGTCAGCGAGCCGTCGCGACGGTGTGACGCCAACGCTAGCTAGCGCCGCACCGACACATCCAGGCTCGCCCATTGACGGCAGGCTGAGAAGACCGGCCGGGCTTGCCAGACAGCGAGAATCGGGCGTTCGGACAATCGCGCAACGAGCGTCCTTGTGGTTTCGCGGTCGCCCGCAAGGCAGGCAAGATAGGCGAACGAATTGATATTCCAGGCGTCCGGATAGTGGGCGATCAGGGCTTGCATACCGGAGCGCATTCTTGACCAGTTGACCCGCGAGCGCTTGAACAAGTCATTGCCGTAGAATGCGGCGTAGGCGTGCCAATAGAGCCGCGCATAACGCTCGTCGCTTTCCGCGCCGGCCCGTTGCGCCGCCGTGCCCGCGAAAGCTTCAATCCGGGTGGCCGCGGCCGGGCCGATCGCCTGGGAGCCGTCACCAACAGCGAAATAGTCGAGGCCTGAGAAATCGAGCGCGAAATAGCCGGGGTATTTGGCGCGGCCTTCATCGATGACCGACATGAGATCGTCTGGCGCCTCACCCAGGGCGGTCGCCAAATCGGCCCGCAGAACATAGGCGTGCGGATCGACCGAAAGGGCGGGCATGTTCCGCGCCATGAAGTCGCGCGCGTTGCCCAGGGCGGCACGGAATTTGGCATCGGCCCTGGTCGAGGCCTCCAGCACGAGATAGCGCGGCCGCATCGACCAGGCGTAGCTCTTCAAGGCGATGGCTTGCGCCATCAGTGCCGTCGGCTTGCCTGGATACCGGCCTTGCCAGTCGGCAAGCTTGGCCGAGAGCTGCTGCCAACCTTTGTCATCGTCCCGGCCGATTCCTGCTGCCAGATCGTGAATTGCGCCATAGAAGACCGTAAGCTGCCAGAAGCCACTTGGAGTCCGCGCGCCGCTGCCGCGGTAATAGCTCGCAAGACGCTCAAGGCCGCCAAAATCGCTCTTGTCGAACAGCGCGGTGACGGCTTGCTTGAGATTGTCGCGTTCGGCCATCTCGCCAGTGGGCCCGGCTTGCTCGTAGCTCGCCCCGGACAGCCCCACGCCAACGCAGATGGCGGCGGCGAGCCCCAGAACCACAGCCACGGTGCCCGCCAAGCGACCGCGACGACTCATCCATGCTGGCATACGCACGATCTACCCCGATCATTTGCCCATCTGCTGGCACTATCGCAGCAACGGTCACCCGCCGGCCACGTCAACGAATTGTTAGGGTTAACGCGACAGCAAACCCGCGACAATGGCCAACCCCAGCGCCTCGGCGGTTTGCTCAGCGGCGCCGAGCACATCGCCGGTGTAGCCCCCGAGATAACGGCTGGCGAGCGAACCCACCACCAGCACCGAGAGTGCCGCAACGAGCAGCGCCGCGAGTGCCGCCGATGGTGCAGCGTAAGCAAAGGCGATCATCGCCGCGATCAGGATCGAGACTGCCGACGCCAGCAAGCTGCTGCGAGTCGCCGCCGCCAGCCCGTCCGCTCGCGCCGGTCGCCAGTATTCCAGCATCAGTGGCAGCATCCCGCGCGCGGCGGTGTGCGTGACAATCAGGGCTCCCACGGCCGCGGCCGGATCCGCCAATCGGGACAGCGCGGCCCAGCGCAAGCCAAGCACGACGAACAGGGCGCAAACGCCGAAACTGCCGACAGCGCTGTCGCGCATGATCTCCAATTTGCGCGCCCGCGTGCGTCCGCCGCCGATGCCGTCGCTGAAATCGGCGAGCCCATCCTCGTGTAGCGCACCGGTCGCAAGCATGGTGGCGGCGATGGCGGCGAGGGCCGCACTGGGTGGGTCCGCGCCAATGTATCGAACCCCCCACAGCACGATGCCGCCGATCGAACCAACCACCAGTCCCGCCAGCGGAAACGCCCAGGCGTAATCGCCGACATTCAGCTCGCGCGCGGGAGCAATGCGCGGCGCCGGCAGCCGTAGCAGCAGCGCAAAGGCCAGCACCAATTCCTCGAGGCGGTGAACCAGGACCAAAGCTAGCGCCCCATCCACCCAACAACGAAGTCGGAAATCCGCGCGATTTCGTCGAGCTTGAACACGGGCAGATTTGTGTCCTCGACCGCATGATCGGCAGCAATTGCGATGACATCGGTGTCGCCTGGCGCCAGCGGTTCCCGGCTTCGGCCTTCAACCCGCCGGACCTCAATCTTGGGGATGCTGACCCGCTTGTATCCCTCGACCAGCACCAGATCGCACGGGCCAAAATGGGCCAGCACCTCGGCCAGTGTGGGTTCGGGCGCGCCCTGAAGCTCTCGGATATGGGCAAACCGGATGTTCGATACAATCGCGACCTCACGGGCTCCGGCCGCGCGGTGGCGGGCGCTGTCGGTGCCAGGGTAATCGACATTGAAGGAGTGGTGGGCGTGCTTGACGGCAGCCACCCGCAGGCCGCGCCCGGTCAGCTCAGCGATCAGCCGCTCGGTCAGCGTCGTCTTGCCTGAATTCTTCCAGCCGGCGATGCCGAGGACTTTGAGTGTACCCGTCATTTGCGCGCACCACCCAGAAACTCACAGGCCAAGGCCAAGTCCTCGGGCGTGTTGATGTTGAAGAACGGATCGACCATCGTGCCACCGATTGGCTCAAGCGGAAACTCCACCCTTGCCCAGCAATGCGCTTCGACAAAAGTTAGAACCTTGTTCTGGCCACTGGCGAGCGCGGCGGCAAGGTCACTGGTGAGGCCGACGGCCCACAATCCGCAGACTTGGCAAAGCCCGCCCGCCGACGCGGCCAGGACAATGTCGGCGTCACGAGCCCCGGCAGACAGCCGTTGGAGCAGATCGTCGGGCAGGAACGGCGTGTCGGTCGGCGCCGAGAGGACCCAGCCAATACCCTGTCCGAGCGCTTCGGACACCCGCATGGCGGCCAGCAACCCGGCGAGCGGTCCGAGGCGGGTTGCTTGATCATCGTAAATCCTGGGCAGGCCAAGGCCACCATCCCGCTCCGGTGGCCAACTTGCGCCCAGATACAAACGGCCTGGGGCCAGTTGCGCCGCCAATCGCCCCGCTACATGGGCCCCGAGCGGCTGGTTCCCCAGCGTCACTAGGGCCTTGTCGACGCCACCCATCCGCCGCCCTTGGCCACCGGCCAGGATTACGCCAAGAGTGTTGTCCAAGCCCGGCGATACTGCGCCCATTTTGTTTTGCTGCTCGCGAACGACGCCGCTGTGAAGAATTGTCACCCGTTTGCACCATCCGTCGGCAAAAACAAAGCAAGGGGCGTTTCTTACCAATTTGTAAGCAAGCTGCGACACGCCAGCAATATGGCCGGTTTAGACCTCCTAGAGGTTTGGGGACGGGGCGAAAATCGGTACTCCTGCGAAGCCGGCATCGGCAAGACGGTGATCAAGACGCAGACCTTGATTGGGCGTTTTGACTGCAATGCCGCCAGCGCAGAGCCTCGAAAAGCTGGGGAATTTTCATAGGCCAAGATTGCCGCTTGCGAGCTCCGTCATCGAGCTGACCCAATGGGTCACATCGGCGACGCGCTAGCGAACGGTTCGACGAAACCTCTCGAATTCTCCTTCCAATCCAGCCCGGCCAGAACGATCTGGTTCCGGGCGTTACCAGTGCCTGCGCCAAGGCTGAAGAATGCCGTTCAGTGGAAGCAAATATGCCAATCAAGCCTACAAAGTCCGAGGAATTTGACACTGCCACGCTGCCGGCCAAGGTGGCTGGGGCAGCGTTTGGTGCGCGGCGGCCGGACCTGTTGCGCGAGGAAGTCCTGGCCGACTTGTTCACCGCCACGGTTGCCCGGCGCTCGAAGCATACCGCCATCGTTTGTGGTGACAAATCCTGGACCTATCGTGCTCTCGAGGAAGAGGCCACGGCATGGGCCCGAGGCTTGGTTCGCGCCGGCATTGGACCGGGCCATGTTGTCGGACTGTGGATGCCGCGAGGTCCGAATGCCCTGATCGCGCAAATCGCCGTCGCCAAGGCTGGTGCGGCGTGGCTGCCATTTGACGCCGAAGCCCCCGCCGACCGGATCGCCACCTGCCTGGCCGATGCAAGCGCGAAACTGCTACTGACCGCGCCCTGCTATCTCGACAGGTTGCCTCAACTTGGCTGTGCTGTTCGTACACCTACCGATTTGGTCGATGCCGAGGACGGCACCATAATCAATCCGCGCCTTCGCGGCCTTACACCGGACCATCCGGCTTATCTGATCTATACCTCGGGCTCGACCGGCAAGCCCAAGGGCGTGGCCATCACGCATCGCAATATCTGCCACTATCTGCGGTCGGCGAACACCGTCTACGACGTTACTGGCGACGACATTGTGTTCCAGGGTGCCTCGATCGCGTTCGACCTGTCGATGGAGGAGATCTGGATCCCTTATCTCGTCGGCGCGACTCTGTGGGTGGCAACGGCCGAGGTACTGAGCGAGACTGACCGGCTTGCCGAAGTGCTGAACAGCGCCCGTATTAGCGTTCTCGATACCGTGCCGACACTGCTGGGCTTGCTGCCGGACGATGTGCCATCCCTGCGCACTATCATCCTTGGTGGCGAAGCCTGCCCGGCTGGGCTGGTCGAGCGCTGGTCGCGGACCGGCCGGCGCATCTTCAATTCCTATGGACCGACCGAGGCGACAGTGGTCGCCACCATCGCCGAACTCCGAGCGGGCGAACCCGTTACCATTGGCCGGCCGATTCCCAACTACACCTGTTACATCGTGGATGAGGCCATGCAGCCCGTCGCGCCCGGCGTCGAGGGCGAGTTGCTGCTGGGCGGCCCGGGCATCGCCAGCGGGTATCTCGCCCGGCCCGTGCTCACGGCGCAGAAATTCATTCCGAACACGCTTCCCGTGGGCGCCGGCGATCCCGTGCTCTATCGCACCGGCGACGCCGCCGCGTTCGATGCCGCCGGCAATATCGAATTCCGTGGCCGGATCGACGATCAGGTCAAAATTCGTGGGTTTCGAGTGGAGCTTGGCGAGATCGAGGCCGCCATCACGGAGTTGCCGGGTGTTGCCCAGGCCGCGGCGGCGCTGCGCAAGGATGGCGATATAGACCAGCTCGTGGTGTTCGTGCGCATGGATGCCGGTGCCGGGTTGGACGAGGATTTCGCCCGCCTGTCACTGCGGGCGCGGCTTCCAGCCTACATGGTGCCGCAGCATTTCGAGATCGTCGAGGCCCTGCCGGTCATGATCTCCGGAAAGCTCGACCGCAAGGCGCTGAGAGCGCTGCCGCTGACTTTCAAGGCCGGCGACGTAACCCAGGAAGACCCGCGCACCCAAACCGAAGCGGCGCTGCTGAGCGCGGCGCAGGAAATCTTCCCCGGCCGTGCCATCCCGTTCGACGCCGACTTCTTCACCGACCTTGGTGGCCATTCGCTGCTGGCGGCGCGGTTCATCTCGGCGGTTCGGCTCACCCCGCGCCTGGCCGGCATCACGCTGAAGGATATGTACGCCGAGCGATCCTTGCGCAAACTCGGCCGGGCGCTGGAGGCCCGTGCCGTGGCCACCGCCGCCGCGCCGGTCACCCCGGTCGACAACGCCTTTACGCCGGTCCCGCTGCTGCGCCGGTTTCTTTGCGGGCTTGGCCAGGCGGCGGTCTTGCCCATCGTCATCACATTTGCCACCGGCCAATGGCTCAGCATTTACGTCAGTTACCTGTATTTGACCCCAGATGACGCCAGTTTCCTGCTCGACGCCTCGGTTGTTGTCGGCCTGCTGGCGGCGTTCCAGGTCTTCAACATCGCGTTGGCCGTCGCCGTCAAATGGCTGGTGGTGGGTCGGACAAGACCGGGTCGTTATCCGATGTGGGGCGGTTATTACTTCCGCCTGTGGGTGGCGCAGCGGTTCGCAACTCTGGCCCATGAAGGTTGGCTGCAAGGCACGCCGTTCTACAGCACTTATCTCAGACTGATGGGTGCCAAGGTTGGCCGCGATGTGATGGTAGGCAGCCTGGCCAAGTTCGAGGCGCCTGATCTGGTCGAGATCGGCGATCATGTGACCATTGGCAGCCGCAATTATTTCTCCAATACTCTGGTCATCGGCAACGAGTTCATCGTCGGCAACGTCAGCATCGGCGAGGGCGCCACCACCGGCACTGGCTGCATATTCGAGACCGATGTGCGCGTTGGCGCCTATTCGGAGCTTGCCGATCTCACGGCGCTGCTGGCGGGACGCGGCACCGGCGATTTCGAAATCTGGGAGGGTTCGCCCGCTCGCCAGACCGGCGTGGTCAACCGCGAAGCACTCGTGCCACCTGCATCAGCGAGCCCGGCCAAGCGCCTGGCGCTGGCAATCGGCAGCTTGTTGGCACTCATCCTGATTCCGCCGATGGGGCTGATACCGCTCATTCCGGCGTTTTATGTCATCGAGAAGCTCGATGGCTTCGTATCGATGTTCGTCGAGGTCAACTATCTCTACTACCTCCCGCTATTGGCTTGGCCGGCGGCGATCTGCAACATCGTGCTGGCGGCCGCCTTCGTGACGACCCTGCGCTGGATTCTCCTGCCGCGCGTGCGGCCCGGCACCTACTCCGTCCACAGCTGGTTCTATCTGCGGAAATGGACGCTGGCGCTCGCCGTCGAGGTCATCCTGAGTGTGCTGGGTGCGCTGTTCGCGACCGTATATATGCGCGCCTGGTACCGCTCCATGGGCATGAAGATCGGCAAGGACACGGAAATCTCGACCAGTTTTCCTGGCCTCTATGATCTCGTCGAGATCGGCGACAAATGCTTCATCGCCGACCTCGCGGTGATGGGCGAAGAGGAGATCAAGCATGGCTGGATGACCTTCGACCGGGTCACAACCGGCGACCAGGTGTTCGTCGGCAATGCTTCGATCGTGCCGCCCGGCAGTCACCTCGGCGACCGCTCGTTGGTCGGCGTCTACTCGCGGGCGCCTGGCGGCGACAAGGTCAAGGCCGGCCAGACCTGGTATGGCAGCCCGGCCATGCAGTTGCCGGTGCGCCAAACCTTCAGCAGTGACGGCGAGGTGTGGACTTTCGAACCGACCCGCTGGATGCGTATCCGCCGCGCCGTGATGGAGGCGCTGAATGCCTCGTTCCCGACGATGCTGCTGATATCGCTAGGCATGACATGTGTTGAAATCCTTAGACCCTGGATCGAGGATCTCGATACAAATTACCTCCAAGTGCTGCTGTTCATCATCGCCATGAGCGTCGGCATAAGTATGTTGATGGTGCTCGGCAGCGTGGCACAGAAATGGCTGTTGATGGGCCGCTACAAGCCGACCCAGCGGCCAATGTGGTCGTGGTGGGCCCTGCGAACCGAGGCAGTGGCTTCGTGCTACGATGCTTTGTGCACAGACGGTCTGCTCGCCCATCTATGCGGAACGCCCATGCTGCCGTGGTGTATGCGCCTATTCGGCGTCAAGATCGGCAAAGGTGTCTATATCGACAGCACCGATATTACGGAGTTCGATTGCATCGAGATCGGCGATCATGCGCAGCTCAACGGCGGTACATTGCTGCAAACCCACCTTTATGAGGACCGAATGATGAAGGTCGGCCGCATCAAGGTTGGCCGGGGCGCGACCATCGGCCCGGCGGCGCTGGTGCTCTACGACACCGAGATCGGCGAATACGCACAGCTGGCTGGGCTCACCACCGTTATGAAGGGCGAGTGCCTGCCCGCCAACACCAACTGGTCGGGATCGCCGGCTGAGAGCAGGTGAGTTCGGTATTTCCAGGGTGGGTCGCGATACTGGCCGACCCCAAATCCAAGCGTCGTGGCGTCGGACCCGAGGCGGTCGAACGGCTGCTCGGCGCTTGGCTTGGCAACCCGGTTGTGCTCGGCCACCGCGAAGATGGCTCGCCGCTCATAACCGGTGCGCAGGGCCACCACATTTCTTTGGGGCACGCGACCGGCATCACCGCCGTGGCGTTGGCCGATCGGCCCGTCGGCGTCGACATCGCCACTATCGCGCTGACCCCCGCTGACCGGCGGGTAGCTGCGAGCCTGTTCACCAAGCCAGAGCGGACCTGGCTCGACGAACTGCCCGAAGCGCTACATGCGGCGGGCTTCGCGCAGCTCTGGGCGCTGAAGGAGGCGATCCTCAAGCGCGATCGTCAGGGGCTCGACCGGCACGACTTGCCGGAACTCTCGGCGATCCTGGCAGGCCTTGAGGTGGCGGCTTCCGCCCCCGGGATTCCATGGCGACCCTGGGCCGCGCTGGATTCGTCACCGGGCTCGGCCGCGGGCCTCCAACTTTCAATGCCGGCAACCGCGCTTGCCCGGGTCGGTCTCGAACAGCTCGCCGTCGCGCAGCTTCCGACACCAACCGTCACCGTCGCGCTCGCTCTGGCCTGGACCGTGCCAACGGCGTGAACAATGGCGAGCGATCTGCTAGGCTCGCGCCACCATGGACATCTCACCCGACGACAGGTTCGAATTCCGCCGTGGCGCCGGGCGCGTATTGCTTATCGCTTGCGGCGCGCTCGGGCGCGAGATTGTCGACCTCATCGAGCTCAATCGCTGGCGGCATTTCGACGTCGAGTGCTTGCCGGCCATCTGGCACAACACGCCGCAGAAAATCCCCGAAGGCCTGCGTCAGAAAATCCGCGCGGCCAAGGGCAAGTACGAGCGCATCCTGGTGGCCTATGGTGATTGCGGAACCGGCGGTGGCATCGACAAGGTGCTGGCCGAGGAGGGCGGGATCGAGCGCATCGAGGGCCCCCATTGCTATGCGTTCTTCTCTGGCAACGCCAAATTCGCCGCCGCGTCCGAGGGCGAAGACATGACGGTATTCTACCTCACTGACTATCTCGCCCGGCATTTCGAAAAACTGGTGTGGTCGGGGCTCTTGGGCCTCGACAGACATCCCGAGCTGCTGGCGGACTACTTTCGCTACTACACCAAGGTCGTGTATCTGGCACAAACAAACGATCCCGAGCTTGACGCCAAGGCCGAGGCCGCCGCCGCCAAGTTGGGCTTGGCCTATGAGCGGCGCGCCACGGGATACGGCGAGCTCAGCGAATTCATGCAAGCCAGCTCGAGCTAGGGCGATGCCGCCTTGCCCCGGTTGGCCGACCCACGAAACCCTGTTGCAAGCACGTAAAGCTCGGCGCTGTCGGACCGGCTGGCCTCGGGCTTGACGTGGCGGACGGCGGTGAAATTCCGCTTGAGCAAGGTGAGCAGATCGTGCTCCGAACCGCCTTGCAGCACCTTGCACAGGAAGAACCCACCGGGCACCAGCACCTCGGCAGCGAACACGCCAGCGGCCTCAGCCAGCGCCATAATGCGCAGATGATCCGTCAGGCGATGGCCGGTGGCCGGGGCCGCCATGTCGGACAGCACCGCGTCAGCCCGCCCGCCCAATGCAACCTCGATCCGGCCTTCCGCGCCTTCGCTCAGAAAATCCTCTTGCAGAACCGTTACGCCCGCGAGCGTCTCCATCGGATTGATGTCGACCGCCAGAACACGGCCCGGCCGCGCCGCGGAGGTCGCCACCAGATCGGCCGCGATTTGCGACCAGCCGCCCGGCGCAGCTCCCAGATCGAGTACGCGCATCCCCTTGCGAAACAGCTTGTAGCGTTCGTGGATCTGCTTGAGTTTGAAGGCCGCCCGCGAGCGGTAGCCCAGCGCCTTGGCGGCGGTGACATAGGGGTCGTTGAGTTGGCGCTGCAACCAGCGCTGCGAGGAAATGGTTCGGCCTTCCGCGGTCTTCAGCCGCGTCGTCAGGGTCCGCGCGCCGCTGCCGGTCTTGCCTGGCGCTTTCTTCATGTCGCCGCCCGCCATCGATGCACGCCATCCTCGGCCATCAACCGCGACAGGATACCTTCGCGCAAGCCGCGATCGGCGACCCGCAGGCGCGGGCACGGCCAGGTGCGCAGCAGCGCCTCCAGGATCGCACATCCGGCCAACACCAGGTCGGCGCGATCGCGGCCGATGCAAGGTTCCGCCACCCGTCCGTCGTAGGTGGTCGCCAGCAACCGATCCGAGACCGCGCGGACTTCATCGGTATGCAGCCAGCAGCCGTCAACGCGGCCCCGATCATAGGCCTTGAGCCCGAGATGTATTCCCGCGACGGTGGTGACAGTGCCTGAGGTTCCCAGGAGATGCGCATCATTTTCGCAGAGCTGGCGGGCGATGGCGTGGCGCTGCTCGAACGGCGTCAACTGCTTCAGGACATGCGCGACCATTGCCTCAAACACAGCATGGTCCACCTGCCGACCGCCAAAAGTCTCCGATAGCGTCACGACCCCCAATGGCAGCGAGGTCCAGGCCGCGACCTTGTCCTGCACATCGCCTCGCTCGGCTCCCAGCCGGCGGACTTCGGGGCTCTCGGATGAAAAGTCGAGCCAAATCAGCTCCGAGGAACCACCGCCGATGTCGAACACCAAGGCCCCGCCGGCGCGCCTGTCGATCAACGAGGCGCAACCTGAAACGGCCAGCCGTGCCTCGGTCTCGCGGCCGATGACTTCCAGGACCAAGCCGACCCGGCCACGAACACGCGCAAGGAACTCATCGCCATTGCGAGCGATCCGGCACGCCTCGGTCGCGATCAGCCGTGAGCGGGTGACGCCCCTTCGGTACATTTTCTCCGCGCAAATCTCCAGCGCATCGATGGTACGCTCCATTGCCGGTTCCGACAGCACACCGGTTTGTGAGAGCCCCTCGCCGAGGCGGATAATGCGTGAGAAGGCATCTATGACATGAAAAGACCGCCGCGATGGTCTCGCGACCAACAGCCGGCAATTGTTCGTTCCGAGATCAAGCGCGGCATAGACTTGCTCGGTGTGTTGGTCAATTTGGCCGCCCGAAGCGGTACCGCCGGGCGCCGGCCTGGCCGGGCGGCGCAAATTGGCGGCCCCAAACTGGTCGGCAGCCGCGGCGCCACCCGATTCAGGAGCAGCACCCAAGCCTCCGCCGTCCGGGCGAACTTGATCGTTCGACCCTTGCACGACTGTTCCCCAGCGCCTGGTATGAAATCCAACGACATCAGGCGTTCCGCTGGAATCACCCTTGAGACCACCTTAGCAGGTTCGCCCTGCCCGTAAAGCCGCGCCGGACGACCGATGGTCCTGATGCCGCAGCCCCTGCCACCGGCTGCTTGCCCGCTTGGCAAGCAGGCTCGCCTGCGGCTATGCATCGGGCCGCGCACGGCTGCTGACCGCTTTTGGCCGCAATGGCCCGGCATCTGTGCGCGATCTTCCATCCAGCGGCAAATGCCAGCGCCTTGGTTCCGATCGCGCCCCCGAGGTGCTCAACATTCGAGGTAATGACGTGTTCCATGCAGTCATCAAGCGAGCGGCTCTGATTGCGGTCGCGGGTGCTCTCAGCGTCACCCCGGCCATCGCCGCCGGAAAAGTCCTGGCTAAGCTCAACGGCGCGGACATCACCGAGGACGATGTGAAGCTCGCCCAATCCGAGCTGGGTCCGAATCTTGGCAACGTGCCACCCGAGCAGCGTATGTCGGTGCTGGTTGAGTATCTGATGGAGAACCGCCTGATGTCGGCGGCCGCGGACAAGGAGGGGTTCGGCTCCGATCCGACACTCGCGGCGCGCGCGGAGTACTACAAGGCCCGGGCACTCAAGGACATCTACTTCGAGAAGAAGATCGCCGGCGGGGTCAGCGACACCGACGCCAAGGCAATCTACGACAAGCAGGTCGCGTCCATGAAACCGGTGGAGGAAGTTCGCGCCAGCCACATCCTGGTCGAGAAGAAGGAGGAGGCCGACGACATCGAGGCCAAGTTGAAGGCCGGTGGCGATTTCGCGGCTCTCGCCAAGGAAAAATCCAAGGACACCGGCAGCGGCGCCAATGGTGGCGACCTCGGCTATTTCGCCAAGGGCCAGATGGTCAAGCCTTTCGAGGATGCGGCCTGGGCCATGAAGGCGGGGGAGGTGTCCGCGCCGGTGCAGAGCCAGTTTGGCTGGCATGTCATCAAGCTGATCGACAAACGCAATCGCCCGGCGCCGCCATTCGAAGGCGTCAAGGACCGTATCCTGTCCGGGTTGCTCCAGCAGAAGGCCGAGGAGGTCATTGGTGGCCTGCGCAAGGACGCCAAGATCGAGTATGTGGACGAGGCGTTGAAGAAGGCCGTGGAGGCGGCCGCGCAACAACAGCAGCAGCAGCCGGCACAGTAGGAGTTGACCAATCCCTCTCTCCCTTCTTCAAGGGGGAGAGGGCGACAGAACGCTGGTTGCACTGGCTTCCCGCCCATTTTCGGCCATCTGACATGAAATCCTCGCCGTTCGCTCCCTCCAGCGTGCCCCTGTTGCCGCCAATCCAGGGCGTCAGATTTGCGACCGCCGAAGCGGGCATTCGCTACAAGAACCGCACCGATTTGCTGCTTGGCCTGTTCGATACGGGAACAGTCGCGGCCGGTGTGCTCACGCAATCCAAGACTTGCTCGGCTCCGGTTCTACATTGCCGTGCAAACTTGGCTTCGGGCGGTGCCCTGGCGCGTGCGCTTGTCGTCAACTCGGGCAACGCCAATGCCTTCACGGGCAAGCGCGGGGCCGAAGCCGTCGAAATCACGGTCGCGGCGGCGGTGGGTGCGACTGGGGCAACGGCGCACTCGGTCTATGTCGCCTCGACAGGTGTGATCGGCGAACCGCTCGATCCAGCCAAATTCACCGGCCTCTTCCCAGACCTGGCCAAAGCCGCCAAAGCCGATGTGTTCGAGGCGGCGGCACGCGCGATCATGACTACCGACACCTATCCCAAATTGGCTACACGAACCGCGCGGATTGGCAGTGTCGGCGTTACCATCAATGGCTTCTGCAAGGGTGCTGGCATGATCGCGCCGGACATGGCGACGATGTTGTGCTTCATGTTCACCGACGCGGCGATTGCCCAGCCGGCGTTGCAACAACTGGTTGCTCGCCACAGCGCTACCACCTTCAATTGCATGACTATAGACGGCGACACCTCGACCAGCGACACCTGCCTTTTGTTCGCGACCGGCACCGCCAGCGCCCGGGGCCAGCCGCCGATTTTGGCTGTGGCTGACCCAAGCCTCGACGGGTTCAGCGCGGCGTTGGGCGACCTGATGCGCGATCTGGCCATACAAGTCGCAAAGGACGGCGAGGGACTTTCCAAATTCGTTACGTTCCAGGTCAGCGGCGCCGAGAGCTTTGAGGCCGCCCGGAAAATCGGCCTCAGTTGCGCCAATTCGCCCATCCTGAAGGCGGCGATCGCCGGCCAAGACCCGAACTGGGGCCGCGTTGTCATGGCGGTCGGAAAGTCGGGCGAGGCGGCCGACCGGGACAGGCTCGCAATCGCTTTCGGCCCTCACCAGGTCGCGGCGTCCGGTGAGCGCGCAGCGGGCTACGACGAGGCGGTCGTCGCCGGTTACATGAAGGGTAGAGAGATCGTCATCGCCATTGATGTTGGCATTGGCACTGGCGCCGCGACGGTTTGGACCTGCGATCTCACCCACGACTACATCTCCATCAACGCTGACTATCGCAGCTAGCTCGCGCGGATATAAATCGAGCGCTTTCGGCGCCACGGTCGCGGATTATTAAGACTTGGCAGGCAGCTTGGAGGCCGAGTGTGAGTCTCGAGATCGTTTTGGTTGCAGCCTGCGCCCTTGTCGATGCCGATGGCCGGGTGTTGCTTGCACGCCGCCCACCGGGACGGCAGCTGGCCGGATTGTGGGAATTTCCGGGCGGAAAGGTCGAGAAGGGCGAGCGGCCGGAGGAGGCGTTGATCCGCGAAATGGGCGAGGAGCTTGGGATCGAAATCGCCGAGGCTTGCCTGGCCCCTTTGACCTTCGCGAGCCACACCTATCCGGAGTTCCACCTTTTGATGCCGCTTTATGCGTGCCGCAGATGGACGGGGACGCCGGTGGCCCGGGAAGGACAGGAACTTGCCTGGGTCAGGCCAAGCCGGATGGGCGACTATCCCATGCCGCCGGCGGACGAGCCGTTGAGAGCCGCGCTCCGGGATCTCCTGTGAGAGCCCGAATGGTTGATATTGTTGGGAGCAAGACATGACCTCCGACCACAAGCGCGACATGCTGAAGCTGCTGACCCGCTTCTATCGTGACGAACGGGCTGCCACGTCCGTCGAATACGCGCTCATCGGCGTCGTGATGGCCGTTATGCTGATCGTTGCGCTGCCTCCAATCCGCGACCAACTCACGTCACTCATCAGCCAGGTTACCTCGGCGTTCCAGGTTGCCCTCGGCTGAGCCCCGCGCCACTTCGACCGCGGTTTGCAGGCTCGCCAGTGCCGAGCCCGGCCGCAGCGGTTTCTGCTGTCCCTCGTGCGGCGCCCAGCCGGTAAGTGTGATGACTTCAAAGGTTGCGTATACTCGGCCATCGGCAAGAGCGAAATCGCGTTGATAGGCCTGTGACGCGGCCTCCAAGACCGTTCGCCGCAGTGGCACCCGGCGCCGCTCCGTCAACACGTTGCCTGCGCCAAAGGCCTTAAGGTCCGTCATCAGATCGTGCGGTGTGGCGTAGGTTACGCACACAACGTCCGTGTCGGTCACCGGCAGCGCGAATCCGGCCCGCTGGAGCAGCGCCCCAAGGTCGCGAATGTCCGCGAACGGCGCGACCCGCGGACTGAGGCCGCCCGTCAGCGCGATCTCGGCGGAGGCAAATGCGGTCCGCAGTTCGTCCAGGGTCCTCCCGCCCAGCATCGCGGCCAGCAGCAATCCGTCCGGTTTCAGGGCTTGCCTGATCTGCGCCAGGGTGCCCGGCAAGTCGTTGACCAGTTGCAGGCCGAGGCCAGAAACGACCAGATCGAGCGAGCCCGGCGCAATCGCCAGGGCCTCCTCGTCGCAGACGAAAGCGGACCCATCTTGGCGATCGCACAGTTCAGGCGTGATGGCGGCGCGAAACAACCTGTCGATCTTTCCGGTGCGCAACAGGTGCTCCGACAGCAGATTTCCATGCGCACCAAGATCAAACCCGATCGCAAAGCGCCGCTGCATCAGCGAAAGCCGCTCGGCCAGATCAACGGCAACGTGTTCCAGCAGAAACGATACCCGCTCCATGCCGAGCGCCGCTCGCGCCTTGCGCTGGCGCAACAGTCGGCGGTCGAAAATCCTGGGCGGTACATTCTCCATGGCACTGGGTGATAACCCGTGCCGGTGCTGGCGCAAAGTGGTGCTAAAAGCTCCGGTGGCTTCAGCGCGCTGGTTCCCCATGCCAATGGCCGCCACTCGCAAGCTCTTGTCCGAGGCCGTGGCCGTCGCGCTACCGCCGGCGTTGGCCGTGCTGCGGACGATTGCCGATGTCGCCGTGCCGCCGGCTTGTGTCGGCTGCCGCAAGCCGATGGCCAGCCATGACACGCTCTGTCCCAAATGCTGGTTGCAGGTGGACTTCATCCGCCCGCCCCTCTGCGACCGGCTGGGGATTCCGATGGCTTTCGGGCCGGAGGAGGCAATCCTGTCAGCGCGAGCCGTCTCCGATCCGCCCGCCTATGACCGGGCCCGGGCGGTTGCCAGCCATACCGGCCTCATGCGCGATCTCGCCCATCGGCTCAAATACGGCGACCAGCAGCATGTGGTGCCGCTGTTGTCGCGACTGATGGCCGAAGCGGGTCGGGAACTGCTCAAGGACAGTAATCTGCTGGTGCCCATCCCTCTCGGTCGCTACCGGCTGTGGCGGCGGTCCTTCAACCAGGCCGCGGTTCTGGCGCGCGCTGTTAGCCGGCGGTGTGGCGTGTCCTGCGATCCAATGCTGTTGGAGCGTCACCGCGAGACGCCGAGCCAAGTCGGCCTCAGCCGCGAACAGCGCCAGGACAATGTGCGCGGCGCGTTTCGACTTGCCGAAGCACGAAACGAAGCGGTTCGCGGCCGCAAGGTAACGCTGGTCGACGACGTGGTGACAACCGGGGCTACCGTGGACGCCGCCGCGCAGACCTTGTTGCGAGCGGGCGCGGCCCGGGTGGACGTGTTGGCTCTGACACTGGTGACGGAGGAGACCACATGGCGGCCGCAGTAGCCTAAGGCGGCCAAGTCCGGTCCATGTGCGCCAGCCCCTCAGGGTGCCAGGATGAGTCGCCGGGCAAGTCCGGTCAGAATCACGGCGTCATGGGCGAAGTCGCTCTCGATCCAGTGATTTTCGAGTGTCCGCATGATCAGGCCGACCCTAGGGCCAGGTGCGACACCAATCGCCACGAGGTCACGCCCGGCGAGGGGAAATGGTGGAATCGGGACCCGCTCAGGCAGGCTCCACAGCTGTTGCCAGACCGCATCATCGGGTTTCGCTCGAGCGTCCACCAAGTCTAAGAGAACGCGGCGCCGGTATCCCTCTGGCCCCAGACGATGCAGCACGACCCTTGCCTCGCGCTCGCTTGTCTCAGGTCTCAGCCGAGGCCCTGAGGCGGCAGCCTCAACGAGAACGGACCGCTGCTCGCCCGACAGCCGCAAGCGCTCGGCAAGGCGGACTGCGTCCTCGGCGACATGCACCGCCAGCGCGGCCAAACGTAGGGCGGAATCGGGGGGGGCGGCGTAGGCGTTTTGCGCGGACACAAAACCTGAAAACCGCGCCAAGCGAGGCGCGCTGGCGAGAATATCGGCCAACAGCCCCAAATCAAACATCTCCTCGACGGCCGCTATGGCGCGAGGCGCGGTCAGCAGCTTCATGAGCTCCGCGCCCACCCGCTCGCCAGACAATTGGCTCAATCCGGCACGCAGCCGCACGCAAGCCAGCGCCCCTGCCTGGTCAAGCCCGGCCATGCCGTAGGCGGCATGAAACCGGAAGAACCGCAGGATGCGAAGATAGTCCTCGCGAATGCGCATCACCGGATCGCCGATAAACCGCACGCGCCGCGCCACCAGATCGTCATAGCCATCCAGAGGATCGAAAACCGCTCCGTCGGCGCTGCAATAAAGGGCGTTCATGGTGAAGTCGCGGCGGCTTGCGTCCTCCACCCAGTCGCGCGAGAAGGCAACGACGGCGCGCCTGCCATCGGTCACCACATCGCGGCGCAATGTCGTAACCTCGTAAGGCGCGCCGCCCACCACAACGGTCACCGTGCCGTGCTCGATTCCGGTCGGGACCGCGCCCATGTGGGCAACCTTGGCGGCGGCGATGGTCTCGGCGGGGAGCGCGGTGGTCGCGATATCAACGTCGGCGACCGGCAGCCCCATAAGTGCGTTGCGCACGCAGCCGCCGACGGCCCGTGCATCATGCCCGGCGGCGGCCAACGCCGCGAACACGGCTTGGGTCCGGCGGCGGCTCAGCCATTCTGCCCCCGCAAGACTGGGCAAGGATTTCATGGCCCCATCAGCCTGTCATAAAGATTGCGGATCATGCCCGCGGTGACACCCCAGATGTAGTGATCGCCGTAGGGCATGACGTAGAAGTGCCGCAGCTTGCCGCGCCATTCGCGCGATTGCCGCTGATGGTTTGCCGGGTCGAGCAGAAAGGCGAGCGGTACCTCAAAGGCGCCAGCTACCTCTCGGGTGTTGAGGTGAAGGTTGAAACCCTCGGCCACCAGCGCAACCACCGGAGAAATGAGGAAGCCCGTGCCAGTCTGGTAGGTGTCCAGATAGCCAAGCGGCTCGACAAAGCTCTCATCCAGGCCGATTTCCTCATTGGCTTCGCGCAAGGCCGCTGCCAACGGCCCGTCGTCGCCGGGATCAATCTTGCCCCCCGGAAACGAGACCTGGCCCGGATGCGACGGCAGATCAGCGGTGCGAGTCGTCAGCAATATCGTCAGGCCCGGCGGGCGGGCGATGATGGGGACCAGGACAGCGGCTGGAACCGCCAGCCCATCAGGGTTGCGCAAATCGGCCGTATCCGGATTGAGATCGGCATCCCCGCGACCGGCGACAAGGGGCGGCGCAGGGTGAAACCTCGCGGGCGCCAGACGCCGCAGTGTTTCGGCGTCAAGGGTCATGGGTGGACTGCCGAGGCTGGCGCCATGGCAAAGAACTTGCCCCCGCTCCAGATGCCGAACTGCTCAACCCCATCCACCAATTCGATTCCCGCCATCGCCACCACATCGTAATAAAGCGGCCGCGTGAACAGGGCTTCCAGGCGTCCGCGCACCAAAATATAGGGCTTCGGCCCGCCAGTGCGCGAATCGCGCCCGAACCGCAAGGGATGGTCCGAACCAGCCGTCACCCACTCGTCCACGTTGGTTCGCAAAGCCAGCTCCTGGCCTCGTCCTGTGCCGCTGACCGTCATTTCAACGGCCATGAACGGTGCATCCTCGACGGTGACCAGCACCTTCTCGATCGGGGTGACGAGATAAGTTCGTCCGTCATCGTCCTTGCGCAGCACCGAGGCGAACAGTGCAACCAGTGGTTTGCGCCCGATGGGACTGCCCGCATAGAACCATGTGCCGTCGCCAGCAATCCGCATTCCGATGTCGCCGCAATAGGGCGGATTCCAGAGATGCACGGGCGGCGGTCCCCGATGCTTGCGCAAGGCCGTTTCAAGGCCTTGCAGGGAGTTGGCGCTGGCCACCTCACGGGTCACATCGTAAGCCCCTTTGACTGGCCACAAACGCGATCATGACGGCCTCTTGGGTATCTCCAATCCGCGTTGCACAGCAGGCCGGGCCAGGCCCCGCTCCAGCCAGGCCGGGACGTGCTTGAGCGCGCCGTAGCCGACGACCTCGCCAGCGCCATAGAAGCCGACCAGATTGCGGACCCAGCCAAGCAGCGAGATATCAGCGATGGTGTACTTATCGCCCATGATCCATGTCCGCCCGTCAAGCCGAGTTTCCAGAACCCCGAGCAGACGCTTGGATTCGTCCCGGTAGCGCTCGAACGGGCGCTTGTCGGCGATGTCCTTGCCCGCGAACTTGAAGAAATAGCCGAGCTGTCCAAACATCGGCCCCACCCCGCCCATCTGGAAAAACACCCAGGCGATGGTCTCGTAACGTTTGGCCGGATCGGTGGGCAGCAGCTTGCCGGTCTTTTCCGCCAGATACAGCAAGATCGCGCCGGACTCGAACAGGCCCATCGGCTTGCCGCCCGGCCCATCGGGATCGATGATCGCGGGGATCTTGCCATTGGGGTTAAGGGACAGGAACGGCGGCGTCCAAGTCTCATTCTTCATGATGTCGATCGCGTGGGGCTCGTAGGGCAGTCCAAGCTCCTCAAGCGCAATCGAAACCTTGACGCCATTGGGGGTCGGCAACGAATAGAGCTGGATTCGGCCGGGATGCTGGGCGGGCCAGCGAGCCGTGATCGGAAAGGCAGACAGGTCGGTCATGAGGGCTTCCGGGTTTGGGGGAGATGGGCGCAAACACGATTGTTACCACCTTCACCGCATGACATGTTGTGGTCCCAATCAGCTCCTTTATAGTCGGCCCCATGACCCCCCTCAATCAAACTGATACCGACATCGTCGCCCGGCTTGAAGCCGCCAGCGCGACCATGAAACGCGCCCGCGAGGCCGCCGCCGCCGTGCTGTTTGGCCAGGACAAGGTCATCGAACAGACGCTGGTGACGCTGCTGGCGGGCGGCCATGCGCTGCTGATCGGCGTGCCGGGCCTGGGCAAGACCCGGCTGGTGGAGGCGCTCGGGGCCATTCTTGGCGCGGACAGCAAGCGCATCCAATTCACGCCCGACCTGATGCCCTCGGACATCGTGGGTTCGGAGATGCTGGACGAGGCGCCGGGCGGCGGACGGAGCTTCCGCTTCATCAAGGGCCCGGTGTTCACCCAATTGCTGATGGCCGACGAGATCAACCGCGCCAGCCCCAAGACCCAGTCGGCGCTGCTCCAGGCCATGCAGGAACATCACGTCACGGTTGCCGGCGTCCGCTATGACGTCCCGGCTCCGTTCCATGTGCTGGCGACCCAGAACCCGCTGGAGCAGGAGGGCACGTATCCTTTGCCCGAAGCCCAGCTCGATCGCTTCCTGCTGCAAGTCGATGTCGGCTATCCCGACCAACTGGCCGAGCGGCGAATGCTGTATGCCACCACCGGCGGCGAGGAGGCAAAACCCAAGGCGATCCTTGCCCCCGCCGAGCTGATGGCGTTCCAGCGCATTGTCCGCCAAATCCCCATCGGCGAGAAAGTGGTGGAGGCCATCCTGAAGCTCGTGCGCTCCGCCCGACCGGGCGAGGGTGGCGGCAAGGACATCGACAAATTCGTCTCCTGGGGACCAGGGCCGCGTGCCAGCCAGGCTCTGAGCCTTGCCGTCCGTGCCCGCGCCCTGCTGGATGGACGACTGGCGCCCTCGCTCGATGACGTCGCGGTGCTGGCGGAACCTGCGCTCAAGCACCGGATGGCACTGTCCTACACGGCGCGCGCCGAGGGCATGACGCTCAGTGATCTGATCGCCCGGTTGGCGGCAAGCGCGGGATAACCCCTTTTGGTGGCAAGCGCACAGTCGCAGCAGGACACTCAGCCAAACGCACTGCTCGGCCTTTCGGCCGAGGCGCAGGGGCTTGCCTCGCTGTTGCCTGCCTTGCAGATCGAAGCCAAGCGCATTGCCCAGACGGTCGTTTTTGGCGTACATGGCCGCCGCCGCGCCGGCCCCGGGGATAGCTTCTGGCAATTCCGCCAATATGAAAGCAGTGACACCCGGAACTTGATCGATTGGCGTCGCTCAGCCAATTCCGACCGTCTCTTTGTGCGTCAGCGCGAATGGGAAGCGGCGCATACGGTTTGGATATGGGTGGATTTGACAGCCTCGATGGCATTTCGCAGCCACATCGCGCCGGTGACAAAGCGCGAGCGGGCGCTGGTCTTGGCATTTGCCACCGCTGAGCTGCTGGTGCGCGGCGGCGAGCGCGTGGGGCTCATCGGCTTGATGCCGCCAACTGTCCGCCGCGACGCCTCCGAGAGAATGGCTGAAGCGCTGATCGCCGATGCAAACGCCCACACGCCGACGGCTCATCAATTGGTGACGGCGACCGTCGCACGGCGAGCCGATTGCGTGCTGTTTGGCGACTTCCTCGATCCCATCGAAACCATGGCACCAGGTTTTCGCCACTTGGCCAGCCAGGGCGTGCGCGGACATTTGGTGCAGATACTCGACCCCGCCGAGGAGACTTTGGCCTACAACGGACGAGTCGAGTTTCGCGACCCCGAGGGCGGCGGCGCTTGGCTTGCGGCACGGGCGGAGCGCCTGCGCGAGCGTTATACGGGGCGCCTTGCCGAACATCGGGCCGCGCTGGACGAGGAACTCGGCCGGCTCCAATGGACCCGCCTGATGCATCACACCGACCGGTCAGCCGGTGAGGCGCTGCTGGCCCTGCACATGCGGCTATCCGGCGATCTGCCCGCTTGGGGGCAGACCTGATGCCGAGTTTCCTCCATCCGTGGCTCCTGCTGGCGCTGGCAACACTGCCGGCGATCTGGTGGCTATTGCGCGCGATGCCACCGCAACCACAAAGAATCGACTTTCCGGCCACCCGCATCCTGAAGGGCCTCCGTGCCGAGGAGGAAACGCCCAACCACACGCCGTGGTGGCTGACAGCAATCCGGATGTTTGCCGCGGCTCTTGCCATATTCGCCTTTGCCGAGCCTGTGTTCGATCCCCCGCAACTGCTGGTGACCGCGCCTGGCCCCGTGGTGCTGGCCATCGACAATGGCTGGTCAGCCGCGGCCCATTGGGATCAACGCCAGGACGAAGCCAAGCGGTTGATCGATGAAGCCGAGGACGCTGGCCGGTCAATCCTCATCGTGCCCACGGCGCGAGATGCGCGATCGGTCCCGCCGCGCATCGAGTCCGCCCATGACGCCCGTGATCGCCTTGCCGCGCTGACACCGCTGCCGTTCGCCCCATCGCGGATGGATGTGGTGGCCGCGATGGAGCAGGCGCTTGGCGGGCAGGGCGGCGCCAACATCTTTTGGCTGTCGGATGGAATCGCTGCCACCGATGGCGGCGCCTTCGCCGCGAAACTCGCAAACCTTGCCGGATCGTCCGGGCATTTGTCCGTGATCACTCCGAAAACAGGTTCCGAGGCACTCGGACTTGCCAGCCAACTGGGCGAGGGCGGCGCCTTGCAATTCCAGGTCTTGCGGGCTGCCGGTGTTGGGCGTCAAGTCACGGTTGAAGCGGTGTCAGGGGCAAATCAGCCCTTGAGTGAATCCACCGTTGATCTGCCGGCGGCGGGCGTTAGTCAGGTTCAACACATTGAGATTCCGCTGGAACTGCGCAATCAGATCGCCCGCCTGGCCATCCGGGGCGAGCCGTCGGCCGGGGCGGTGCAGCTGCTTGACACCAATACGCGCTGGAACCGGATCGGTCTTGTGACCGGCGCCTCACGCGAGACCAGCCAGCCCCTCCTCGGCCATCTCTATTATGTTGAGCGCGCACTCAAGCCATTCGCTGAGCTCGCGATCCCCGACGACAACGATAGCGACACCGCAATCGCCAAGCTCGTTTCGGGCAATGTCACGGTGCTTGTGTTGGCCGACGTCGGCAAGGTCGTTGGCCCGGCCAAGGCCGCGATTGACAAGTTCCTGGCCAGGGATGGCGTGCTGATCCGGTTTGCCGGCCCACGCCTGGAAGAGGCAAGTGATGATTTGCTCCCGGTTGATTTGAGGTCGGGCGGCCGGTCATTGGGTGGCGCCTTGTCCTGGAGCACGCCGCAACCCCTGGCCGCATTCGAGGGCGACAGTCCGTTCGCCGGTCTGCCAGTTCCCGGGGATGTGCGCATTTCACGCCAGGTCCTCGCCGATCCGGCCCTGCTCTCCGACCGCACCCGCATTTGGGCCCGGCTGGCCGATGGTACGCCGCTGGTCACCGCCGAAAAGCGAGGTGGTGGCTGGATTGTCCTGTTTCACGTTACCGCCAATTCGGACTGGTCGAACCTGCCGCTTTCCGGTCTGTTCGTGGAAATGCTGCGCCGGATCACGCACTTCACCGGGCGAACCGAACTGGCGGGAGCGGGCGGTACAGGCGCGGCGGCACGATCGAACAATTCGCTGCCACCATTGGCCAGCCTCGATGGCTTTGGACTGCTGGGCCCGCCGCCACCGACGGCCGAGCCGCTGGCTCAGGACAAGCCAGCCAGCTTCGCCCCAGAAGCTATGCACCCACCTGGACTCTATGGTGCCGAAGGCACGAGCAGGGCCCTCAACGTGCTTTCGCCAGCCTCTGTTCTCGCTCCCATTTCGGGTCTGCCAGCCAGCGCCACCAGTCTTGGCTATCGTGGCGTTGCGTCTCAACCCCTGAAGCCGCTGGCACTTGCGCTCGTGCTCGGCCTGTTGCTCACGGACATGCTGGCCGTGTTGCTTTTGCAGTTTGGCGGTCTGGGCGCGAGTCTGGCACGTCGTCCATCCGTTTCCGTGCTTGCAGTCCTGGCGGCCATGGCCATGACCATAATCCTGCCTACGGATCAATCCCAGGCAGCAAGTTCCGGTCCCTCGGGCGCCGCGAAGGCCGAAGCAGACGGTTTCGCATTGAAGGCCTCGCTCTCGACCCGGCTCGCTTACGTTTTGACCGGCGATCCGCAAATCGATGCGTCCAGTCGCCAAGGCTTGATGGGGCTGGGGCAAGTGCTCCTGCAGCGCACCGCAGTCGAGGCTGGCGAGCCCATCGGGGTCAACGTCGACAAGGACGAGTTGACGTTCTTTCCGGTGCTGTATTGGCCGGTGACAAAAGACGCCCGCGAACTGGCCGACGAGACCCGCGCGCGCGTGGCAGCCTACATGAAGGGCGGCGGACTCATCATTTTTGACACCAGCGATGAGGCCGACCGCGCGTCGGGGTTCGATGCAACCAGCGGCAACCTCGCCTTCCAGCGGCTGGTGGCTCATCTCGATATTCCAAGGCTTGAACCCGTGCCCGCCGGGCACGTGCTGACCAAGTCCTTCTATCTTCTACGAAATTTTCCCGGCCGCTATGACAGTGGTGCCATGTGGGTGGAGGCGGGTGGGGGAACGGCCACCGAGACCAATGGACCAGCATCCGACGCGGAGCCGCGCCAATCGGACGGTGTGGGTTCGGTGATCGTCACGGGCAACGACCTGGCGGGCGCCTGGGCGGCGGACGACAACGGCAATGGCCTGAATGCGATCATCCCGGGCGGCGAGGAGCAGCGTGAGATAGCCTACCGGGTGGGCGTCAACATCGTGATGTATGCGCTCACCGGCAATTACAAAGCCGATCAGGTGCATGTCACGACCATCCTCGAACGGCTGGGGCAGTAGATCGGGATGACCTGGTCCATCGAATTTGCCCCGCTTGTTCCCTGGCAACTGCTGGCAGCGGGCGGCGTCCTGGCGTTGGTGCTTGTTGCGCTGCTGGGCTGGCGCCGTTCGCGGGGCTTGGCCATGCGCACCTTGTGCATGGCCGCCGCCCTGGGGGCGCTCGCCAATCCCACCGTCAAGCAGGAGCAGCGCCAGCCGCTCTCCAACATCGCACTTGTGGTCAGCGACACCAGTGCCAGCATGACCATTGCCGGCCGCCCGGAGCGGGCCTCGGCGGCGCTGAATGCGCTCGATCTCCAACTCGCTCACATCCCCAATCTGGAGGTCCGGCACATCGAAGCTGGCCGCAATGTCGACGGTGGCGACCACGGCACGCAGCTGTTCGCCGGGGTCGCGCGCGCCCTCGGCGATATTCCGTCAGACCGTCTGGCGGGCATCCTCTTGCTTACGGACGGCCAGATCGAGGACGTGCCCAAATCGCCGGCGGCGCTCGGCACCGAGGCGCCGCTGCACGCCATACTCGCTGGCGCCGAGGGAGAATTTGACCGCCGCATCGAGGTGACCAAGGCACCGCGCTATGGGTTGGTCGGCAGCGAAGCCACGAGCGAGATCGTCGTGCGCGAGAGCGGCAACGGTGAACAGGCCAACGCGCCCGCCCACCTGAAGGTCAAGCGCGAGGGTCTGCCTGATCTCGACATCATTGCGCAGGTCGGCGAGTCAATACGCATACCCATGGTATTTCCCCACGCCGGCACCAACATCACCGAGGTCGAGCTGGCCCCGGTTCCCGGCGAACTCAGCGAGGCCAACAATCGAGTCGTGCTTCCCGCCGAGGGCGTGCGGCAGAACCTTCGTGTGCTGCTGGTGTCGGGCGAGCCCCATGCCGGCGAGCGCACTTGGCGCAACCTGCTGAAATCGGACGCCTCGGTCGATCTGGTTCATTTCACGATTCTGCGGCCGCCATCAAAACAGGACGGCACGCCGATCAACGAATTGTCGCTGATCACCTTCCCGACGCGGGAACTGTTTCAGGAAAAGATCGACGACTTCGATCTCATCATCTTTGACCGCTACGCCAGCCATGGCATCCTGCCCTCGATCTATATCGACAACATCGCCCGCTATGTCGAGAACAAGGGCGGCGCCGTGCTGGTGGCGGCCGGCGAGGACTACGCGACACCCGCATCCCTGTTCCATACCCCGCTTGCCGAGGTGCTACCGGCCGAGCCCACCGGATCAATCACGGAGCAGCCCTTCAAACCACAATTGACCCCGCTCGGCCGCAAGCACCCGGTGACCGCTGGCCTGCCCGGCTCTGTTGGCGATGATCCCACCTGGGGCCGCTGGTTCCGCACGATCGATGTCACCAACACATCCGGATCGACTGTCATGAGCGGGGCGAGCGGCAAGCCGCTCCTGGTGCTCGACCGGCGCGGCAAGGGGCGGGTTGCCCTCATGCTGTCAGATCAGGCCTGGTTATGGGCGCGCGGCTTTGAAGGCGGCGGCCCGTACGAGCCCTTGCTTCGCCGCCTCGCCCACTGGCTGATGAAGGAGCCGGACCTCGAGGAGGAGCATCTCACTGCGCGTGCGAGCGGCGACAAGATCGTCGTCGAGCGCCGATCCATGGGCGAGAGCGTGCCGGCGTCGGAATTGACTGCGCCATCTGGAGCAAAGACCATCGTGGCCATGGCGCCAGCCGGAGACCCCGGCATCTGGCGGGGCATCGCCGACGCCAAGGAACAGGGATTCTACAAAGCGGTCTCCGGCGATCTGACAGCGGTGGCGATGTCGGGCTCGCAGAACGCGCGCGAGATGTCGGAGCTGACGGCAACCGCTGCCAAGCTGTCGGGCCTTGTCGAGTCCACGGGTGGTGGCCTGTTCTGGTCCGCGGCCCGGCCAGGCGCTTCACCCTCAGACCCACAAATACCGCGCATCAGCCTTTTGAATGCCGCCCATGTTCTCCACGGCTCCGATTGGCTTGGCCTCAAGGATCGTGATGCCCATGTCGTCAACAGTATCTCGGCCATACCATTGGCGAACGGCCTGTGGGCTTTGGCGCTGCTGGTCGGACTGATGGCGCTGGCCTGGTGGCGGGAAGGGCGGTGAACCAAGGCATGGCATCGTCCGCCCCCAGCCTTTCGCAAACCGCATGACAGTCATGCTGCGATCACGATTGGCGCGGTGAGAGGATGATCGCATGTTGGGCCGGAAGGCATAACCCTCCCTTGCGTGCCTTCGTGGTCTAGGTGATCAAACGTCCCCTTGGCCGTGGGCCTGCCCCCAAACAGGCACACCAACGGACTTTGAGCCGGGCAGCCCGCCCGGCTCATTTTTTTCGTCCGGTTTCGATCCTCTCGATCGTCCCCAAGTTGCCCGCGGCCTTGGTCGCCAATCGATGCCGAAGCGCGCCGGCACTCAACCTCGCTCAACGCACATGGCGATGCCCATGCCGCCGCCGATGCAGAGCGTCGCCAGTCCTTTCTTGGCGTCGCGGCGCTTCATTTCGTAAAGCAGAGTGGTCAGCACCCGCGCGCCCGAGGCCCCAATCGGGTGGCCGATGGCGATGGCGCCGCCATTGACGTTGACCTTGGCCTTGTCCCAGCCGACGCCCTTGTTGACCGCACAGGCCTGGGCGGCGAACGCTTCGTTGGCCTCGATGAGGTCGAGATCCTCGTGCTTCCATCCGGCCCTTTCCAGCGCCTTCTTCGAGGCAGGGATCGGTCCGGTGCCCATGATCGAGGGATCGACACCGACAGACGCCCACGAGACAATCCTGGCGAGCGGAACAATGCCACGCCGCTTGGCCTCGCTCGCCGTCATCAGCACGAGCGCCGCCGCGCCGTCGTTGATGCCGGATGCATTCGCAGCGGTGACGGTGCCCTCCTTGTCGAAGGCAGGGCGCAGCTTGGCGATGCCTTCCAGCGTGACGCCGGACTTGATGTATTCGTCCTGGGACACAACGGTGTCGCCCTTCTTGCCCTTGATCGTCACGGGCGCTATTTCGTCCTTGAATTTGCCCGCCTTCTGGGCCGCCTCGGCCTTGTTCTGGCTGGCGACCGCGAACTTGTCCTGCTCGTCGCGCGTGATCTGCCACTGCTTGGCGACGTTCTCGGCGGTGGTGCCCATGTGGTAGCCGTTGAAGGCATCCCACAGACCATCCTTGATCATCGTATCGATCAGCTTGAAATCGCCCATTTTGGTCCCTTCGCGCAAATGCGCGCAGTGGTTGGCCTGGCTCATGCTCTCCTGGCCGCCCGCGACGGCGATCTTGACCGAGCCATCGGCGATCTGCTGGGCGGCAAGGGCGACCGCGCGCAGCCCCGAGCCGCAAAGCTGGTTGATGCCCCAGGCCGGGCTGTCGACCGGAATTCCGGCGTTGACCGAAGCCTGCCGGGCCGGGTTCTGACCTTGGCCGGCGGAGAGGATCTGGCCCATGATGACCTCGCCAACGTCGCCAACCTCGATCCCCGCACGCTCGATGGCCGCCTTGATGGCGATCCGCCCAAGTTCGTGGGCCGGCAGGCTCGACAGCGAGCCATTGAATGAGCCGACCGGTGTGCGGGCGGCGCTGGCGATGACAATGACCTCGTTGTCCGACGACTGTGAGGGGGCCTTGCTCATGGATTGATCCTCATTTTCTGGTGCGGGGGGCGTTCAAGGTTCTAGTTAACAACGCCAGGGCAACCGGAGCAACAAGCTGACGCAAAGTATTATCTGCGGTTTCACCCGTCATATTTCATGCTAATGTCTTCGCAGATGCGAAAGGCAAGGCCTTTCCCCCGTCCCAACCAATGTGTGCGAGAATTGCCATGGACCAGACCAAGGACCAGACCAAAAAGCCGATCACGATCAAGAAATACGCGAACCGGCGGCTCTACAATACCGAGACCAGCACCTATGTGACGCTCGATGATCTCGCCGAGATGGTGCGAGGAAATCGGGATTTCGTGGTATTTGACGCCAAGACTGGCGAGGACCTGACCCACAGCGTCCTGACCCAGATCATCCTGGAGCAGGAGGGCCGTGGACAAAATCTCCTGCCGGTCAATTTCCTGCGCCAGCTCATCCGCTTCTACGGCGACAGCATGGGGCGCCTGGTGCCCAGCTATCTGAACATGAGTATGGAGACGCTGGCGCGCGAGCAGGAGCGTTTCCGCAAGCAGATGACCGACACCTGGGGCAGCGCGGCTGGCGCCGCCGGACCGTTTGCATCCGTTCCATTTGGCGCCGCGCCATTCGGCACGGCGGCCCTCGAAGCCATGCAGGAGCAAACGCGCCACAACATGGTGTTGTTCGAGAAGGCAATGAGCATGTGGTCGCCATTTGCAACCGCCGGCCGTGGTCCGGGAACCAATCCGTCCGCCGGCAATGGCAACACCAACGGCAATGGCGGCGAGCCAGGACGCCCCACCCAAGCACCGACGCGGCCAAGCGAGCCAGCCGCTCCGGACGCCGGCGACATTTCTGTGATGCGCGAGCAGCTCTCGGCCATGCAGCGCCAGCTTGACCGGTTGGCCAAAAGCGGCGGCTAGGTGCGCGGCACGAATTAGCTTGAGGCCTCGAGACGCTGGCGTCGCAGGCTGAGGATTTGGCTGGGTCGATCAGCCTCAGACAATGTTCTTGCGCAAAAACGCCAGCGTGCGCGTCCAGGCATCCTCGGCGGCTGCTTTGTCATAAGCCTCGGGACGCGAATCGTTGAAGAAGGCGTGACCGGCTCCAGGATATGAGTGCGACTTGAAATCGCCGCCCGCCGCCTTGATGTCGGCAGCCAGCCCGGCGACCACTTTTGGCGTGATGTGGCCGTCGGTCTCGCCGAACAATCCGAGCACGGGGCAGTTCAACTTTGTAAAATCGGGTTTGATGTTCTGGTTCGCGCCATAGAAGGTGACGCAGGCGCCAAAATCAGGATTGAGAGTGGCGGCAAACAGCGCCAGCGAGCCGCCGAGGCAAAAGCCGACCGCGCCGATGGTCTTGGTCGACGATTTGGTCTTGAGCAGAGCCGCCGCGCCGCGCAGGTCTTTCTCGGTCTGGCCGATGTTCATCGCCATCATCATCCGCGAGGCTTCGTCGGGATGGGACGCCAATTTGCCGTGATAGAGGTCTGGCGCCAGCGCGACGAACCCTTGGGCGGCAAAGCGGTCGGCCAAGTCCTTGATATGCGGAACCAAACCCCAGTATTCCTGCAGCACAATCACGCCCGGACCCGTGCCTGATTTTGGCGTCGCGAGATAACCCGTGCCCGTGCCTCCGCTGGAAGCAAACGTCACCATCTGACCGCTCATCGCTTCGCTCCATTTTTACTTGCGCCGGGCGACTCCCCTCCGGGGAGCCGGCCGCCCGGCGCTGGTATATCCAATGGAGCGCAACTAGAAAGACTCTTCAACCTCGGAACGCAAAAGCCGCTTCCGGCCGGCGAGGAGCCCTAGCTGGCACCGGGCGGCTCCGCGAAGCGGAGTCGCCAGCGGCAAACAAGGAATCGAAGGCTGGCCGCCCGCAGTCTGAACTTATATGACGGTGGCATGACACCGCCCACCCCCCCCGCCGGCCAGCCTTCGTGAGCACCGGCATTTTTCTCGCCATCATGGCCGCGGCGCTCATGCACGCGGGCTGGAATGCGATCGTCAAAATCGGACTCGACCGGCTCTCGACGATCACTCTGGTCGCTTGCTCGGCGGCTGCCGTATCGGTGCCGCTGCTGGCGTTCGTTGATACGCCACTGCCCGCCTCATGGCCGTGGATGGCGGCTTCGGTCGCCTTGCATATCGGTTACAATCTGGCGCTCGCTCGCGCCTACGAAGCTGGCGATTTCGGCCTCGTATACCCGATCGCGCGTGGCACTGCGCCACTGCTGACGGCGCTCATCGGCGCACTCTATGTCGGCGAAATTCTGAGCCCGGCGGAAACGGTCGGAGTCCTTGTGCTCGTCGCGGGCGTCTGGCTGATGGCGGCGCGCGGTCGGATACCGGCTTCGGTCGGGCCAAGCGCGGTGCTGCCGGCGCTGACGACATCGCTGTTCATCTCCGGCTACTCGCTCTCGGACGGACTTGGCGCGCGAGCAAGCGGATCGGCGAGCAGCTACACGTTGTGGCTCTTCGTGCTCGATGGCGTGGCCATGCTGGCGGTCGTGTTGAGCTGGCGTGGCCGGGCCGCGGTCGCGCCCGCGTTGCCGTTTTGGCGAAACGGCCTCGTCGGCGGCGCACTGTCACTTGGTGCCTATTGGATCGCCATCTGGGCCATGACCAAGGCACCGATCGCGCTGGTCGCCGCCTTGCGGGAAACGAGCGTGCTGTTCGCGGCGCTGATTTCGGTGGCGGTGCTGGGCGAACCGCTCAAGCTCAACCGTGGTCTGGCCGTGATGTTGATCGCGGCCGGCGTGACGCTCATCCGCTTGGCTTGAGGTGAATCGACAAGTCGCGAATGGATGGCGACGTGCCATTCAGCGGATTGTCTGGATCCCAGGCAATCTTGACCGTGGTGAAAGACGTCGCCCGCGCATCATAGATCAGCATCCGGCCGGCCATGGTCTCGCCGATGCCAATCAGTTCCTTGAGGATCTCGACCGCCATCAGCGTGCCCATGACGCCGGCGACAGCACCAAGGACACCAACCTCCGCGCAATTCGGCACCGTACCGGGTGGCGGCGCCTCCGGAAACACACAGCGGTAGGACGGTCGCGGATTGCCGTCGGGGCCGGACTCGAACGCCCGGTAGGTCGAAAGATATCCTTCGAACGGCCCCAGCGCCGCTGTCACCAGCGGGCGCTTGGCGAAATAGCAGGCGTCGTTGACGAGATAGCGGGTCGAGAAATTATCGCTGCCGTCGGCGATCAGGTCATAGCGGGCGAACAGGTCGAGGGCGTTTCGGGCCGTCAACCGCTCATTGAGCGGATCGACCACGACGTGCGGATTGACTTCGGCGATGCGGACGGCAGCGCTTTCGACCTTCGGCCTTCCCACCTCCGTCGTGCCGTGAATGACCTGGCGCTGGAGATTGGAGAGCGTGACGGCATCATCGTCGATGACGCCGAGCCTGCCAACTCCCGCCGCGGCAAGATAGAGCAGCACCGGCGAGCCCAACCCGCCGGCACCGATCACCAGCACGCGCGCCGCCTTCAACTTCTGCTGACCTGCACCGCCAACGTCATGCAGCACCAGATGGCGCTTGTAGCGATCGATCTCCTGGGGCGAGAGCGGCATGTCGCGATCACGAGGTTGTTGTTCGATTTCAGCATAGCCCAGGACGCACCCGGTTTCACGCATTGCCGGTGCGCACGCCGCGCGCTAGAACACCAAGCAACGCGCAACGAGCGAGCCTTGCAGGCCCACCATGTCCGAGTCGCCAGTTTCCGCAGCCGGCCGCCCCCTGTCGCCGCATTTGCAGGTGTACCGGCCGCTCATCAACATGATGATGTCCATCGTCCATCGCATTACCGGTGCGGTGCTCTATGGCGGCACGCTTTTGCTGGCCCTATGGCTGGCGGCGACCGCTTTCAGCCCAGAGGTGTTCGCCTTGGCAAGCGGCCTGCTGGCAAGCTGGTTGGGCAAACTCGTTCTGATCGGCTTTACGTGGGCCGTGTTGCATCACCTTATTGGCGGCATCCGGCACCTGATCTGGGATCTGGGATGGGGGTTCGACCTCAAGATTGTAGATTTGATGTCGTGGGGGTCGCTGGTCCTGTCGCTGGCGCTGACGGCGTTGGTGTGGGGCGCCGCTCTCGGCGGATAGAGCGCCAGCAAGGCAATGGGGCAAAAATTTACGAAGCATTAGTCTTGGCGCGCTAATTTGCGATCCGAAGCAAGCCCACCGCTACCATCGCGCGGATTGGCGTCACCGGGCCGATAGCCCGCGGACGCCTCATGAGGGCTTCTGAACGCCCTGAGCGCCGCCCCAGGCGCCGTCCAGGTCAGAGGCCGCGGCGAAATTCGTCGCGGCTTTTCTTTATTGGCCTCGGGCATGAATTGCCATCCGGGCCAATCAGCCCTATATAGTCATCCAACTTCCCTTTTTTGTTGCAGTTTTTTGGCCTTGCGGGGGCGCGAAAGCGGCCGCACGGTCTGGAGGATGGAATTATGAGCCGCATTCCGCTGATGCCCAAGGCGACCGCCGTCTGGCTGGTCGAAAATACCGCGCTGTCATTTGAGCAGATCGCCGCGTTTTGCGGGCTGCATGTGCTTGAAGTCAAGGGCATCGCGGATGGCGACGTGGCACTCGGCATCAAGGGCACCGACCCCATCTCATCGGGCCAGCTCAGCCGCGAAGAGATCGCCGCCGGCGAGAAGGACCACGGCCACGAGTTGCGGATGCAGGCCTCCAAGGTCGCCTTGCCCGAGATCGCGCCCAAGAAGGGCCCGCGCTACACGCCGCTGTCGCGCCGTCAGGACCGGCCGAACGCCATTCTGTGGCTGGTCAAGCACCATCCGGAATTGAAGGATTCGCAGATCATGCGACTGGTCGGCACCACCAAGCCGACCATCGATGCCATCCGCGATCGCGCGCACTGGAATTCACCCAATCTGGTGGCGCAGGATCCGGTGACGCTTGGCCTCTGCTCGCAGATCGAGCTCGATGCCGCCGTCAAGAAGAGCGCCAAGCGAGCCGAGAAGGCGGGCGTGGGGGCCCAGCCCGAGGGTACGTTGCTGCCCGCCGAGGAGACGATTGCCGAGCGTCCCGCCCCGGTCGTGGATCGCGCGCCCGAGAAAGAGGCGCCGATCGACGCCGAGCATGTATTCGCCAATCTCGGCGGCACCAAGCCGGGTGCTCGTCCCGAGGACGAGGCGGCCGAATAGACTGCACGGGCCAAAGTGTGTTCTGTCATCCTCAATGAGCGACGGCACCTTCAGCCGGAGCTGGATTGGGGATCCAGCACAAGAAGCGCCGAAGGCTCCAAATTCTTTGCGTCCTGCGGACGAGTCTTGCGCTGGATCTCCGGGCTTCGGCACGCCAAAGCGGCGCGCTCGCGCGAAGATGACGTTCGACGTGACATCCAAGTTCCCCGCTGCGGGTACGGTTGCGGCCTGCTAGGCTCACCGCAAAGCACAAGCCAGGGAGCGGAACATGAGCGAGGCAACGGAAGCCCCACGCGGACGCGGCGGTCGCAGTTCGCGGCGGGGCATTCGCGGCGACGGCCATGCCATCACCCAGATGCCGTGGTCGATGCCCATCAACACCGACGCGCCAACCGAGCCGCTGTCCCCCGAGGGCGTCGAGGCGATCCACAGAAGCGCGATGCGGGTGCTGGAGGAAATCGGCATCGATTTCCTGCATGATGAAGCTCGCGCCATCCTGAAAGCCGCCGGTTGCGACGTGAAACCGGGTGACGTGCGCGTGCGCATGGACCGGGCGTTCGTGATGGAGCAGGTGCGCAAGGCGCCGCGTGAGTTCACCATCACGCCGCGCAATCCGGCGCACGAGGTGACCGTTGGCGGCAAGCACATGCTGTTTGTGAATGTCTCCTCGCCGCCGAACTATTCGACGCTCGATTCAGGGCGAAAAGTCGGCACCCGCGCTGCCTACCAGGACCTCATCAAGCTGACGCAGTATTTCAACTGCATCCACCTGGCGGGCGGCTATCCGGTGGAGCCGCAGGATGTCCACGCCTCGGTCCGCCACCTCGATTGCCTGTACGACAAACTGACGCTCACGGACAAAGTTTGCCATGCCTATTCGCTCGGCAAGGAGCGGGTGGAGGATGTGATGGAAATGGTGCGGATTGCCGGCGGGCTCACGCACGAGGAATTCGCGGCCAAGCCCCGCATGTACACCAACATCAACTCGTCCTCGCCATTGAAGCACGATACGCCCATGCTCGACGGTGCGATGCGGCTGGCGCGCAAGGGCCAGCCCACCATCGTCACGCCGTTCACGCTGTCGGGCGCGATGGCGCCGGTGACGCTGGCGGGCGCCATCGTGCAGCAGACGGCCGAGGCGCTGGCCTGCATCGCGCTGTTGCAGGTGATCCGGCCGGGGCTGCCCGTGGTCTACGGATCGTTCACCTCGAACGTCGACATGAAGTCCGGCGCTCCTGCATTCGGCACGCCCGAATATATGCGCGCGACACAGATGAGCGGGCAGATGGCGCGGTTCTACGGTCTGCCGCTTCGCGCCTCCAACGCCTGCGCCGGCCAATCACCGGATGCGCAAAGCGCCTGGGAGAGCATCTTCTCGCTCTGGGCCTGCGTGTCGGCGCGCACCAATGTCGTCTATCACGCGGCCGGCTGGCTCGAGGGTGGGCTCTGCGCGTCCTACGAGAAATTCGTCATGGACTGCGAGACGCTGCAACAGGTGATCCACTACCTGAAACCGATTGGCACGACGCCGGAGGATTTGGCGGTCGATGCCATCGCCGCCGTCGGCCCGCACGGCAATTTCTTCGACAGCGACCACACGCGGGCGCGCTACACCACAGCATTCTACGCTCCGTTCCTGTCCGATTGGCGCAACTTCGAGGGCTGGCAGCTGGCCGGCGCCGAACAGGCTCCGCAGCGCGCCAACAAGCTGTGGAAGGCGATCCTGGCCGAGTTCGAACCCCCGCCGATGGATGCGGCGATCAAGGAGGAGCTGGCGGCGTTCGTGGAGCGGCGGAAGCGCGAAGGCGGGGCGCCGACGGATTATTGAGGAGTGGATTTCGTGACAATTGACTCGGCAGATGGTAGTCGCAACACATGACCAAACTTCTCGAAAAACCCGTCACCGCCATCGGCCAGCTCCCGGCATCCGAGCAGGACGCCATCGCGCGCGAACTGCTGGATAGGATCGAGGTCGATTCGCGTTGGGACAAGTTGTTGGCTGACCCGCGTTCAGAAGGAGTGTTGGCGCGCATGGCCGCTGACGCTCGGGCTGAAATCGCGGCGGGGGATGTGGAGAACGACGACCCCGGCACACGGCCAGATGATAGCTAGGTCGATGCGCTAACGGATTTTCTATGGCTTTCTGAAAAATCAAAATCTGGGTTACGCTTAGCCGATTCTATAGGCATGTGGCGATGGCGAGGTATCGGCATGTTCCAACTCGTTGTGACTGCCGGGGCGAGCAATGACCGTGGCCGGGATATATCCGAGAAGTTTGGTGTCATTTGCAGCGTCGATGAGCCGTTGCTCTACGAACGAAAGGCATTCGATCGAGAGTTGCAGCAATTTGTGCAATTCGTAGGAAGTCTCGAGGCCTGGAATGCCATCAGGCTTGCTGGACTGACTGCTGCGAGCACAGTGTTCCTTGCTGCCGCAAAGAAGTTTGGCGATGGTTTCGGCGAAGACGGTTGGAAAGAGCTCAAGCGGCTACTGCGCAGCAAGAAGCAAAAGTCCCTATTTGATCTGTCGGAGGCTTTACTTCATGCATCTACCAATAGTAACTCGCGAAACAGGATTCGTGTGGGCCTAAACCAAACTAGCCCAGTTTTTGGTACGCTCATGGAAATTGGCGCTTCGTCAACTGAGGAAATTGCCTTTGGCCTCTCGCAGTTTGTCTTGGCTGTGGCGGATATCCACTCATTGGTCGTTGACGCTATAAAGCAAGGTGACGGACCACTCGGTTCGGCTCAAATCACAATTGAACAGGACGGTTGGATCAAAGTCAGTTGGATGTCACGGGCCGATCTCGGTCGTCGCGTTCATAGGATTTACCCAAAGAGGGTGCACTGATACCAAGCTCGAGTTATATGCGTCAGATTCTTACTTGTATAGGCGCGGTAGCGTTGCTTTCGCGGCCCGCAATATCCCCCGCCTGCACGCTCCCGCAAGGCCCGGCCCGCGCTGTCGTCTCGGTCATCGACGGCGACACACTACTGCTCGACGACCAATCCAAACTCCGGCTTGTCGGTGCGCTCGCACCCGCCCCGCCCACCGCTGAAACGTCAACCG
>Ga0075021_10000148_pt1 | contig 37344 bp, 32 predicted proteins | sample ColStrG_CSR_2012_FD_72749 | JGI IMG/M metagenome (GOLD analysis project Ga0075021, IMG submission 72749) | Freshwater sediment microbial communities in response to fracking from Pennsylvania, USA - Cold Stream Run_MetaG_CSR_2012 | ecosystem: Environmental > Aquatic > Freshwater > Creek >...
GCGCCCGAACTCGCGCTCGACATCGACGTAGCGGTCCGAGCGCCAGACGATGCCGAGACGCCCGTCGGGTGAGATCCGCGTCCAGACACGACGACGGGGCCGATAGAACGTGATGGTGATGCCCGCGATGAGCAGCCCGAAGGCCACCCACACCAGGCCTTGGCCCGGATCGCGCTTGGCGACCAGGAGCGAGAAGCTGGAGAAGTCGGTCAGGCCGATCGACAGGTCGAGGCCCTGCGACACCTTCGTGTCGCCGCGATGCAGGTCCACCGCCGGGTAGAGATCCTCGATCGGCTGGCCGTCAGCTGCAGTCCCGACGATGTGGTACGGGATCGCGATCAACGCGGCCGTCCCGTCCGCGTCCTTGTCGAGCAGCAGCTGGAGGCCCATGTCACGGCCGGGGATGCCGATCGAGGCGTACGGCCGGCCGGACACGGCGGCGGTCATCGGGACCGGGGCGTCCCACAGGGTCTCGCCGGCGGCGGTCTTCAGGACGACGTGGGGGGCGGGTCCGAACCCGTTCTGGTGGAAGGTGTAGCCCGCGATCGACAACGGGTCGTTGACCCGGATGGTCTTGCGCGCGATCTGCTGACCGTCCTGGTAGACGGCGAGATCGGTCGTGAAGTCGGTGGGCTTGCCCGTGTCGAGCCCGGGCGCCTCGAAGTGGATATTCCGGACGAGGAGCAGGCCCGGCGTCCCGATGGGCTGGACCGTCAGTGCCTCGCCCTCGGCGACGACCAGGCCCTGCTCGTCGCCGAGCCGGGCTGTCGCCGCGGCGGCGATCAGGAAGACGATCAGACCGGCGTGGGTGAACAGGGTCGCCATCTTGGTGTACTGGTGACGATCGCCGTAGACGAAGCGCGTCCCATCGGCCTCGGTCGCTTCGCGGACATGGAAGCCGTTGCGCCGCAGGACACCGTGGATGTCGTCTGCGGTCACCCCGTCCATCGCCGCCCGGTCGGGCAGCACCGGGTCGAAGTACGGCTCGGGCTGGGCGACGCGGATGTCGCTGACGCCGCGCCACAGCCGCGGCATCCGGTCGAGGGTGCAGACCACGATCGAGGTGACCAGCACGACCAGACCGGCACTGAACCAAGGCGAGCGGAAGATGGCGAACACGGACAGCCGTTCGAGGACGCCGACGACCGCGGCACCCAGGACCGGGTCGTAGCGGGCGTGGGTCTGATCCATCGCCGTCGCATAGTCGGTCGCCGATCGAAAGGCGAAGTCCGGCAGTTGTTTGATGGTCATCCCGACCACGGCCAGGAGGGCCAGGAAGATGATCTGGAAGACGGCGAAATCGACCGATGTGAACAGGTGCCACAACCCGTAGCCCATGCGGGCTGGGATGTTCCGGCCGGACGGTCGGGTGGTGGCCGCCGAGACGACGGCCGGGCTCGCGATGGCTCTGGCCCCTTAGACGGCGCCGAGCGCCGGCATGGGTCGGTCGGCGGCGGCATGGGCCGCGGCGAGGGCGTCGCTGAAGTCCGCCTTGAGATCCTCGAGATCCTCGAGCCCGACCGACACCCGCAGCAGGCCCGGGGTGATCCCGGCCGCGAGCAGGTCCGCCTCGGACGACTGGCGATGCGAGGTGGACGGCGGGTGAACCACCATGGTGTGGACGCTCCCGAGCGAGGCGGTCAGCTCCGGGATGCGCAGGGCGTCGATGACCGCGCGCCCGGCCTCGCGCCCGCCGACCACCTCGAACGCCATCATCCCCCCGCCGACGCCGGGTCGGAACTGGCGAAGCGCGACGGCATGCTGCGGGTGGCTCGGAAGACCCGGATAGAGGACGGACCGAACGCCCGCCTGACGCTCGAGCCACGCCCCGAGCGCGGCCGCGGTAGCGGCGTGGCGCTCGACCCGGACGGCCACGGTCAGGATCCCGCGCAGGACCAGGAACGCGTCGAGCGGCCCGAGCGTGGCGCCGGTATCGATCTGGACACGCTCGACGCCGGCGATCATCGACGCCGAACCGGCGGCGACGCCGGCGATGACGTCGCTGTGGCCACCGAGGAACTTCGTTCCCGACTCGACCACGATGTCCGCGCCGAAGTCGAGCGGCCGACAGACGTACGGCGACGCGAAGGTGTTGTCCACGACGTACGTCGCCCCATACCCATGCGCCAGCTCGGCGAGTGCGGCGTGGTCGGACACGGCGGTCGTCGGGTTGGCGATGGTCTCGGCGTAGAGGACCTTGGTCGGGGCGGCAGCGAGCGCCTCGGCAGCGGCGGCGGGGTCCGTCAGGTCGACGAAATCCACCTGGACGCCGAAGCCACCGAACGTTCGGAGCAGTTGCGACCGGGTCGAGCCGTAGGTCGCGATCGGGGCGACGATCCGGTCCCCGGCCCGCAGGAGCGAGGCGAGCGCGGCATGGATGGCGGCCATCCCGGACGCGAGCGCGATGCCCGCCTCGCCGCCGGCCAACTCCGCGTAGGCGCCGCCGAGGGCACTCGTCGTCGGGTTGGAGATGCGGCTGTAGGCATACCCGCCGCGCGGGTCTGCCGCGACCCGGCCGAGCTCGTCCGCATCCCCCGAGGCGAACGTCGCGGTCTGGTAGATCGGGACGCTCGTCGGCGTCTGGTCGAGCTTCGGGTTGCGTGAAGCGGCGCGGATCGCTCGGGTCGAGAAGCCCCGGGGTTCCGGGCGCGGGCGGGCGTTGGGGTCGATGCCGTCGTCGCTCACGTCGCGATGCTACACCGGAGTCGCGGGCCGCTCGGTCCCCGGGACGGGGACGCCGGTCACCCGGTCCTTGCCGGCACGCTTCGAGGCGTACATCGCGCCGTCGGCGCTGATGATCAGCTCGTCCGCGGTCCGGCCGTCGTCCGGGTAGGCAACGACGCCGATCGACAGCGATGGTCGCGGCGCGGTGACGGGCAGGTCGACCGGCATGGCGTTGACCCCGAGCCGGATCTTCTCGGCCAGGACGTAGGCGCCGGTCGGATCGGTCTCGGGCAGGATCGCGACGAACTCGTCGCCGCCGTAGCGTGCGGCGGTGTCGATCTGGCGCACGCCCTGGTTGATGACCGCCCCGACACCGCGCAGGACCTTGTCGCCGGTGAAGTGACCGAATCGGTCGTTGATGGCCTTGAGCTCATCGAGGTCCATCATCAGGAGGCAGAACCCGCGCCCCGACCGGGCGCTACGGGCGATCTCGCGGTCCATCGCGGCAAAGAAGAACGTCCGGTTGAACAAGCCTGTCAGCGAATCGACCGTCGACAACCGGATCGCCGCATCGCGCTGCCGGCGCTGGGCTCGGGCGATGACCATCGCGACATAGGCGATGAGCAGGAGTGCCGTGAGGTTCACGCCGACGACCGCGGCGGTGGCCGGCCCGAGCGAACCAGCCGTGCCGGCAACGACGGCGAGGACGTAGCCGACGGCCGCCGCCGCGACCAGGGTCAGGGTGATCGTCGGCGTGACGACCAGCGCGGCGCCACCGACGATGAGCGGATAGGCGAAGAAGAACGGGCTGGCTGCACCGCCGGTGAGTGCCACCAGGAGGGTCGCGACGGTGATCGCCACCGAGCCCTCGACGACGAACTTGGCGGGACCGAGGGTATCGGGCGGGAGCAGGTCGTGGACGACGACGACGAACAGCCCGGCAAAGGCGAGCAGGATGAGGATCGCCGGCTCGGTGTCAGGCCACAGCCCGGTCGCGGCGACGATCACCGTTGTCGTCAGCAGGAAGATCCACGCGACGATGCGGACGACGCGATCGTAGGTCTGGGTGGGCACGCCGTCATCGGTCGCGGATCCCTCCACGCCGCCGACGACCGCCGCCTGTGCCGCCCGCCGCTCATCGGTCGCCGACGGACCGGCGTCGCGTGCGAGCGGGCTCGCCCGCCCGACCATCGGCGGGAGCAGGATCACGGCCATCACCAGCAGGTTCGCAACGACGGCGACGACGATGAGGAGGAGGACCGGTTCGACCGGCAAGGTCACCCTCGCTGACGTGGGGCGCAGGCCGACGGCCGACCCGCTTGAGGGTCATCTTAGCCGCCGCCCATCGTCAGCCCGAAACGTGAGCCGCAGTCCGGTGCACCGGGTCAACGGGTCCGTGCGCGGGTCGCCGACGCGGCGTCAGCGGGTCCCGTACTGGTAGGTCTGTTTGACCAGTCGCAGGTAGACGAATGTCTCCGTGTCGCGGACCCCGTCGATCGCCCGCAGGCGATCCGCGAGGAACGTCAGCAGCGCGTCGTTGTCCTCGCAGACAGTCTCGATGAGAAGGTCGTACGACCCCGCCGTGATGACGACATAGTCCACTTCGGGCATGTCCGCCAGGCGCTCGGCGACCTCGATGAGCTTGGAACTCTCGCAGCGGATGCCGATCATCGCCATCTGGTGGAAGCCCAGCTTGAGCGGGTCGGTGACTCCGACGACCTGGAGGATCCCGCGCTCGATCAGCCGGTTCGTCCTGGCCCTGACCGCAGCTTCCGAGACACCCAGTTCCGCGGCGATCTGGGTGAACGGCCGGCGACCGTCCGCCTGGAGATGCTCGATGATCCTCTTGTCGAGCGGCGACACATCCTCAGTCGAGCGGCGACTGAGCCTGGACAGCGGAGAGCGGGCGGTTTTGCTCATGGATGGCCGATGCCTTCGCTGAGTTCTGGCCGATGCCGCGGCATGCTAGCACGCGGTCGTGCGGGTTCCATCTCCCGATTCCGGGGGACGCGACACCCGGCCGGCCTACCCGAGGTCGAGGTTCGCGAGGACCGGCGCGACGGCCCTGATCCCGTCCAGGGTGATCGGATCGAGGACCAGCTGGACCTGGCCGATCCCCTCGCGGGCGAAGCCACGGAGGGCGTCCGCCAGCGCCGCCGGGTCGCCGTCGAGCGGTGGGACGTCCGCCCGGGCCGATGAACCCTGGAGACGGCCGGCGCCACCGGGCAACCGGACGAGCGCGGCGACCGTCCGCTCCACCTCGCCCGGGTCGCGGCCGACGTCGCGGCACGCGTCGTCCACCAGGCTGCGGAGGCGTGCGATCCCTGCCGCGTCGTTCGCCGTGTCGTTGTACCAGGCATTCCACGAGTCGGCACGGGTCATCGTCGCGCGGAGCATCCGGGGACCGATCGAGCCGACCATCAACGGCGGTCCGGCCGGTCGCGGGCCGCGCGGCAGAAGTTCGCAATCGCGCGCCTGGTACCACTTCCCGTCGAAGTCGATGGCGCCGTCGCGCAAGAGCGTCGAGATGATCGTGAACGCCTCCTCGAAGCGATCCACCCGATGGTCGTACGGGACCCCGAAGGCACGGAACTCTGTCTCGTTCCAACCGGCGCCGAGGCCGAGCACGAACCGGCCGTCGCTGATCTCGTCGATCGTCGCCGCCTGTTTGGCGAGCAGCGCAGGGTTGTGGAAGCTCGTGCACGCGACCAGCGGCCCGAGTACGATCCGACTCGTCGACGCGGCGATCGCCGAGAGCAGCGTCCATGCCTCCCACGGGCCGCGCGAAGCTCGATCCGGCCAGCGATAGAGCAGATGCTCGCCGACCCATATCGAATCGAAGCCGAGGTCCTCGACCGCCCGGGTCATGTCGAGCAGCTCGGACCAGCGGACCTCGCGCTCGACCTCGGGCAGCTGGATGCCGACCTTCAAAGGACGGCCGGTGGTGGCAGTCATCCGGGAAGGGTACCGGCGCGAGGCCGCCGGGCGCGAAACTGCGTGGAGCGTGCTGGCAGAACGTGCGCGGGTGGACCGCAAGGGCCGGTCGAGGAGGCATTTGACGGCCCATCGTTGCCGAGTCGAGCGTGAGGCGGATGCGGAAGGCGCCGGACAGGGGCCCCGATCGCCGCCGATCCGGCCAAAGCGGTCCACCCATGCATGCCCTGCCATCCAGCCCGGGGAGGTCTCCACAGGGAAAAGCGTGCCGCGACGGCGCGGGCGGACGACTCTCGAGGGCCAGGTCATTGACAAGGTCCGGCGGAATCCACCACCCTGCGGGCAACATGACATCCTATCACCGCAGCACGCGCCAGAACCAAGGGCCCATCCGGGCCACTTGACCTGACGCGCGCGCCGACATCGGCGCCGACCACCAGCCCGAGTGACGCCCCGGCACACGCCGAGGGCGTCTTTCTCTGTTCCGCGTGACGAAAGAAGGAGACTTCGTGGATCCAACGCTCACGCTCCGCGGCTTCGTCCTCGGCTTCACCATCGCGGCCACCGTCGGCCCGATCAGCCTGCTGGTCATCCGCCGGACCGTGGCGGAGGGCGGGCTGTACGGCCTGGTGTCCGGGCTGGGTGTCGCGACGGCGGATGCGACATATGGCGCGATCGCCGCGTTCGGACTGACTGTGATCACGGACCTGCTCATCAATGCCCGCCAGGTCCTGGGGCTCATCGGCGGCGTCTTCCTCCTGTGGATGGCCTGGCAGGCCATCCACTCGACTCCGACCGAGGCGGCGACAGTCACCACCAGGCGAGGCGGTTACGCCGGGGCGTACCTGTCGATCCTCGGCCTGACGATGACGAACCCGATGACGATCCTGGCATTCGGCGCCCTGTTCGCTGGATTCGGCGTCCGGAACGGCGCGAGCGGCGACGCGGCGTTGGTCGTGCTCGGCGTCCTTCTGGGCTCGTCGACCTGGTGGGTCGTCCTGACGACGGTCGTCGGGAGGCTGCGGACCCGCGTGACGCCACGCTGGATCCACCGGATCAATGTCGCCTCCGGTGTCGTCATCGGAGCGTTCGCGATCGTGGTCATCGGCTCGGTCTTCGCGACCTGGCTGCCGCGCTAGCGACTCGTGGCTACTCGGGGTCTTCCTCGATCGGGGTCTCGTAGACATCCTCGGGGTCGGTTTCGGTCTCGTCCCGGGGGGTTTCGGCCTCGGGCGGCGCGTCCGAGAACAACGTTAGGTGGAGCCCCGCGGGACCATCGAGCCGCGCGTTCATCGTCTTCCACGGCGTCGGCGTGGCGGGTGCGACGATCTCGGCACCGCCCGCTTCAAGGATGCGCGAGGTGGCCTCGGAATCGGCGACCTCGAATGCGATCCTGAAGTGACCCGCGACCCGATGCCCGACCTCGACCCGGTCGATGAACGCGGCCTGGGCCGGATCGGCGATCTCGAGCGTCGCCCGACCGGCCTCGAGGATCGTCACCCGGCCGTCGGGCGAGGCGTACGCGACGCGTTCGGGGAGCCCGAGGATATCTCGGTAGAAGCGAACGGCCACCTCGTAGTCGTCGGCCGTGACGACCAGCCGCATCTCTCTGACCGGGCTCGGGCTCGGGTCGGGCGCTGGCTCGCGCTCGGCATCCATGGCGTCTCCTCGGGATGGTGGACCCGTCCATTGTGAGGGCCACGACGACACCAGCCAGGTCCTGCAGCGCTCGGCCCAGTGGCCCGGTCAGGCGGCGTGCGAGACAGTCACCCCGCTGAGGTCGACGATGGCGTCCACGATCCCACCGTCAGCGTCTCCGAATGTGACCGGGCAGCCCGTCGACTCGACGAGCCCGAGGATGGCGGTGTTGCCCCAGCGCATCGACGCGATGAGCTTGGTGAGGCCGTGGCCGCGCGCCCAGATGATCGCCTCGGCCAGCATCGCGCTCCCGACCCCGTGGCGTTGCCATCCATCGGCGACGGCGATCGCCATCTCGGCACTGTCCAGGCAGGTCGGTTCGATGCAGACGTGGCCGATGATGGCGATGCGCCCATCGGCTTCGGTCGCCTCGGCGACAATCCCTTCGCGATGGTCGTGGTCGGGGCCGCACAGGTAGCGCGCGACTGGCATGCCTATCCCCGCCGCAGCACCGTGGAACCGTGCCTCGAAGCTCTCCGGCGACAGGTCGGCGTAGAACTGTGTGAGCGCCTCGCGATCCACGTCGGTGATGGCGCGGATGCGGTAGGGCGATGTCGTGGGCGCGCTTTTCATGTGACCATCTCACATCGCGCGGCACCCATGCGGCAGTCCCAAAGGTCACCCAGAACACCGCCCGACGGCCCGGACCGGTCGACTCAAGCCGGCGTAGGCTGGGCCGATGATGCGACTCGTCACAGCGGCCGAGGCGGCCGCCACCATCCGCTCCGGTCATCAGATCTACCTCCATTGCGCGGCCGCGACGCCATCGGTGCTTCTCGACAGCCTGGTCGCCCGGGCCGAGGAACTCCACGACGTCACGGTCGTCCACCTGCACACCGAGGGCCCCGGGCCGCACATGGCGCCCGGTATGGAGGGCCATTTCCGTCACCGTGCCCTGTTCATCGGGCCGAACGCGCGGGCCGCCGTCAACGAAGGTCGGGCGGACTACGTGCCGGTCTTTCTGTCCGATGTCCCGCGGCTGTTCACCAGCGGGGCGCTACCGCTCGACGCCGTGTTCGTCAACGCGACGCCCCCCGATGCGCATGGGTTCTGCTCCCTCGGTACGAGCGTCGAGGCCATGCACGCCGCCGTCCGAGCGGCGAAGACCGTCATCGTCCAGTTCAACAGGGCGATGCCGCGGACGCTCGGTGACAGCTTCATCCATGTCAGCGAGATCGACCTCGCAGTCGAAGTCGACGTCCCGCCCTACGCGCACGCTTCGCCGACGATCGGCGACGTCGAGCGTCGGATCGGCGAGCACGTCGCCGCTCTCGTGCCGGACGGCGCAACGCTCCAGCTCGGGATCGGCGCCATCCCGAGCGCGACCGCCCTCGCGCTGCTGGACAAACGCGATCTCGGGATCCACACGGAGATGTTCACCGATGCGGTCGTGGACCTCGTCGAGGCCGGCGTCGTCAACGGGTCGGCGAAGGAGCGCAACCGGGGCAAGATCGTGACCGCGTTCATGATGGGCACCCAGCGCCTGTACGACTTCGTGCACGACAACCCGATGGTCGAGATGCGGCCGGTGGACTTCACCAACGACACCCACGTGATCCGCTCGTTCAGCAAGATGGTCTCGATCAATTCCGCCATCGAAGTGGACCTGACCGGCCAGGTGGTGGCCGACTCGATCGGCCACAGGCTCTACTCGGGTGTCGGCGGGCAGATGGACTTCATGCGCGGGGCGGCGCTCGCGGCCGAAGGACGGTCGATCATCGCACTGCCGTCCACGGCGGCCGGCGGAACGGCCTCGCGGCTGGTCGAGAGCCTGCGCGAAGGGGCCGGCGTGGTCACGACCCGCTCCCACGTGCGGACCGTGGTCACCGAGTGGGGCGTCGCGGAGATGTTCGGCCGGAGCCTGCGCGAACGCGCTGAGGCGCTCATCGAGATCGCCCATCCCGATTTCCGCTCGGATCTGCGCCGCGCGGCGAGCCGCATCAACCTGCGCTGATGGGCCGATCGGCCCACTGAGAAGCGATCCGACGGCGTTGGGCGACGGTGGCAGCGGTGGGCCTCGTCGTGCGCCGGGCCGGGCCAGCGCCGGTCGTCCCCGCGCCGGTCGGGTGCGCCCGGTACGCCTGCGCGCTGGTCCGCGCCCGGTCCGCCCCGCACCGTCCGCGCCCGGTCCGCCCCGCCCGAGTGCGCTACTTGCATCCGAGGACCGCTAGGGCCGCTCTTGGGCCGGCGGCGGTCCCGATCAACCCGGAACGTCGACCCGTTGATGCTCGCATTGGCATCACGTGCAGCATTCGGCAGCCGCCGGACTCGCTTGGCGAGTCGTGCTTCTGCCCTAACGGTCCAGGGGCGCAAGAACGGCCGCCGCGAACCGGACCCAGGCCCGGGGAGCCGCTCAGTCCACCGAGTGTGTCTTCAGGCGCGCGACGTAGGCGGCGGCCTGCGCTCGTCGCTCGAGGTTGAGCTTGGCGAGGATCGAGCTGACGTAGTTCTTGACGGTCTTGTCGGACAGGAAGACCTCGGCCGCGATCTCCTTGTTGGTCTTGCCCTCCGCGACGAGCGCGAGGATCTTGCGCTCTTGCGGCGTGAGCGCGCCGAGCTCGTCGGGTTCGTCCGAACTGGCGATGCGGCGCATCCGCTCGAGGACCTTCCCGGTCACGGCCGGATCGAGCAGGGACTCGCCGCGCCCGACGGCCTCCAGCGCGGCCACGAGGTCGCGGGCCCGGACCTGCTTCAGGAGGTAGCCGCTTGCGCCGGCGACGATTGCGGCGATGACCGCCTCCTCGTCCGGGTAGCTGGTGAGCATCACCACGCGCGTCTCGGGGAACTCGGCGCGGATCTCGCGGCAGGCTTCGATTCCCGATCCGTCGGGCAGCCGGACATCCATGATGATCAGGTCGGGCTGGAACCGCCGTGCCGCTTCGACGGCCTCCGCGACCGTTCCGGCCTCGGCGACGACCTGGAACCCTGGGCGGCGGTCGAGCATCGAGACGAGACCCTGGCGAACGACTTCGTGGTCGTCGACGACGAGGAGCGTCAGTCGCCGGATCGGTGCGTCGGTCATGAGGCGCGGCTCCCCTGGGTATGGGTCTGGTCATTCGGTGCATCGTCCGCCGGACGGCGGATCTCGATCGTCGTCCCCGACCGATCGCTGGCGATGTCGATGGTCGCACCGATGGTCCCGCTGCGCGAGCGCATGTTGACCAACCCCTGGTGACCGAGACTGACGCTCGTCGACGGGTCGAACCCGTGACCGTTGTCCTGGATCATCAGTCGCAGGGTCCCTTCCTCGTCCGTCCGGATCCACAGCATGGCCCGACTGGCACCCGAGTGTCGAGCGATATTGCTGAGGGCCTCGTTGACGACACCGAGAAGGTGTGCGGTGACCGCCGGGTCCGGTTCCCGGTCGATCGCCCCGGCCTGCAACTCGACGTCGATCAACGAATTGTGTCGGAACTCCTCGATGACGGCCACCAGACCGTTCATCAGGGTGGTCCCGGCAAGGAGCTCCGGCTGGAGCCCGAAGATGAAGTTGCGGATGTCACGGATGGCCAGGTGGAGGCTGTCGATGGCATGTTCAACCCGCCGTTCGACCTCGTCGGGGTCCTCGCCGATGAGCTCGGGGACATCTTCGAGTGACAGTCCCACCGCGTAGATGCTCTGGATGATCCCGTCGTGGAGGTCCCGGCTGATGCGCTCGCGCTCATCGACGATCGCCAGGCGCTCGACCTGCTCGAGCAGGCGTGCGTTCTCGATGGCGATTCCGGCATGGAGGGCGAATGTCTCGACCAATCTCTCGTCGTCCTCGGAGAACTCCGGCGTGTCGGCCTTGTCGGTGAGGTACAGGTTGCCGATCGACCGTCCCTTCACGGTGACTGGGACGCCGAGGAAGCTGTGCATCGGCGGGTGGTTGGGCGGAAAGCCGTAGCCCCGTGGGTCGACCGCGATGTCCGGGATCCGGAACGAGCGGTTCTCGCGGATGATCAGGCCCAGAAGACCATGCCCGCGAGGCAGCGCCCCGATCGCCGCCCGCTCCGTGCGGTCGATGCCAGACGTGATGAACCGCTCGATGACGCCGTGCGAGCCGACGATGCCGAGGGCGGCATAGCGCGCCCCGACGAGGGGCCGGATCTGGTCGACGATGACCTGCAGGACGTCGTCCACCGACTGCAATCCGGCGATCGCACGCGTGGCTGCGTCGAGCGCATCGACGATGGCCGTTCTCGGACGAGACCCGGTGTCGCTCACGGGCGAAACGGTAGCAGAGGGGCCAGTGCGACCCTGCGAGGGCTCGGGCCGCACGGCCCGCCTGTTCGGGCCTCATGGCTCATGGCCGTCGGCGGTTGCCGGGTCAACCTGTGGCGATGGAAGCACAGTCCGCACAGCCCATCCCGCGCATCCTCCTTGCGGTCGACCAGATGGGATCCTCGGACGGCGCCGCCGACGAGGCGATCCGGCGTGCAAAGCAGGTCGGGGCGGATCTCATCGTCCTGAGCGTGGTCGAATCGCGCAACCTTCGACTCCCGGGCGGGCACGTCCGACGAGTGGATCAGGAACGGGACCGCCTGACCTCGGGAGCCCAGGCGATCGTCCTGAAAGCGCGTGAATCGGGTGTCCACGCGACCTACCTGATCTGGGAGGGCGATCCTGCCGAGTCGATCCTGGAGGCGTCGCTCGCGGAGGGAGCCGACGTCATCATGCTCGGCTCGCGGCCGCGAACGAACCTTCGACGCCTGATACTGGGGAGCGTCTCCACCGAGGTGGCGAAGCGAGCCACCTGCGAGGTGGTCGTCGTCCCGAACTGATCTCGGGTCAGGCCGTCGCTTCCTGGGCGACCTTCGCCCGCTGCAGGATCCGGATGGGATTCCCGAACGGGTCGCGAACGCCCAAATCGGTGCCCTAGAAATGGTCGGTCGGCTCCTGGGTGAAGTCGGTGACGCCGCGGGCCTTGAGCGTCTCGTAAAGCGCCCGGGCGTCCTCGGTGTGGAAGACGAGGCCGGTGAACGAGCCCTCGGTGACCAGCTCGCGTATCCGCTTGGCCGTGGCGTCGTCGTGGAGCGGCGAGCCCGGCTGCTCGAGGGAGATCTCCGTGTCGTCGCCGGGGACATGGACCGTCAGCCAGCGGTAGTCGCCCTGCTTGAAGTCCGAGCCGACCTCCAGACCGAGCTTGTTGACGTAGAAGTCGAGGGCCTCGTCCTTGTCGAGGACCATGATGGTGGCGACCGACAAGTGGTTGATCATCGCGTCGTTCCTCCGTTGGACGTCGTGTGGTGGACGGCCGTCATGCTACGGAGCGGTCGGCCGCGGTGGCTTCTCCGAAACTGCTCATCCGTGCCGCCCGGCTCGCCGCCACCCGCGGCCGCGTCGCCCACATCTGGACGCAGTTGGGAGCCACGATCGGGCCGTGCCCCCTGCGATAGCGCGAGGGCGTCTCGCCGACGATCTCCGTGAACATCCGGCTGAAGGTGCCCAGGCTGCTGAACCCGACATCGAGGCAGATGTCGGTGACGCTGCGATCGGTCTCGCGCAGGAGGAACATCGAGCGCTCGACCCGCCGCCGTTGCAGGTATCGATGTGGCGTCTCGCCGAAGACGGCGCGGAAGCTGCGGCTGAAGTGCGCCTCGGAGATATGGGCGACCGCTGCCACGGCCCGGACATCGAATGGCTCGGCGAACGAGCGGTCCATCGCGTCGCGGGCGCGCTGTAGGCGCAGGTTCGTGTCCTCGGCTTCGCGGCTCACGATCCAACGCTCCTCGACGCCGGCGATATCTGGTCGGGGAGGCGGGATTCGAACCCGCGATCTCGTGCTCCCAAAGCACGTGCGTTAGCCAACTACGCTACTCCCCGCCGCTTTGAGCGTGAATATCGCAGGATACTCGACATTCATCCGGTAGGGACACGCTACCTAGCCGTGCGGGAACAGATAGCTGTATAGATAGGCGCCGGTCGTGGAATCAACAAGAGCAAAGTTGTCCGGAGATGGATCCGGCGGTCGCATTGCGCCGCGGCGCTGGGTTCCGACTCCACGACGCCGCGTTCATCGGTTGCATCAGCCGCGGGCGACGCCGATCGTGGAGCCAGACGCCGTGAGGCAGGCACCTAGGCAGCAATCGCCTCGGCGAGCGCGTCCATCTCCAAGCGTCCGAGATCGGCACCCTTGGCGACCGCCTTCCAGGCGCCGACAGCCCGACGAACCTCGTCGACGATTCGTCCGGCCTCGGAACTCCGCAGTCGGTAGTACTCGGCTGTCTCGAGTAGGAGTCCGACATCCCCGACGTGGTTGGCTGCATCGATCGCCAGCTCATGCTCTGGTTTGTCGGGCATCGCGTTGAGGTCAAATGCCGGAGCCAGCTCCCAGCCCCCCTCGGTTCGGAGGAACCCGTGGTTTCGGAGATGGTCGTCGCGATGCGAGGTGAGAATGTTGAATGCGACACGCCGGAAGAATCTTGCGAGCACCGACTCGATGGAGCCCCTTGCGCCGTGGTCGGCGATGGCCAAGGCGATGTCGAGGTAGCTCGCTGGTTCTCGGTCCCTTCGCGAAGTCATCGTCATCGCCGACGCGTACAGTCGGCGACTATCACCGGCCCGGTCGAAACGACGCGCCGCAAAGGTACGGTGCCCGCGTCCGAGCTTCAGGAGGCGGTGCTCGGGGACCTCGATGCCGGACGCAGCGGCGAGTTCATTCAGGACCCACTCGCATGCAGCCATGTCTCGGGAATCCGTTCGCGACGGGAACTTGGCAATCCAAAGGGAGTCGTCGTCGTCGCGGAAATTGGCCTTTGGCCTAGCTCCGCCGAGGGAACTACCTGGAGCCACGAGGATGGCTAGGTCGTGAGCCTCTTTGCCTGCATCACGACTCGGACGCTCGACCGCCTTCGCTGCGGCGAGGAGTTCCGGGATGCGAGCCAACGGTGGCACGCCAGACGAATCGTCGAGATAGCGCCCTTCCTCGGTGCGAAAGCGCAGCGCGCCCATGCGCGTCAGGTCCGAGACTCCAAGCAGGTAGTCCCACTCGTCCAGCCGTTGTCGGGGGCGTGCCTCCTGTCGGGCGCGCACCGCTTCCTGGCGGTCCAGGAGCGTCCGGCCCCATCGATCTGTCGCCGCGTCGGTGAAGATCGGGTCGATCTGTCCATCGCGTGGCCACTGGTCACCGGGGTACAGGCCATGGAGTGGATCCAGAGCGAAGCGATCGGGTCGGTCGAGCCACTCATCAGCGTATGCGAACCCGATGATGTCTCCGCCAGCGGCCCGGTTGCGCCTCAGCGTCCCGACGACAAGGAGCCCACCTAGCTCCGCTGCGTCGATTTCGGCAGTGACGGTATCTGGGATCTCGGTGCTCACGGCGCCGTCGTCCGGCGCCGCCTCGTCGTCGTCGACGAGTCGGCTAGCCGTCGGCCGAGTTCGTCGTCCGCAGCCAGCTTTGCGAGATCTTCGTCAAGGCCGAGGACGCCCAACGCCCGGACCAGGACGCCCAGACCTATCGAGAGATCGCCTCTCTCCAGGCGGTTGAGGGTAGGCCTGGTGACTCCCATGCGTTCGGCCATCTCGGTCACGGTGAGTCGGCGTCTCATTCGGGCAGTCGCAATCCGATCGCCGAGCCCTTCGGCAAGGCGGAGGTAGCGCGGGAAGGTCGGGACCGTCCTGTTGCTCATGTCACATAGATTATGCAGTTACCGCATAACTGTCAAATCTATGATGCTCTGCTGGTTCCGATGTGGCTTGTCATGGTTGGGTCTCACCCGCAGCCACTAGCGATTTCGATTCAAGCCGCGGCCTGTAGAGGGTTTCGAAATACCCACGCCTCATCCACGCACGGGATCGAGAGGTGCGTCTGAGGCGCTTCATCGCGACCTCAAGATCAGGGAGCCGAGGTTGCGCTGACGTCACGTCGCTCGGGTCCCATCGGTGTGCGTCCTCCTGGTTCTCTGAGTAGAAGCCGATCCGGACGATGCGGTCGAAGAGCTCGAGGTACCTGACGGCCACCTCACGCGGCATCTCGGGCAGGCTGTCCTGGTTGAATGCCATGTCGGTCCCGAAGTCAGGCTCCTGGAAGACCCGCCAGTTCGGCAAGACCGCGATCTGTGGCTTGCCCGGCTGAGGTCGCTCGCCTGTCAGCACCACGAGCCGATCCGGCAAGGCACGAAGAAGGAAATACCCCGCGATTGCGTTCACGATCGGAAAGTCGTAGGTCACGTACTCGACGGCCTCCGGGCGGAGTCGCTGGATCCAATACGCGACGCCACCAAACCCGGCACCGACCTCGACGATCCGTGGCAACGCCAGCGACTTCGTCTCATCCAACATCGCGTGAGCAGAATGGAGGTGACGCCACGATGTCCGGGGCGTTGGAACACCGTGGAACTCGAGGCCCCATGCACCGCAGACCGCCGGAAAGTCGGGGCGCGTGCCAAGTCGCTCGACCACAGCGCGATAGAGTGCCTCAAAGGCGGGCACCGTAGCGATCGGTGACTGCCCCGTTTCCATCGTTTCGGGAAGAATGCCGAGATACGACGCGAGGCAGTACAGACCGTCAAGCCACCAATCATGGTAGAAGTCTCGGCCACCCTGATTCGACAGGTAGCCGAGCTCGCCGCCCATGCTCAGACCGGTCGTCGTACGGGCGGCAAACATGCGCTCAAAGGTTGTCGCCAACACCAGGTGGTCGTCGCCCTGGAGAGCACGAAACAGTTCGCCGTAAGACTTCTCGATCAGGATCTTCCACTGCCCGGAGGGGTTCGTCTCCGGGTGTTCTTCGGCTTCAGCAGCGGCGAGACGATAGGCCGAGCGCACACGCTCCGCGGCGGCCAACGCGCTGGACGAGACGTCGACTTCCGATGTCGGGGGCCGCAGGACAAGCGCCCCCGTTTCGATGAGCTCCTGTCGGAGCCCAGGATTCGGCTCATAGAACAGCATCCCGAGCCGCCGGCGAGCATCACGCGACGGTCGATGCCTGCTCCCGCGCACGTCGCGAGGGAGTCTCGCCAGACGTCGAATCGCGCCGATATCGGTGGGCATGCGACCCATCGTATCTCCCTCTTGCAGGTCCTGGGATCGCGATCGCCACCCGACATCGGGACCTGAGCGTGGCCGCTCCCTGCGATCGGTTCGCACCGTAGGCTGCCCGGGATGGCCGACGGCGCGAGCCCCTGAGGACACGCGAGGCGGAGCGACACGACGCCGAGAGGGGCACGACGCCGGGGCCGGTCGCCTTGCTAGACTCGCCCGATGTCCGTCCCGTCCCACCCGAAGCCTGCCCTGGTCGAATGGCTCGATGGACGCCGCCCGGATGTCGCGCGGATCGGCGGGAAGGCCGCTTCGCTCGACCGGCTGGCCGGGTTCGGCTTCCGGATCCCGCCCGGGTTCTGCATCACCACAGATGCCTTCGCGGCGCAGGTCGCGACGTTGGCCGGGAGTGACCGACTGGCCACCGACCCGGCGGCGGTGCTTGGCGACCCGGCGACCCGTGGGGCCCTGGTTGCGGCGATGATCGCGGGTCCGCTGACGCCGGCGGTCGCGGCCGGATTGCCGGCCTCACTCCACCGACTCGAGCGCGACCTCGGCACCGACCCGGCCCACCCACTGCGGCTCGCAGTGCGCTCATCCGGCGTCGCCGAGGATGGCTCGACCGCCTCGTTCGCCGGATTGCATGACACGGAACTGGGCCTGACCCTGGATGAGGTGGGGCTAGCCGTCCTCCGCTGCTGGGCGTCGCTGTGGAGCGATCGTGCGATCGGCTACCGGACGCGGCGCGGGCTCGCGCTCGATGGCGGCGCCATGGCGGTCGTAGTCCAGGCGCTCGTCCCGGCCGTGGCCGCGGCTGTCGTCTTCACTCGCCATCCGGTCACCGGGCGCTCCGACCAGATCCTCGTCAACGCGGCGCCCGGCCTCGGCGAGGCGATGGTCTCCGGGCTCGTGACACCAGACACGATGGTCATCGACAAGGCCAGCCGCACCGTGACCGAATTCACGCCGGGCGACCAGGTGGGCGGACCTGTCCTGTCGGACGACGCGCTGGCGGAGCTGGCGGCCCTGTGCCTCGATGTGGAGCGGGCGTTCGGTGCCTCGGTGGATATCGAGGCCGCGCTCGCCGCGGACGGCTGGTACCTGCTGCAGGCCCGGCCCATTACGACGCCATGAGGGACGCCCATGACCTCCATCGCTGAGTCCCCGCCGGACGATTTTCCGATCGCCTGGCTGGAACCCGACGACGCCGAGCTCACCTGGGAATGGGACGACATGCACATGCCGACGGCGGTCACGCCGCTGAGTGGTGATTACAACGTCCTGATGGGGGCCGGATTCGCCTACGGCTACGAGCGCCTGTCGGTGCCGTATCAAGTGCTGACCCGTGTCTGGAACTGCTACACGTATTTCGCTGCGCGCAACAACTACCCCGAATCCGAGCGCGCGACAGCCGACCAGCACTACACCGAGGCCCGACGAGCGGTGATCCCATTCGCCGCCGCCTATTGGCAGCGAGCCGTCGCGGAACTCACCGAGATCTACGACTGGGTCGCGGCCCGTCCGGTCGAGACGGCCTCCGCCGCGGACGTGGCCGACACGTGGGACGAGGTCTGGCGTCAGATCGGCCGAGCCTGGTCGATCCATTTCTACGCGATCCGCGGGCCCTACCAGGTGCTCGACGACCTGGCCGACCTGTACGAATCGGTCGTCACCGGGGCGGCCCCCGGCGAGGCGCTCGGGTTGATCGGCGGGGGGATCCACGAGCTCCATGAGGTCGAACGAGGGCTCGAACGCCTCGCCGCGATGGCGGCGGAGTCGATCGCCGTCGAACGACTCGTCCGCCAGCGAGGAGTGACACTCGATGAGCTGGCGGCGTTGGAGGCCGCCGACGCGTTCGTCGACGCGTTGCGGGCGTTCCTGGCGGAACACGGGCATCTCGGTCAGATGTACGACGACCTGGCGCTGGCCTCCTGGATCGAGGATCCAGGCCTGCTGCTCGACCAGATCGCCAAGCGGATCGAGCACTCGACGCCGGTCGATGCGGAAACCAGGCGACTGCACCTTGACGCGCAGGCCGAGACGCTCGAGGCGAAGGCACGCCTCGCGCTGGTGGACGACCCGGAACGCCTGGCACGCTTCGATGACCTGCTCGTCGAGGCTCGCCGCATCGGGCCGTTGACGGAGGTCCACAACTACTGGATCGACCGCCGAGCGCAGTCGTCGCTCCGACGACATGTCATGCGCACCGGCCATCGGCTGGCCGCCGCCGGCGTCATCAGCACGCCCGATGACGTCCTGTTCCTGCATCGCGATGAGGTGCCGTCGCTCCTCCGCTCGGGAGGGGCCGTCCACGACCTGGTCGAGCGTCGCCGGGCGGACTTCCGGCACTGGTCGGCCGCCCGCCCGCCCAGGAAGGTCGGCAAGCCGTCGGACCCCGCGGTGCCCGGGGCGGCGGCGAACGCGGACCGATTCGACGGCGCCCGCTATGAGTCGACGGAGCGGGACGAGATCCGCGGGACCGGCGCCTCGGCCGGGATCGCCCGGGGACCCGCTCGGGTGACACTGACCCAGGAGGACTTCGGGTCGGTCCGGCCGGGCGACATCATCGTCTGCCCGTCGTCGAACCCCTCGTGGGTCCCGTTGTTCGCGATCGCCGCCGGCCTCATCACCGATACCGGTGGGGTCCTGTCGCACGGGGCCGTCGTGGCACGCGAGTTCGAGCTGCCCGCGGTCGTCGGGACCGGCGACGCGACGGCGCGCATCGTCGACGGGCGCCTCGTCGAGATCGACGGCACCACCGGGATCGTCCGCCTCCTGTGAGCGATCGGCGCCGAGCACGGCTGCTCAGCCCGGCGATGCTAGGGATCGCGAGTGGTGCGGTGCTCGTGCCGCTCAACTCGACGATGCTCGCGGTGGCCCTGCCAAGCATCATGGATCGGTTCGACGTGGACCCGGTGACGGTCTCGTCGCTCGTCACGCTGTACCTCGGGACGGTGACGATCACACTGCTGGCCAGCGGGAGCCTCGGCGATCGATACGGACAGCGGCCGGTCTTCCTCATCGGCGTCAGCGCGTTCGCGGTCTCGTCGCTCATTGCCGTGGTGGCCCCATCGTTCGAGGTGCTCGCGGCCTCCCGGGTCCTTCAGGCGGTCAGTGGGGCCTTGGTTTCGACGACGTCGGTCGCCCTCGTCCGGGCGCTGTCCCCGGCCGACCGGCGGGGCGCCGCATTCGGACTGTTCGACATGCTCGTCTCGACGAGCGCGACGATCGGTCCGTTCATCGGCGGCCTGCTCGTCGGCGCGTTCGGGTGGCAATCCCTGTTCCTGCTGGCTGTCCCGGTGGCCGTGTTCGCCGCGATCCTGGTCGCGGTCCTCGTGCCGGCGGACACCGGTCGCCACGAACCGCGCTCGGGAGTCCGCACGCCGGGCATCGACGTGCCCGGCCTCGTCCTGCTGGCGGCCATGCTCATCGCGCTCCTTGTTGCGATCCGCAGCCTCGGCGGCATGAGTGGCATCGGCCTCCTTGCGGCCATCGCGGTCATCCCGTTGCTCACCGTGTTCGTCCGATATGAGCTCCGCGCCGAACGCCCGGCGGTCGATCCACGGTTGTTCGCCAGCCGGGCGTTCAGCGCTGCCGTCCTCGGCGTGCTCGGCGCGACGGTCATCCTCCACGCCGTGTTCATCCTGGTCCCGCTGCTCGTCGAGCGCCTGCTCGACGGGTCGGCTGAAACCGCCGGACTCGTGCTTCTCGGCGTCTCCGGCCTGTGGGCGGTCGCGGCTCCGTTCGGAGGCCGATTGTCGGACCGGCGCGGCCGGCGGCTGCCGGTCGTCGTGGGCTCGATCTGCCTGACCATCGGGCTGATCGCGCTGTGGCAGGTCGCCGCGGAGACGACGGCGCTCGTGGTCGGTGCGCTGCTGTGCGTCGTCGGGTTCGGGATGGGTTTCTCCGGCTCGCCGCGCCAGGCGGCCGCGCTCGAGTCCGTGCCGGGCGACCGGGTCGGGATGGCGGCGGGAACCTACTACACGGGCCGCTATCTTGGCGGCATCCTCGGCGCGAGCCTCGCCGGCGCCGTGCTCGGGACGACCGTGACGGCGGCCGGGGTGACGCTGGGGTTCGGGCTTCTGGTCATCGTCGGGGCTGGCCTGATCGTCGTGTCGTTCGGGTTGCCCGGCCGGGTCCGGTCGAGGGTGCAAGAGTCGGTCGGTCCGGCCACCGGAAGTGCCATCGGCTGACGGACGCGCGTCACGCAGGCAGAGGTCGGCGCGTCACAGGTCACGACGCCGGGCGATCATGGCAGGCTGATCGATCGCCCGGCGTCTCCATGCTCAGGCCCGACCCCGTGTAGACTCCGCGGCGACACCCGAGTCGCCCGACAACGACAGAGGAGCCCGAGCCCCGAGTGCAAGCCCGCCGGATCCGGCCCGACACACGGCCGATAGATGTTCGCCGCCTCACCGCGGCGGGACTGTCGGCCGTCCTCCCCGGACTCGGTCAGCTGTTCAACGGACGGCGCGGGCTGGCGGCCTTCTTCCTGATCCCGTCGCTCATCCTGCTGCTGCTCGTGGCCATGCTCGTCACGATCCAGTCGCCGGCACGGTTGGCCGCCTGGGTCGTGTCGCCGCAGGTCCTCGGCACGTTGCTGCTGCTGAATTTCGTCGTGCTGGCCTGGCGGCTGGCTGCCGTCGGGCAGGCATTCCTCGACACCCGCCGAACGGGACCGACCGGGCGTCTCGGGATCATCGGCATCGTGATCATGGCCCTGGTGGTCGTCGTCCCGCACCTCGTCATCTATCGGTATGGGACGGTCCTCGGCGACACGTTCGACCGGATCTTCACCAGCGCGGTCCTCGGTGCGGTCGACGATCGGGAGGGAGCCAGCCCGCTGACCCCCCGCGCCGGCGAGCGGATCAACATCCTTCTCGTCGGGATCGACAAGACAAGTACCCGGACGGCCACCCTGACCGACACGATGATGGTCGCCTCGATCGATCCGGTCGGCCACACGGTCTCGCTCGTGTCCGTGCCGCGCGACCTGATCGACACCCCGCTCGGGAACGGCAACATCTACGGTCCCAAGTTGAACTCGCTCTTCGGCTACGCCGACCGGAACCCGAAGCTGTTCCCGAACGGCGGACTCCGAACCCTCCAGGATGCGATCGGCGCGCTGCTCGGGATCACCATCAGCTACCACGCGGAGCTAGACTTCCGCGGGTTCATCAAGATGGTCGATGCGGTCGGCGGCGTGGACATCGTCGCGCCGCGCGCCTTCCAGGACCCGCAATACGACGGGTACGGCACGGGCGGCGTCAAGGGATTCTCGATCACGGCCGGGCCGCACCACCTCGACGGAGCGGCCGCCCTCGCCTACGCGCGATCGCGCAAGGCACTCGGCGAGAGTGACTTCACTCGGCAGGCTCGGCAGCAACAGATCCTGGTCGCGCTCCGGGCCAAGGTCACCAGGGGCGGCAGCCTGCTGTTCCAGCTGCCGCAGCTGCTCGAGGCCGTCGGCGCGACCATCCGCACCGACGTTCCGATCGACCGGCTGCCGGACCTTGCCGCGATCCTCGACGAAGTCGGCCAGGACGCCGTGACCTCCGTCGTCATCCGCTCACCCCTGGTCAAGGCCAAGAGCACGCAGTTCGGCGACTCGCAGGAACCGAACCTGACGAGGATCCGGGCGATGGCTGCAGGGATGTTCAGCGCACCTGGGACAGCGCCGGTCCCCTGGCCGACCCCGACGCCGACCAAGGCGCCGAAGGCGACGCCAAGCCCGTAGGAAGCCCGCGCGGATCCGGCTCGCGGACCCGGGAGCCCGCGGATCCGGCCGAATGTGCGCCCAGGGACCGTCGTGGCCGGCATCGGCGCCAGCGAGACCCCTTCAGATGTGACTGAGCGTGGATCGGTGCTGGCCTCGGGCCGCCGGGCGCCGAACCGTGTCGATTCCGGCCATAACGGTCCGCCTGTGCATGCTGCGCCCAGTCGCAACGCGCACAGGGTCAGCCCAGCTCAATCGACGTCGGGGAGCGGGCCGCTGCCCAGTGGCGGCCGCGGTCGTCGCTGGCAGGACATGCACCCGGGGACCATTCTGGCCGGAACCCGCGGCATCGAACCGATCGAGGGAGCGACCCTGAGCGTGGATCGGTGCTCGCCTCGGGCCTACGGGCGCCGGACCGCGCCAATTTCGACCTTTGCGGTCCACCCGTGCACGTTGTGCCGGCCACAACGTCCAACGCAGGCCTGACCCGCCTAGAACCCGAGCCGCGCCAGGGTCGCCGCCATCCGCCGGGCGGCGCGCCCCCGATGCGAGATGGCGTTCTTTTCCGAAGGCGTCCAGAGGCCGAGCGTCCGGCCGCCGGGCGGCTCCGACGCCGGTTCGAAGATCGGGTCGTAGCCGAACCCGCCGGTCCCGCGCGGCTCCGTGGCGATGCGTCCCCGGCACGTCCCGCGGGTCGTGATGACCGGCACGCCGCCGCGCGGCCCCGCGACATCGGGGAGTGCCAGCGCGAGCACGCACACGTAGCGCGCCCCGCGACGCTCCGGCGGCAGCCCCTCCAACGCAGCCAGCAGCCTGGCGTTGTTCTGCGCGTCCGTCGCGTCCTCGCCCGCATACCGCCGCGTTCGCACGCCCGGTCCTCCGTCTAGCGCATCCACTTCGATACCGGAATCGTCGGCCAGCGTCGGGAGGCCGCTCGCCCGCAATCCGAAACGGGACTTGATCGCCGCATTCGTCTCGAACGTCTCGCCGTCCTCGACCGGGTCGCCCGGGATCCCGAGGTCATCCAGCGACACGAGCACGCCCCGCTCGAGCGACAGCAACTCGCGCAACTCCCGCAGCTTGTGCGCGGACCGGGTCGCGACCAGCAGCCGCCGGGTCACCGCCGGACGGTGGCAAGCACGGCCGCCTGCGCCTCGAACAGGCGCGCCAGCCCGGAATCGGCGAGGTCGAGCAGCCCATCCGCCGCCACACGGTCGAACGGCTTGCCCTCGGCGGTCCCCTGCAACTCGACATACGCGCCAGCGTCCGTGCCGACGACGTTGAAGTCGACGTCCGCCCGCGAATCCTCTGAATAGTCGAGGTCGAGCAGCGCCACGCCACCGACCAGGCCGACCGAGACGGCGGCGACCTTGCCGACCAGGTGCCGGTCCATGCCGAACGTGATGAGCGCGGCGGCGAGGGCGACGTAGCCACCGGTGATCGAGGCTGTCCGTGTCCCGCCGTCGGCCTGGAGGACGTCGCAGTCGACGGTGATCGTCCGCTCGCCCAGCCGGGTCAGGTCCACCGCATCACGCAGCGAGCGCCCGATGAGCCGCTGGATCTCATGCGTCCGACCTCCGATCCTGCCCCGGACGGACTCTCGGTCGGTCCGCTCGGCGGTCGCCCGCGGCAGCATCGAGTACTCGGCGGTGATCCAGCCGGTTCCCTTCCCGCGCAGGTGCGGCGGGACGCGGTCACTGATGCTGGCCGCGCACAGGACCTCCGTGTCGCCGACGCGAATGCGGCACGAGCCCTCCGCCCACTTCTGGACGCCGAGCGTGAACGTCACGGGCCGAAGGTCGGAAGGGCCGCGCCCGTCGGTGCGGACGGTGGGCGGTCGGTTGCCGATGGTCATGCGGTCTTCTCCTCAGCCTTGGCGGCGTCCCACAGCGCATCGAGTGCATCGAAGTCGAGGTCGCGCAGGGCGACCCCCTGGGCAGCGGCGCCGCGCTCGACGCTCGCGAATCGACGACGGAACTTCGCGTTGGCAGCGCGGACCGCGGCTTCCGCCTCGATCCCGTGGCGACGCGCCACATTGACCAACACGAACAGCAAGTCGCCGAACTCCTCGGCCCGCTCGGCGTCCGTCGCGGCCAGACGCAGTTCCCGGGCTTCCTCGGTGACCTTGTCGAGGACGCCCTCGAGGGTCGGCCAGTCGTAGCCGAGGTTCGCGGCGCGATCCTGCATCTCCTGGCTTGCAGCGAGCGCCGGCATCGACGGGCTGATGCCATCGAGCGCGCCCTTCACCGGCGCCGTGTCCCCATCCGCGGCTGCCGCCTCAGCCCGCTCGTCGGCCTTGATCCGCTCCCACTGCCGATTGACGTCGGACGCCGAGCGCGCGACCGCTTCGCCGAAGACGTGCGGGTGCCGCCGGACGAGCTTGGCCGCGATCGCGGCCTGGACGTCGGCCAGGTCGAAGATGCCGGCCTCGGCCGCCAGTTGCGCGTGCAGCACGACCTGGAGCCACAGGTCGCCGAGCTCGCCGGCCAGCGTCGGTGTCGCCCCGCCCTCGAGCGCGTCGTAGACCTCGTACGCCTCCTCGAGCAGGTGCTTCCGGAGGGAGGTGTGGGTCTGCTCGCGGTCCCACGGGCAGCCGTCCGGCTCGCGCAGCCGCGCGGAGATCCAGGGCAGCGCCCAGGGTCCGGCCACGGCCAGTTCCGGAGCGATCGGCGCGATGTACAGCGGCCCGGCCAGCGCCGCGGCATGCAGGCTCGCGATGGTCATCCCGTCATCCGCACCGAAGCGCCCGACCGGGTGGTCGCCCGGATACAGCCGCCGCAGGAGGGCGACCGGATCGCCGCCGGCGGGTCCGTTCCGGCCGGCGAGGGCGGTCGCTGGTCCGGCGGAGGCATGCAGGGTCGCCAACGGCACGATGATCAACGGACGGGACGGCTCGAGCGGGACGCCGACCAGCGACTCGCCCGCGGCGACCTGGAGGCCGTTCGCAGGATCGAGTCCCCAGCGGAGTCGCGCCTCGGCGACGAGTGCGTCGAGCAACCGCCCCTCCCTTTACTGGGTCGTGCCGCCGGTGATGCCCGCATCGCGCGTGATGACCGCCGCCGTCTTCTTCGCGTCGTACCACTTCGAGAACGCGGTCTGGGTCAGCTCGTCGAGCTGCTTGCCAACGGGCGTCCGGGTCTCTTCGGCAAGGACCTCGAACAGGTACGTACCGTCTCCCGCGACCGAGACGACCTCGGAGGTCTTGCCGATCGGGGTCGCGAATATCGCATTGGTGAGCGAGTCGGCGAGCTGGCCCTTGGCGATCCAGCCCAGGTCGCCGCCGGTGCCGGCGGTCGGCGCGACCGAATTGTCACGCGCAAGGATCCCGAAGTCCGCGCCCTTGTTGTCGACCTGGTCCTTGAGGGCCGCCATGTGCTTTGCCTCGGTCGGGCGGTACATGACCTGGATGACGTGCCAGCCGAAGGCCGACTTGACCGGGGCGAGGATCTGGCCGTCGGTCAGACCCGGAACCATGATCGCAGCCTTGAACGCTGCGTCCACGGAGCTCTGGCTGTCGAAGAACGGGAGCTTTCCGCCGCTGCCGGTCGGCCCTTTCGCCTGACCCTCGTTGCTCTCCTTGCGAGCGATCGCATCGAACAGGGCCGGGTTCTGCTGGAGCCGGGTCCACGTCGCGATTGCCTGCGCGTGAGCGGCGTCCCACGACGGATCGCCGGCCGGGACCGTTGAGGCGTTCGTCGGGTCGCCCTTGGGTGAATAGAGGATGTGGCGGACCTTGATCGCGTCCGCGCCGAGGTTCGGGGCTTCCTCGCTGACGTAGATCTCGGACACGCGGCGCTGGGGCGACGGCCCCGTCAGGTCGCCCACGATCTTGGTCTGAAGCTTGTCGTGGAGCACGTCGGCGGCAAGGACGGCCCGGTACTTGTCGAGGCTGACACCGGCGTCGACGATCTTGGCCTGGTAGGCAGTGTCCACCGATTCAGGTGCGATCTCAGTGACTCGGCCGATTCGGTAGGTCCCGTCGGCGCCTTCGATGACGGCTGTCGGGGTATTGACATCGACCGCGAACAGAGCCTTGAGGTAGTCCGGATCGACGGTCGCGCCGGTGCTGACGACCCAGCCGAGGTCACCGGCCTGGGGCGCGGTGGAGGCGTCTGTCGAAACGGTCTTTGCGACGTCCTCCCACGACTTGCCGCTCTGGAGATCCCTGAGCGCGGCGTCGGCCTTGGCCTTGGCGTCCGCCGTCTGGGCGGCGGTCGGCGCGACGTTGGCGAGATCGACGACCGGCTTCACCTCGATGACCCAGGCGTGCCGCTCCTCGGGCGTGGTGGCCTCCTTGGTCAGTCGCGCATCGATCTCGGTGGGTGCCACGCCGACGCCCGCGGCGGCGGCGAGCTTGGCCTGCAGCGTCGTGTCGATGAGTCGTTCGAGCGCGGTCGATGTCAACTGGTTGCGCTGCGTGGTGACGGCCTGCTGCTGGGCCTGTCCCTGTGCGTCCGTGAGACGGCCGGCGAGGACTGCGGTCGAGATCCGTCGATCCGCCTCATCGAGTCGCCAGCCGTCGACCGCGACGCGATCGCGGAGCTGATCCTTGGAGATGGAAACCCCGTCCACGCTGCCGACCGACGCGAGGTGGTCGTTGTAGTAGTTGAGGCCCGCGGCGATCCCGAGGATCAGCAGAGCGAGGACGACGATCAGCCCGAACCCGAGGTTCAGGTAGAAATTCCGTCGGTCCTGCGTTTCCCACGCTGGTCGGTGGTCGCGCTTGACGACGGGCTTGGCACGAAAGGTCATGGTGGCGGTCGGTTCCTGTCACATGGCCGGCTGACGCCGGGGATGGAGGGCCGCGGTATGGTACACCGAGCCTCTGGAAGCTCGTGCCCGCAGCGCTATCGACGTTCTCCCGCCCGGGTCAAGGACGGCAGGATGAGCTCGTCCGTGACGCATGTTGAGGAACCTCCATCTGCGGTCCGCCGAACGTGCGCCGGCGGGTGGGCGCACGGCCGGCGACCCTACCGATCGCGGCGGTCGGGAGCCCTGCCCGCCTGGACGACAGCGGTGCGCGCCCCACGGATCGGTCGCGAGCGGCGGGCCCGGACACACGGCTCCCTTGGGTGGACCGGCTGACCGACCCCGTATCATGGCCGGGTGCGAGTCCATGCGATCCTCCTGGCCGGTGGTGCCGGGGACCGTTTCGGCGCGGAGCTGCCGAAGCAGTTCGTACGCCTCGCCGGTGAGCCGATCCTGCTCCGGACGATCCGCACGATCGCTGCGGCGGGGATCGACGACCTCGTCATCGTCTCGCACCCGGACTGGATCGCCGAGACGGAGCGCGAATTGACGGCGGCAGGATTGCCCATCAGCGCCATCGTCGTGGCGGGTGGACTGACGCGCAACGAAAGCACTCGCAATGGCCTCCTGGCGCTCGACGCAGAACCGGACGACGTCGTCCTCGTCCACGATGCGGTCCGGCCGCTGGTCCCGCTCGACGTGGTCCGGCGAGCAATCGCTCCGGTCGCCGATGCGACCGTGGACGCCACGGACACCGTCATCCCGAGCGCGGATACCCTCGTCATCGTGGAAGACGGGGCGGTGATCGAGATCCCCGACCGCGGGCGCTACCGACGCGGCCAGACGCCACAGGTGTTCCGCATGTCGATCCTGACACGAGCCTACGAAGCAGCGACCATCGCCCATGACCTGACTGCCACGGACGACTGCACGCTGGTCCTCCGATATGTGCCGGGGGCGCGCATCCTGGCCGTCCCAGGCGACGAGATGAACCTCAAGATCACCACTCGGATCGACCTGGTGATGGCCGACAGGATGCTTCAGATGCGGACACTGTCGCCGGCCGACGTGACGGCCGCGGACGACCTCGCCGGGGCGCGGATCCTGGTCATCGGCGGGACGAACGGGATCGGCCGTGGCATCGCGGACGAAGCCACCCGCCTCGGGGCACACGCCGACGTGGAGGGTCGTTCGACGGGTCTCGATGTGCGCGACGCGGGCGCCGTCGAGGCGCGGGTCGCGACGGCGGCGAAGCGCCTCGGTGGCCTGGACCACGTCGTGGTGACGGCCGGCATCCTCCGACTCGGGCCCATGGCGGACACGCCAGCGGCGGAGCTGGCCGAGATCATCGACGTCAACCTGACGGGGACGATGAACGTGGCCCGCGCCGCATACCGTCACCTGGCGGCGAGCCGGGGCTCGTTCACCGCCTTCGCCTCGAGCTCGTTCACACGTGGCCGGCCGGATTATGTGGCGTATTCGGCGAGCAAGGCCGGCGTGGTCAACCTGGTCCAGGGCCTCGCCGAGGAATGGGCCGCGTCAGGTGTGCGGGTCAACGTCGTCAGTCCCGAGCGCACGGACACGCCGATGCGGGCGCATGCCTTTCCGAACGAATCGCGTGATGGGCTGCTGGCTGCCGATGACGTGGCACGTGCCACCTTGCGTCTGATCGCCTCGGACCTCACGGGGCAGGTCCTGGACGTCCGCCGCCACGACTCGACTCCGGTCGCGGCCGGCGCACGATCGGAAGGCGGTTCGGACCAGAGTGACGCCTGATCCGGTCGGCAACGTCCCTCTCGAGGCGACCACGCTCCGCCCGACTGCGCGGGCGGCCCGACGGTCGTTGTTCGGGATCCCGTTCGACCTGCTGACGGCGGCAGAGCTACAGGCGTGGGTCCGGGAGATGCTCGCGGGTCCGCCGCAGACCCGGCATATCGCCTTTTCCAATTCCGAGTTCGTTCTCGAGGCAAGACGCAACGAGCGGCTCCGCCGATACCTCGATGGCTGCGATCTCAACCTCGTGGACAGCATCGGCGTCGTCCAGGCGTTCCGACTCGTGTCGGGGGTCCGGCCGCCGGCGCGGTTGTCCGGGACGACGTTCGTGGCGATACTGTGCGACGAGGCAGCTGCGGCGGGAGCGCGATTGTTCCTGTTCGGCGGGAGTCCTGGCGTGGCGGCACGAGCGGCCACGGCCCTGCAGCGGCGAGCGCCAGGGCTGCAGGTGTGCGGGGCCGTGGACGGCTTTGCGGGCGCTTCGGGAGTCCTTGAGCAGGTCCGGGCAGCGTCACCGGACATCCTGATGGTCTGTCTCGGCAACCCGCTCCAGGAACGCTGGATCGAGGAGCACATCGGCGAGCTCGATCTCAAGCTCGTGTGGGGAGCCGGCGGCGCGCTCGACTTCTATTCCGGGGACGTTCCCCTGGCGCCCGGATGGGTGCAGCGTGCGGGTCTGGAATGGCTCTTCCGGCTTGCGACGAACTTCTCGATCGCGAGACTCAGGCGCCAACTCGGGCTGATCGAGTTCGTCGGCCTCGCCGTTCGTGGGCGGTTGCGGCGCTCCGTCCGTCGTGGGAGCCGAGGATGACCCGATGAACGCCTCGAGCGGGTCCGGTCTCGAGGACGACGCCTCTCCGGATCCGACGATGCTTCGCCGCGTGCAGTTGATCCAGCTCGAGATCCTGCGCGAGCTGGCTCGGCGCTGCGAGGAACAGTCGCTGCGCTGGTTCGTCATCGGCGGGACGCTGCTTGGCGCGGCCCGTCATGGGGCTTTCATCCCATGGGACGACGACATCGATATCGGGATGCCGCGGGCGGACTACGAGCGGTTCGAGGAGCTGTGTCGGCGGTCTCCGGATCCGGCGTTCAGCTGGCAGTCAGGTCGGACCGATCCGGCCTACCCCTTCATGTTCGGCAAGCTCCTTCGCACGGACACCCACGTCATCGAGGCAGCCGTTGCGCACCTCCCGATCCAGCACTCGATCTATGTCGACGTCTTTCCGTTCGATGGCGCCCCCGGATCAGGGATCGGACGCCGGTTCCACGGGATCGCGTTCAAGGTGGCGGTCACCGCCCTCAGTGCCCGCATCCGGCGCACCGGCGTTCGGCGCTCACTTGGGTACCTGTTCCGGGTCATCCCGCGGTCGTGGGCCGTCGGCCTCATCGACGTCCTTGCACGTCGCTTCCCATACGACACCTCTCCGTACGTCGTCAACGCCAGCGGCGCATGGGGCTACCACCGGGAGTGCCAGCCACGAGGCCACGTCGAGCCGCTCGCGTCCCTCGAATTCGAGGGGATGACGGTCCCGGTCCCGGGGCACTGGGACGAGTACCTGACCCGGATCTACGGTGAATACATGCGGCTGCCGCCACCCGAGCAGCGCAGGCCGCGTCACGCACTCACCATCGTCAGCCTGGGCGGCCAGGCGGATCCGACAGCCGGGTCGGACCCGAGTCCACCGGAAGCGCCGAAGCCGAGGAGCCGGATCCTTCGGATCATGATCGCCAGGCTGGGGATCCTCGTCGTCCGCACCGGCTTCCTCCTCGGCCGTTTCGGGCCGCCGCGGCGACGCGTCGTGTTCGGCGTCAGGGATGCCGCCCGGATCACCGGCAACCTGCTGTCCATACAGCGGGAGCTCGAGGGACGGACGCCGCCGATCGGGGTCCGCGCCGTGGAGTACGACATGACGCCCGGGCTCCGTGGTCGGATCGTGGGCGTCCGTCAGGCGTTCCGCGCTGGTTACCATCTCGCGACAGCTCGCGTGTTCGTCGTGGACGATTGGTTCTTCCCGATGTATGCCATCACGCCCCGCCCGGGCACGGTCCGGATCCAGGTGTGGCACGGGGCGGGTGCGTTCAAGAAGTTCGGCTACAGCGTGCTTGACAGGTCGTTCGGAGCCGACGAGGAGATGGTCCGGCTCGTGCCCATCCACTCGAACTACGACGTCTGCCTCGTCTCGTCGGCCGCTGCAGCCGTCCATTTCATGGACGCCTTTCGCCTGCCACGTGACCGGTTCACGTCGGCGCTCGGGTTGCCCCGCACCGACCTCTTCTTCGACCCGGATCTCCGCGCGGGAGCGATCGAGGCGATCCGCCGGCGATACGGCCTGCCGACAGACCGACGGATCCTGCTCTACGCTCCGACCTTCCGCGGTGCCGTGGTTCGGGAAGCCAGCTTCCCGAACGACCTGGACCTCGCTGCGATGCGCGACGTTCTCGCCACGGAGTGGGTGATCCTGCTCCGGCCGCATCCATTCGTGCGCGACCCGATCCGGCTGGACTCGGACCTGGCGGCATTCGCCATCGACGTCTCCGACTGGCCGGACGTGAACGAGCTGATGCTCGTCGCCGACCTGCTCGTGACTGACTTCTCCAGCGCGATCTTCGAGTTCGCCCTGCTCGATCGACCGATGGCGTTCTTCGCCCCCGACCATGACGCCTACGAAGCTGAGCGTGGCTTCTACTTCGACTTCCTGACCGGCGTCCCGGGGCCGGTCTTCGAGGAGACCCGAGAGTTGGCCGCCTACGTGCGGGCTGGCGACTTCGACCTCGCACGAGTTCGCGCATTCGCCCGGACGTGGTTCGACGTCGCCGACGGCCATGCGTCAGAACGTTTCGTGGACCGACTCGTGCTCCCCGGGCTCCACGGTCGACCCGTCCAGCTCGATGGCCCAGAAGCCGACGAGCGAGCGAGCGCGTCCGGGGGCGGCAGCCCTCACTGACCTCGCCCTTCGGGCGTGGGATGGTACCCTTCCGCGCGATGTCCGCCACCAGTGAAGTCCCGGCAGCATTTCGCAATGCCGCCGGCAGCCGGGGACCGATCTCGCTCGTCAGCGAGGCGATCTCGGATATCCGGTCCAGGCGGCGACTCGTCCGCTACCTCGTCCAGGCGGACATCCGCAAGCGCGGCGCGGACACGATCCTCGGCAACATCTGGTGGGTCCTCGATCCGCTCCTCCAGATGCTGGTCTACGTCGTCTTCATCACGATCATCGTCCCCAAGACCCAGCCTGACTACCCACTCTTCATCTTCTCCGCGATCCTGCCCTGGAAGTGGTTCTCCGCGTCGGTCTCCGACGCGACCACATCGATCGTGAAACAGGACGCCCTGATCAAGCAGATCCAGTTCCCGAAGATCGTCCTGCCCGTCGCGGCCACGACGGCCGGGATCGTCAGCTTCGCGTTCGGGACGGTCGCGCTCGGGCTGGTCATGCTGGCGTTCTCGGACCGGATCACGATCTGGCTCGCGTTCATCCCGGTCATCGCAGTCGTCCAATTCGTCTTTACCCTTGCCGTCGCGTTCCTGGTCGCGGCTGGGAACGTCTTCTTCCGCGACCTCGGCAACGTCGTCGGGCATGTCCTGCGGTTGTGGTGGTTCCTGTCGCCGGGCCTGTACAGCATCGAGACGCTCGACCAGATCCATTTCTTCAAGGACCACACCGTGATCCTCAGCCTGGCGAACGCGAACCCGTTCGCGATCCTGTTCTCCGCCTATCGCGCGGTCATCTACGGGACGCCGACGGCGCCGCCCTCCGGGCCACCGGACATGACCGCCCTGGCCGTCCTGCTCGTAGCCAGCACGATGTTCCTGGCCCTGACGACGATGGTCTTCAAGCGCCTCGAGCCGAATTTCGCCAAGATCATCTGAATGTCGATCCTTCGGCGACCACCAAAGCTCACCCGAGGAGCCAACCCGGGTTTCGCCATCGGCGCAACCGATCTCGGGGTGCGCTACGACCTGCGCTTCAACAAGAAGACGACGATCCGCAGCTCGCTCGGCGAGGTCCTGGGCCGTGGCGGGGCGCAGCATTTCTGGGCCCTTCGCCACGTCCATCTGCGGGTCGATCGTGGTGAGTCGCTCGCCGTCATCGGACCGAACGGCGCCGGCAAGAGCACGCTCCTCCAGGTGCTCTCCGGGATCATCCGCCCGTCGGAGGGTTCGGTCGACGTCTTCGGCCACGTGTCCGGACTGCTGACGCTCGGTGCCGGTTTCGACAAGGAGCTGACGGGCCGTGACAACATCCTGCTCGGCGGCGCGTTCCTCGGACTCGACGACAACGTGACCCGTGAATTGCTGCCCTCGATCATCGAATATGCGGAGCTTGGCGAGTTCATCGATGCTCCGCTGCGGACCTACTCATCGGGGATGCGGGCACGTCTCGGATTCGCCATCGCCACGTCGGTCGACCCCGACATCCTGCTCCTCGATGAGGTCCTGGCCACCGGCGACGCGAACTTCCGCGAGAAGTCCAAGGCCCGGGTCATCGAGATCGTCTCGTCAGCCAAGGCTGTCGTTCTCGTCACCCACGACATGAACTGGGTCACGGAGTACTGCAACCGGGCGATCCTCATCGAACGCGGCATGTTGATCGCGGAGGGGGAACCAGCCGAGGTCGTGGAGCTGCACCGGGTCCATACGGAGGAGGCGCGCGCGCGAACGGCCGAGATGGCCAAGGCCGCCGGTGTCGACCCACGGATCGTGAACGTCCGCTGACCGCAGCCGTGGACCAGGACCCGCCGAACCCTGCCGGCGATCAGCGGAGCAGAGCGCTCAGCGGCGACGGAAGATGGCCACCACCACCGCCAAGACGCCCCCGAGTGCCAGCGCACCGCGCCAGTCGAGGAGGGTCTTCACGTCGCCGTCCACGCGACCGGCGATGACCACACCGGCAAAGCCGCGGCGGACGAACGTCACGCGCCCGGCGGCGAGACTCCACACCGCGCCCTGATCGACATGTACATCGCGCGCAAGCATCGTCCGGACGAACGACTGGGTCACGCTTGCATCCCCGGCGATCGACAGTGCGACCCCGCTCATCTCGGCCGACACGCGGTCGCCACGCGCGATGGCGATACCACCCATGCTGACTGCGACGTCCTGGGCGTTGACCCGGGCGATGCCACCCATGCGCAGGTCCACGTGCGTCGCATCCACCTGGGTGATGCCGCCCCGAGTCACGGTCACGTTGGTGGCATGGGCGCGATCGAGGCCGCCGTTCACGATCGAGACGTTCTCCGGGATGGCCGGTGCAGTCGGGGTCGTGACGGTCGGGGACGGCGCGGCCACTGCGGCCACTGACGGGGTGGTGTCCGCATGCTGACCTGGCTTCGCTGCAGCTCCGGCCCTGGCAGGGGGCGTGGCCGCGCTCGTGCGTGCCCGTGTCACCTTCGGTTTCGGTGGCGGCGTTTCGATCGGGACGGCTTCGGTCGAGTCGTCGCCCTGGGATCGGTCGGTCATGTCGGTAGCCTATCGCGCGCGGGCTCCGACCGCCATGGCCTGATTCCCGTCAGATGCCCGTCACGCGTGCGTTGGGCCGGGATCTGCTGACAAACGCATCATCCGGCGAACATCCGACGCCGTCGGGCGGCCGAGCCCGCACCGCAACGCTCGGATCTCGGCAGGGCGGGACGCTCGATGCACGAGGGCTCGAGTTGCGAGCAGGGGTCAGTGATCGAAGCCGCGAGGGACGCGCCGCACGCCTCTCCGGCCAACCTCCGCTATCCTCCGCAAGGCTGCGCGGGCTGCGGATCGAAACGACGACCCGGATGGCAGGACGGACCCGCCACGTGACGATGGAGGAACGACGACGTTGAGACGGAATGCCACGATCGGGGTGGTCGGCGGGGTCGCCGTGTCGGCGCTCGTGGTCGCCCTCGTGGCGGCCAACCTTGGAGGCCCTGGCCCGACTGCCAGCCCGCCACCGATCGCGCAGGCGAGCCAGACCTCGCCCGGTGTGACCGCCACCCCGTCCGTCCCACCGTCGTTGGAGCCCTCGCCGACCCCGTCGCCCACCGCCACCCCGATCCCGACACCTTTCCTCGTCCCGGCACCGCTGACCGGACGACTCGTCACACCTGACGTGGCCGCCCGCCACCCGATCGCTGTCATGATCGACGACCTCCGGCCTGCCCGTCCGCAATCCGGTCTGTCATCCGCATCCGTCGTCTGGCAAGCCCCGGCCGAGGGCGGGATCCCGCGCTACATGGCCATCTTCCAGGACGTCCTGCCCGGGAACGTCGGACCCGTCCGCAGTTCCCGGCTCTACTACATCGCCTGGGCGTCGGAATGGCGCGCGGTGTACATCCATGCGGGCGGCTCACCGCAGGCGCTCTCGACGTTGCGCACAAAGGGCAGCGGACAGTACGTCTACAACGGCGACGAATTCCGCTATGCCGGGACTTTCTACCGCCTCAAGACGCGGGTAGCCCCGCACAACCTGTACACGACCGGGAAGAACCTGCGCGCCCTCGGGACGAAGATGGGTGCCAAGGACCAAGCTTACGCCACGGTCTGGCAATTCGCGCCTGACGCCCCGCTGGAGCAGCGCCCGATCGGTGGCACCATCACCGTCGGCTACCCGTACAACACGATCAAATACACGTACGACCGGACGACCAACACGTATCTGCGCTCGGTGACGGGTGAATCGAAGGAGATCGACGCTGGCACAGGTGCCCGGATCGCCCCCAAGAATGTGATCGTGATGCGGATGCGGTTCGGGCCGCTCACAAGCGGCAACCCTGCCAAACACCGGCTCGAGGCGACGATCGTCGGCAGCGGACCGGCCTGGATCTCGACCAATGGCCGGACGATCAAGGGAACCTGGAAGAAGACCGGGTTCACCAGGCCGACCAAGTTCTACGACGCGAATGGGAACGAGGTCACGCTCACCATCGGCCAGACCTTCGTCCAGGTCATCACCACGAACACGGCCAGCTACACGCTCTCGATCAAACCCGGCTCCAACCCGCCGCCGGCGACCCCAGCACCGAGCGCGAGCGCGAACTAGCGATCGGTCAGCCGGCGCTCGAGCGAGCGGCGGCGACGCGCGCGTAGATCGACCGCGTCTCGCGCGCCACGTCCGCCCATGTGCGCGGCTCACGCCGAGCGCCCTCGAGGGCCAGGGTCCGGATCCGGTCATGGACGCCGTCGTCGGCCCACATCGCGGCGAGGGCGACCGCAAGGCGATCCGCATCGCGCGGTTCGACCAGGAGCCCGGCCGGTCCGATCAACTCGGGAAGTGGTCCGACCGCTGACGCGACGACCGGGACGCCGCAGGCGAGGGCCTCGATGGCCGACAGGCCCGCCGCCTCGGAGACGACCGGCAGGACCGCACCCCGCGCGCCACGGACGAGGTCGGCGAGGTCGGGCAGCGGCAGGTCCGGGGCATACACGAACGAGTCACCGATCCCCTTGCGGGCGGCGGCACGCGCCAGCGAGGCGCGGTCGTCAGGGCTCGCCCCGACGACCAGGATGCGCGGCGGCCACGGGACGTCAGCGTGCAGGCCATCGGGCCTGCCCGCGACCCCAAGAGCCGCAAGGGCCGACAGGAGGGTCCTGAGGTCCAGGCGCGCGTCGAACCGCCCGGTGAACACAAGGTAGCGCCGGTCGAGCCCCAGCCGTTCACGGACGGCGTTTCCCGCGGCGGAGCCGGTCGGCGCGTCGACGTCCGGCGGGGAGAAGTTGGCGCGCGCGGCGAGCGGGACCACGTGGAGCCGCTCGCGCCGGATGTGCAGGATGCGTCGCGCGGCCCGCGCCGTCGCCTTGCTGCCGACCACGACCGCCGCCGCCTCATGAACGAGCTGCGCCCGCAGACGCTGCCCGAAACGGTTCACGACGGACCGCTGGAACGCCTCCGGCAGCTCCCAGGGGGCAAGGTCGAGGAGCGTCACGATGACCGGGATCCCCGACGCGATGGGCAGCGGCCCACTCCCGACTGCATGGTAGACGGACCCGGCGGCGCCGCCGCGCTCGGCCCGCCAGGCTGCCCCGATGGCCGCGCCCCGCAACACGAACGGGTCCACCGTCATGGCGCCCGACCGCAGCAACCGTGTCGGCGGCAACTGGCGACGGCCGACGATGGCGAGATGGGTGTACCCGCCGGTCGGGTCGTCGAGGTCGGAGGCGAGCAGGAACGCGAAGGACTCGCCGTCGAGGACGTCGGCGTCATACGCCCCGAGCAGCCCGTCGAGGTATGTCGCTGCCAACGGCGACCTGTCCGGCGCCTGGAGCGGGCGGGCATCAAGGACGACACGAACCCCGGCCGGACGCTCGGGCGTCCCTCCTCCCAGGCGGGCCGACGCGCCCACGGTCACGGCGGAGTCACGCCCCGCGGCGCCGGCGTGAGAGGCGCCCGAGGAGTTCCTCGGCGCGAAGCTCGATGACGACGACTAGCGCCTCGACGACGATGCGGCGGCTCATCTTGGACTGGCCGACGCGGCGATCGCGGAAGGTGATCGGGACCTCGCGGATCCGCGCACCCGCCCGGCTGGCACGGAACGTCATCTCGATCTGAAAGACGTAGCCACCGGCGTGGACCCCATCGAACGGGACGGCCGACAGCGTCGTCGCACGCCACGCCTTGAAGCCACCAGTCAGGTCGTTCTGGCCCAGGCCGAGGACGACCCGCGCGAACAGGCTCCCGCCGCGCGAGATGATCCGCCGGCCGATCCCCCAGTCCTCGACCGAACCTCCCCTGGCATAACGCGACCCGATCACGAGGTCCGCGGTGCCTGCGGCGATCGGCCTGACGAGACCTGGCAGCGCGGCCGGGTCGTGGCTGAAGTCGGCATCCATCTGGACGACCGTCGTCGCGCCACCGGCCAGGGCGACCCCGAATCCGTCG
>Ga0075021_10000149_pt1 | contig 37186 bp, 42 predicted proteins | sample ColStrG_CSR_2012_FD_72749 | JGI IMG/M metagenome (GOLD analysis project Ga0075021, IMG submission 72749) | Freshwater sediment microbial communities in response to fracking from Pennsylvania, USA - Cold Stream Run_MetaG_CSR_2012 | ecosystem: Environmental > Aquatic > Freshwater > Creek >...
GGCTATAATTATAGCCTCCTCCTGGATATCGGCAAGGCTTTCCTGTTTGTGACCGACGAGGTTTCGGAGGATCCGTTCGCTCACCTGCTCCACGTCTTGCTTGCGTTCGCGGAGATAGTCATCCTCGATCAGGTCGAACTTGAGACTGATGGCGCTGATCGTTTCCTTCAGCGCGCCTTCCGCATTCAGGTGCGACTCCTTAATTCGCTTAATAGCGCCATCGACCAGCATTTTGTCCTCAAGCAGCATGATGTGCGTATCGAGGATGTAGAGATGTGACTTGCCGAGTCCCTTGCTGATGCGCTTCTTGAGGTCATCGAGCTGGGCCTTGGCAAGCTCCACGGCTTTTTTGAACCGGGCCACCTCGTCCTTGACGTTGACCTCTTCGATCCTCCTGCCCGCCACCACCACCTTGCGGCGGTCGAGAAGATAGGCCCTGCCGATGACGATGCCGGGTGAAGCAACGATACCCCTGTATGTTTTCTCGTGCATGAACGTTATCCTATTTCCGTTTTTTGGACCAAGGCAACCATGTTGCCGTTAATGATATCACACACCCCTATTCCTTTTCCCCAAACTTGTCTTTGAACAATTTTTCAAGTCCGGAGAGCGCATGGTCTTCGTCATCTCCGTGCGCGTGGACCATCACCGTGCTTCCCTTGGCCGCGGCAAGCATCATGATCCCCATGATGCTCTTCCCGTCAACTTCGAGACCGTCTTTCATAAAGGTGATCTTCGATGCATACGCGCTCGCGGATTTTACGATCTGGGCCGCGGCCCTCGCATGGAGGCCAAGTTTGTTCTCGATCAACAGCTCTTTCTTCTTCATCAAATTACTCCCGCATACGCCAGGACAAGACAGCACGCAGCAAGCCCCAGCATGAGTTTTATCGGAGAACCGCCCTTCCGCAAGATTGCGATCAGGACCACGGTAAGCGCCAATCCCGAAAGCGCCAATCCCGAAAGCGCCATGAGCGTCCCGGGGATATTCAGTGCCGGCCTGAACTCCGGTCGCCAAACCGGCAGCGCACCCAGAATACCGCCGAGCACGGACAGCGACATCACCTTGAACAGTTTCGCCATTTTGGTAAAACGGTATTGGGCCATAAGTTCCACGGCATCTCCGCCGCTCGTGTAGCCCCAGAACAGCACCGCGGCCCTCAGTCCCACGTGCCAGCTATTGTAAATGAGCAGAAACAGCAGCGGCGCCCACCACGAACCCGTTATAAGCAGGGCCGTAGCCACAACGGCCGCGAACGGCTTAAGCGATCCCCAAAAGAAACTGTCACCGAGCGCCCCGAGCGGCGACATCAGCGCAGCCTTGAGACCCGGGATATCCGCGGCGCTGTTTCGGCCGGAGGCCCGGTCCTGCTCCAGCCGGATCGTTGCGCCGAGTACGAACGAGGCAAGATAGGGCTGGGTATTGAAATAATCCATGTGGAGCCTCAGCCGCGCTTCGTATTCCGCCTGGTCCGGATACAGTTTTCTGAGGACCGGCTCGATCGCATAGCAAAAACCGAGCGATTGCATCCGCTCGAAGCTCCAGGACGCCTGAATCAGAAACGCCCTCCAAAAGACGCCGAGCAGATCTCCAACCCCTATCTTGTTATCGCCATAGTCCATTATATCGGGTCCCCAGCCATCCTCCCGTGATTGTCAGCAGCACGATAATGAGCGCGGGAGTATGAAATATCCGTACCATCACCGCCGCAATCATGAATCCCGCGAGCAGGAACAGATCGATATTTTTTATCGACAGTCTCCGCGCGATCAGGGCAACCCCGAGAAACGGGAGAAGTTGCACGAATAAGGACATCGCCCGGTGTACCTGCTCCGGCAAATGATTGAACAGGGAAACAGCAACAATCCCCGCGGGCAGAAATAGCAGGTACAACACAAATGTTTTCAAATAGAACATCATGAGCCCAAAGAGCTGTGCCCTGGCCAACGTGCGCCCGGACGGCGCCGCGGAAACAGCCGACGCAACAAAAACCAGCCGGGAGTTCGCCTTGCGAATAACGGTGTCGACCATCATCGTCACGGGCGCCATGCCCGTGGTCAACAACAAGCTGAAACCGATCACCGGGAGCGTCGCAACACCGTGACTGCCCAACACGGCAATTGCCGTTGCGGACACCGCGCTGACCGTGGAATTCGCGGGCACAAAGGTGCCCACCGGCATATCCACCACCCATATAAGTTCAAGCACAACGCCGATGATGATCCCGGCCCGCAAATCACCGAGCATCCAACCCACAAGCGGCCCCGCCACAATGGGTTGAGAGATCATGAACTGTCCGACCGCTGTCCTATCGAGCCCGATGAGCCCGCCGACCACGGCAATGCCTGCTATCGCGAAGAGTACCTGGGTATCGAACATCGGCATGAGCAGATCCTTTGCTGTTCACCGGTGACTGCCGCTGTTACGGAGCCACGCGGCAGGCGGTAAACACGGCATCGAGCGGCGTCGGCCGCTCGTTCGGGACCGTTTGAACATCGACATGTACACCCCGCGCGATAATCCCTTTGAGGGCGTCCAAATCCGCATCATCCACGGCGAGCACATTCAGAAGCTTCCGTTTTCCCGGCGCATAACGCATCCCGCCGATATTCAGCATCCTGCATTCCAGCCCTGCGTTCAGGGCGCGCAGAACATCTGCGGGATTTGAGAACAGCAGGATGACCCTCTCCGCCTCGAACGCAGGCGTGCGCACCTGTTTGCAGACATCCTCGACGCTTCCAATAGAGACCTTGACCCCCTGAGGCACCGAAAGTTCCATAATCGAGCGCTGGAGCGCATTCGAGGCGACACTATCGTCCGCGACGAGGAGCCAGGTTGCCTTCATGAAATTGACCCAGCCTTCCACCACCTGCCCGTGGATCAAGCGGTCGTCTATGCGAGTCAACACAATCATGACGATTACTTCTTTCCTTTCAGCATCTGGCTGGCAATGACAATACTTTTTTGCGCTGCCTCCTGAACGAGTTTTGCGAGTTCCGGCAGCGGTTTCTCGTCTCTATGATTCGCAAATTTGATCAGCATCGAAAGGTTGACGCCGGTCACCACCTCGGTTGCTGTCCCCAGAAAGGCAAGGGCGATGTTGGAGGGAGTGCCGCCGAACATATCGGTAAAGAGCATAACGCCTTTTTTCCGGTCAACCTTTTTTATGGCGGCCTGCAACTCGTCCCTGAGCACTTCCGGCGCGCTCTCCTGGTTCACGCTGACCGTTGCCACTGCTTCGATCTTGCCCACGATCATCTCGGCGGCCTTTACCAACTCGGCGCCCATGTTCTCGTGACATACCACCACAAGTCCGATCATTCGACGTCTCCTTTCAACACAGTCCATAGAGTTTATAGAGTCTCAGGAGTCATATTCTTCAACTCTTTGGACTCTATGAACTCTTTAGACTCGATAGACTCTTTACACTCCCACGTCCCGGTGTTTGATATTCACCTCGTGACCGCTCTGCCTGAGGCGTTCCGCGAGCAGAAGAGACACGGTGACTGAACGGTGCTTGCCGCCGGTGCACCCGAACCCGATCGTCAGGTAGCTCTTCCCTTCGCTCCGGTAGCGCGGCAGGAGGTATTCAACAAATCCCTGAAGTTTATCGAAGAATTCCATGGAGTCAGAGCGCGCCATGACGTACTCCCGGACTCTCGGGTCTTCTCCGGTAAACGGCCTGAGCTCCGGCACAAAATGCGGATTCGGCAGAAATCTCAGATCGAACAAAAGATCCACGTCATAGGGGATCCCGTATTTATACCCAAAGGTCACCAGCGTGATCACCATGGGCCTGCCGGCCTCACCGGTCGTATAGTGACGTTCGATCACCTGCCGCAGATCATGGACAGTATAGTCGGACGTATCGATGATCCGGTCGGCCAATTTCTTGACGTCGGCGAGAGCGGTTCGCTCCTGCCGGATGCCGTCCAGCAAAGGCGTAGCGCCCTTCGCCAGCGGATGGGGCCTCCGTGTCTCACTGAAACGCCGAACAATGGCCTGATCATTCGAGTCGAGAAACAGCATCTCGATGGCGCGGCCGCCTGTTTTAAGTTCACCGTACAATGCGGGAAAGCGCTCTGCAAAACCCTTTTCCCTGATATCGACGCCGATTGCGGAACGGGATGCTTCCTCCGAGCCCTGGGCGAATTCGACAAATGCGGAGAGCAGCTCGAGCGGCAGGTTGTCCACGCAGTAGAATCCGATATCCTCGAACGCTTTCATCGCAGCGCTCCTGCCGGAGCCGGAAAGTCCTGTGACCACTACCATGCGCATGGGGTTCATCCGATAAGCCTTTTCTTGAGCTTTTTGTTGAAATCTCGGGCGGTAAAGACGCCCTGTTGCTTCATCATCTGATTTCGCGCGGCGACTTCGATAAGCGTGGACATATTCCGGCCCGGCTTGACCGGCAGTTTCAGATAGGGCAGATTGACTCCTAAGATGCGGTGGCGCCGCTCGCGCAGGCCGACCAGGCTGTACTGATGACCCTTCTGCCACTCTTCCAGTTCCACCACAAAGCCGACTTTGCATGAATCGACCGTGGCCGACTCGCCGTACAGTACGCGAATATTGATGACGCCGAGTCCCCGAATCTGCAAAAGATCGGCGCCCATCTCCGTGGACCCGCCTCGTATCTCGTTATCGGTTTTTTCCAGAATCACCACATCATCGGCCGCGAGCTTGTGGCCGCGCAGGACCAGGTCGAGGGCGGCCTCGCTCTTACCGACCGCGCTCTCTCCGATGATCAGCGCCCCGACTCCGAAAATATCCACGAGCACGCCGTGAACACTCACGCGAGGGGCGAACTTCTCGGCCAATAAACGAGTCAATTTCGGCAGGTTACCCGTCTTCAGGAGCGGGATTCCGGACGCCTCGGCCTGCTCAAGGAGTTCTCCGCAGATTGCGCCGCCGCTGATTATGATGCAGGCAGGCTTCTGCTTTACGATTTCCCGGATGAGCCGCAAGCGTTCTTGTTTGGAAAGCGAAGCAAGGATCGCCACCTGGCTCGGTCGAATATGAAGGACCCTCGATGCCTCCCACCCTGCTGTTGACAGAGCGAGGAGATCAGGCGCGATCACCTGCGCGGACGCGACCTCCCTCTTGAGACCCGCGTGGCCTGCAAGCACCTTGAAGAAGGCTCCCAAGTCTTTTGCCGTCACCTTTACGGGCGTTGTACGGCCTGCGGTTGCGGATATTTGCTGTCTTCTTCGAATATCAGCCTCTTGAGTTCGTGCCGACCGGCGGCCTTTCTCAGATTTTCCCGCAGCACGGGATTCTTGAGGATCCGCGAGATCCGGGAGAGCACTTTCAAGTGTTCTCCCGGCCTATCATCGGGCGTCACCAGCAGAAAAAACAAGTGCACGGGCTTGGCGTCCAGCGACTGAAAATCAACGCCGGTGCTCGATCTGCCGAAGGCAATGACCATCTCGGGAAACAGGCGCAGTTTGGCATGAGGAATGGCTACGCCGTCTCCAATGCCCGTGCTGCCGAGCGACTCGCGTTCAAGCAACACGCGAATGCACTCATCTGCGTCCTCGATCCTCCCCGAAAACTTGAGCAGTCGTGAAAACTCGTTGATCACTCCTCTTTTATCGATGGCCTCGAGCTCTTCGATAATGAGGTCATCCCGCAGCAGGTCCCTGAGCGTGGCCATTCTATGCCGTCCTTATGCCGAAGGCTCGATCAGCCCGACGTTGCCGTCCTTCCTTTTATAAATAACACTGATTGAACCGCTGCGGGCGTTCGAAAAGATAAAAAACTCCTTGTCCAGAAGCTCCATCTGCATTACCGCTTCTTCCGGCGACATGGGTTTCAGATCAAACCGCTTGGTCTTGATGATCTGCGGGATAGCATCTTCGGGAGATGACGCAGTCGCTGCCATGGCAACGTCACCCGTCTTATTGGTATGGTGCTTATGGTCCACCAGTTTTTCTTTGTATCGTCTGGCCCGCCGCTCGATCTTTTCGACCAGCAGGTCGATCGCCGAATACATCTCTTCGGTTTCTTCCGACGCCTGCATCAGCAGCCCGTTAGATTTTATCACCGCCTCCGCGAAATGGTGGACCTTTTTCACGACCGCAAGGGTGACTGCAACCTGAACCTCCTTGGGGAAGTATTTTTCCAGCCTGGCGAATTTTTCTGTTGCATACTGCTTGAGCGAATCCGTTACTTCCATGTGCCTTCCTAGTACGGTAACCTGCATACATCCTCCTTGATGTGAAACCCGAAATTACAAATAACAAATTACAAATAAAATCCAAGCACAAAATTACAATAAGCAAACGTTTGTAACTTGATTATTGGTTATTGGTGTTTATTTGTGATTTGGTGCTTGTCATGTGGTACGGACACCTTATCCTGTCCTTTTCCGAACGCTCGTCGGTGGAATCCTGAGTTCTTCGCGGTACTTCGCCACCGTCCTCCTCGCGATATCAATTCCCTGCGCCTTCAGCGCGTCAACGATCTGTTGGTCCTTGAGCGGCGTGGACAGGTTCTCTTCCTTGATCATCTTTTGAATGACGTCCTTGACCGTGAGGGAAGACACTTCCGAACCGGAGCCGTCTGAAAAACCGGTCGTAAAAAAATACTTCATCGGGAAAATACCTTGCGGCGTATGCATAAACTTGTTCGTCGTCACGCGGCTGATCGTGGATTCGTGCATCCCGATATCCTCCGCCACGTGTTTGAGCACCATCGGCTTCAGATGCGCGATGCCCCGGTCAAGAAATTCTCCCTGGAACTTGACGATGCTTTCGGCCACCTTGTAGATCGTCTTATTGCGCTGTTCCATCCCTTTAATGAGCCATTGCGCGGAACGCAACCGCTCTTCAATATACTCCTTGGTCACCTTATCGATGCTTTCCTTGTGGCTCAGCAATTTCCGGTAATAGGGATTAATGCGCACTCTCGGAAGCCCTTCATCATTGAGCTGAATCACATACCGGTCCTCGACCTTGATCACATACACATCCGGCACCATATAATTCGTGTCGGAAGCAAGATACGGCCTGCCGGGTTTCGGCTCCAAGTCATGGATAATGACCTGAGACGCTTCCATGACTTCCTGGGGAGTGACCGCAAGGACCTTTGCGATGTGTTGATACTTTCTCTTTTCCAGGTCCGGCAAGTGTTCCTGGATGATCTTTTCAACGAGCGTACCCTGGAGATCAAGCTGCCTCGCCTGAATCAGCAGGCATTCCCGAAGGTCCCGCGCTCCGACGCCCAGGGGGTCGAAACTCTGTATAAGCTCAAGCGCCCGCTCCATCTCCCGAACAGGCACCCCGGACTGATGGGCAAGCTCGTCGAGTGTGGCCCGAAGGTATCCGTCGTCATCGAGGTTGCCGATGATCCATTCCCCCCCCTTCACCAGGTCCGGGACCGATGTAGAAAGGTGCAGCTGCCATTGCAGGTGATCGTTCAGCGAAGGAAGGCGGGTAAGCGTCTGATCGTACGACGGAAGTTCTTTGCTATCGGCTTCAGCAGAGCCGTAATCACGTCCGTCTCCCAGTTCGTTCAGGTATTCATCCCATTGAGGGCCGAGTTCAAGATCGCTTTTGAGTTCTTCCGCCCCTTGTGTCTCAGCAGGGGTGTCCGCCGGAGAAGCGGGAACGTCCTGTGCCTCCGCAGCGGATGCTCCCCCCTCGTCCGAGGCCTCCTCGGAGATTTCCGGAGGCACTTCCTCAAGCACGGGATTCTCAACGATTTCCTGAGAAACCGACTGCACCAGTTCGAGCCGGGACAACTGCAGCAGTTTTATGGCCTGCTGGAGTTGAGGCGTCATGATGAGCTTCTGTTGAAGTTTTAATTCGAGCCGTGCTTCCATAATGTGATTACAATGCTGAAGTCAGAAACCAGGGGCCGGAAGCCGGAATAAACTCGCATACGTCGTTCATTTCCCGGACTCCTGACTCCTTGATGCCGGCTCCGCTTCTCTCTTTTATAGTCTGAAAGCCTCGCCCAGATAAAACTGGCGTACACGCGGGCTTGCGGTGATCTCAGCCGCGTTACCCGCCTCAATGATCTTGCCTTCACTGATGATATATGCGCGGTCGGTAATGGCAAGGGTTTCCCTGACATTATGATCGGTGATAAGAATTCCGATTCCTTTGCTCTTGAGAAGCGAAATAATCCCTTGAATATCCTGCAGCGCGAGGGGATCAATGCCGGCGAACGGCTCATCCAGAAGAATAAACTTCGGAGACAGCGTAAGGGCCCGTGCGATCTCGACGCGACGCCGTTCTCCTCCCGAGAGCGTATAGGCCATATTGTCCGCCAAATGCGTGATGCCGAGCTCCGCAAGCAACTGGTCTCTTCGTTCCTTGCGTTCTATTGCCGAAAGCTCCATGGTCTCAAGAATGGCCATCAGGTTGTCCGATACGCTCAGTTTTCTGAAAACCGACGGTTCCTGAGACAGATAGCCGATGCCGTTCCTCGCCCGCTGATACATCGGCATTTTCGTGATATCAGCGCCGTCGAGAACCACCCTGCCCTGATCGGGCCGAACAAGTCCTACGACCATGTAAAACGTCGTCGTCTTGCCCGCCCCGTTCGGCCCGAGAAGACCGACGACTTCACCGCGTTTCACCTGCAGACTGACTCCCCGGACGATTTTCTTTCCGCGGTAGCTTTTTTCCAGCTTTTTTGCCTCAAGTGCCTGTATGCCGTCCATATGCTATTGCCTTTTTCGGAATTCCATCGGTTTCTCTTGCTTGTTCTGATAGAACAAGACTTTTCCGCCTTCAATGATGCTGCGGTCATCGCGCATGAACAGCGTTATTTTCTCGCCGCCCAGCTGGTTTTCATTCTCGATGATACGGGCATCGCCTGTTAAGATCACTTTTTCTTCGTCACTGTAATACGACGCCTTGTTCGAAAATGCCGTCCTGCCTTCTTTGCGGACGACGACATTGCCGTATGCCTCTATTTCCCTGATCGCTTTTGTTCCAACGTCATAAAAAACGATCATCGAATCCGAGGTGAGCGTCATACCCTCTTTTTTCAGGGTAACGGCACCTAAAAATGTTACCTTGTCTCCGAGCTTATCGGCCTCCATGCGGGTAGAGGTGATGACCAGCGGTTCCCGTTCACGTTTCTCGGGCCGTGCGGCGCTGGACGTCCCGGCAAAGACCAGCAGAACCGCGAGTATGAACAGGCTATTCCTGCAGCACTGCTTTAACATGATCCCTCACTGCAATCGTGCTCATATTCACGTTCGCGGAAAGCCCCGTTCCTTCAAGGTAAATCTCTTTCCCGAGCAACTTGAACGGGTCCGTGGTCCAGACAAGCCGTTCACCGGCCTTCCAAAAGAGCGAGTCCGTCGTGAGCAAATAGCCGTTGCTGGTAATGATTCTGACTTCCCGGACGCCGCGTTTGATGGACGCGTTGCCGTTCGATGTATCCATGGTCCCCTGTTCACCAAGGAGCGTCGCTTCTTTATTATCAGGGCTCTTGAAGACAATCTCGATATCTTTCAGCTGGGCCTCTTTATTCTCATACAAGTCCGCGCTTCTGGCGCTCATGCGCCATGATACGTCGCCGTTTTCTGACTGGGAAAACCTGAACCCGTCCATGCTCATGATCAATCGCGTTCCGGAGGCCGGACGAAACAGGGAGGGCGCCATGATGTCTGCTCCTCGAAAAAGCAGGTAACCGCCGTAGACCACGGCAGCCAGGATGAGGGAGATCACGAGGGCCTTAAAAACGCTTGGGGTTACCTTCATCATAAGACAGAAGAGAGCAAAATAGCCTCTCTATGCATAATTTATACCATACGTGGCCATCCCTGTAAAGGACAAAAAAAATGGAGAGGAAAGAACCGGGTGAGGTGGAAACCCTACGGTCGGGAGCTTAGTTGGGCCTTGAGCAGAGACAATTCCTTTTCTTTCTCTTCAAGGTGCCTCTCAAGACGCGCCTGGGCTGATATATCATGGATAACGGACTGTACAAAATGCTTCCCCATGAGAAAAAGCCCCACGGCGCTTATATCAACCGGGACAACCGTGCCGTCGATTTTCAGGAGATCGCCGTGTTTAAGCGACTGACGCCCCTCCTTAACCTCGGACAGGGCTTCTCCGAACGGGACGGGATCGACCAACAGTTCGAGCATGTTTTTATGCAGGAGGTCATACTTCGCATGCCCGGTCAAACGCGCGGCCTGGTCGTTCGCGAACATGATATCTCCGTTTTCAGCAAGTACAAAAATTGATTCACAGGCATTTTCGACAAGCGTCCGGTACCGCTCTTCGGATGAGCGTAGCTCCTCTGTTTTCTCAGTGACCCACTGCTCCAGCTCCAGATTCATCTTGCGCAGTTCTACCTGCATCTGTTCGTTCTGGATCGTGGTGGAAAGGATGCCCGAAAGCGTCGTGAAAAAATTGATTTCTTCGTCCGAGAAGGTCCTCGCCTTGCGGTAAAACACTTCCATAAGCCCCACAAGCGCGCCGTTTGAATATACATAGAGCGGCAGGCAATAGACGGACAGATAATCCGTAAGCACAAGCCCCGATATTTCCCGATGCCGCGCATCGGCATGATAATCTTTCAGGATGACCGGCTCGAGCCTTCTCCCGACCCACCCTTCGATTCCCTCGCCGAGCGGGATGCGGACCTTACCGACAGCCCCTCCTTGCACGCCGTTGGTCGCGGCAAGCATGAGTTCGTCTTGTTTCATTTCGTACAGATAGATAAAACACGCGTCAGCTTCCATGACCCGTGCGGTAACGTCCGCCACATCCTTCAGCCGGTCGGCAAACAGACGAGGAGAATTCGCCGCATAATTTACGTCGTAGACGCCGAGAAACTTGATGAACAGGTCGTCTTTGATGTCGAGTAACTCTTCTTGTTTAAGGTGCAGTTCGAGGTTGGCGTCTTCCAAACGGCGGAAAGACGGGGAAATGGTCGTCTTAAACAGCAAGTACGATATGAGCGGAATAAGCGGTAACAGCGCGAGAGACAGAAGAAGCCCGCTCTCCTCGCCGCGCGCCAGGCCGAAGCCGGCTATGACGCCGATGAAAACCGCCGCTGTCAGCACCAGCGCCAGTAAAAAAATAAAAAAGCCCTTCTTGTGTTCAAAACCGACCTGCGGCATGCCCCTACCTCCCTATCCGCTGCCGTCTCCCTCTTGGAGGGACCGCGGGATGATGCTGCGTAAACCCTCTCACCTTCGTAACTTTTTACCTTCTCGCTTCTTCCGGCCTGTCAGTCCTTGATGAGTCTGACGAGGGTGTCCACCGCCTGCTCCATAGAGGCCGGCACCTCAATGACGACTCCCCTGCCCTTCATCTTCAGAAAAAGCTCTGTCAGGAGCGGCGGGTCGATATTTGAAGCCTTCAACTCCTCGACTTGCATAAAGATGTCGGTTGGCGTGCCGGCCGTAACCACCCCGCGGCCCGTTGCAAGCACATACACGCGGTCGGCAAACGCGGCCACCAGATTGAGATCATGCGTCGACATGATGATGGTCATGCCTTCGCTGTTGCGCTTGTTCAGGAGCGTCACGAGTTCTCCCCGCGACCGCGAGTCGAGGCCCTCGAAAGGCTCGTCAAGGATCAGGAGTTCCGGGCGCATGACCAGCGCCCCGGCAAGCGCCACCTTCCGCTTCTCCCCGCCGGAAAGGTAGTGGCATATTTTATCACGCAGGTGCTGGATCCCCAGCTCAGCCATGACCCGGTCGACCATGCGGCTGGTTTCTTCTTTTCCATACCCGTAATTCCGGGGGGAAAAGGAAATGTCATCCCAGACCGTGGGTGAAAGGATCTGGTCGTCCACGTTCTGGAGAAGCACTCCGATGCGCTCGCGAATAGCATTGTACTGTTCCGCGGGATTTTTGTCGAATACGCGGATTCTGCCCTCATTCGGCTCAAGCAGGCCGAGGATGTGGTACAGAAGCGTTGTCTTACCCGAGCCGTTGCCGCCGAGAATGACAATGCGCTCTCCCCTGTTCACCACGAAGTCCAGACCGCACATATGTATCTCGGTAGTGTCCGGGTACACATGCCTGAGACAGCTTACGGTTACGATAGGTTCCGTCACTTCCACACCAGCACGAGCAGGAGCAGGAGCGCCCCGGTCCCGAGCGGAAGCCAATCCTGCCGCTGGAATCGTATCGTGCCTTTCTCCGCCATGCTGCCGCTGTACCCGCGAACCGCCATGACCGCATAAAGCCGGGATGCGCGTTCGACCGCGCGCACGAGCAACATGCCGATACCTCGAGAAATATTTGCGCTGTTTTTATACAAACTACCCGGCGAAAATCCGCCTCGGAACCGTATCGCAGCGGCGAAATTATCCATCATGTCGAGCAGGATAAAAAGGGTCCGGTACGTCATGAACAGACCCGCTGCCAGGATTTCGGGAAAAAAAACATTGAGCAGCGAGAATATCCGGGGATACGGCGTGCTCACAATAAGCATCAGTACGGCAAACGCGGGTGTAATCGCCTTTATCATAAGGAGCGCCACGGTCCAGATGCCGCCTCGGAGGCTGAGTCCATACAACAGCGCAAACAGCGCTCCATACCAGGACAAAACAATTACCCTGGTCCAGTGAAGTCCCGTAGCCATTGCAACAACAAGCAACACGCCATATCCGATTGCGAGCGGATAGGGATTCCGCGCAAGTACCGCGGACGCCACCACCAGCAGCACGAATACCATTTTTGCGCCAACGGAGACTTGATGAAATCGGCCCGTACCGCTCGCCGCCCAATGGTCTATCCGTGCGACATCGATCATTGTTCATTCCCCTGTGATTGCCCCGGTTTTTCCGCATGCAGCACGTGAGCGAGCAGATCCGGCTTAACCTGCGAGATGAACCGTACCACATAGCCGGTAATCGCAGCCTCGATAATCCAGCCGAGGACCCCGAGCGACAACACCATGACGGCAAACCGCTTTATGGTTACCACGCTCTCATGGACATGCCCTGGTTCGTCACCATGCAGGATAAGCACGGGTTCGATATGCGATATTGCTACGAAGCCGATCAAGGCCATGGTCGTGATGAAAAGCGTCAATATCGTGGCAGCGGCTGCCCGCCAAAATACCGGCAACCGCTTTTTGAACAAGTAAAACAGGGTATGTCCCAAAACAGCCTCGGAGCCGAGCAGGAGCGTATTCAGCCCGATCACGGTGATGCCGCCATGCCCCATAAACGCCAGGATCAGGTTCGTAATGATCGCGGCCAGAAATCCAAGCGCCGGCCCGAGAAGAATGCCGGCAACGACGGTAAGATTAATATGATAGGCAATGGGCAGGATCTCCAGGCTCATGACCACGAGCATGGCGGCGCTCACGGCCCCGAGGAGCGGGACCTTTTTCTTGAGATCAACCGTCCTGAGCCGAAACAGACAGAACGCCGCTGCTGCCGCCATGATGCCAAAACCGAGAAGCCACAGCCAGACGGGCAGGACGCCGTCAGGTATATGCATATGAGTCATGTGAAATAGCCTTCGTGAAATCAGACGTCAAACGAGACGCTCTGAACACAGATGATAGACTGAGATAAAAGCCTTCGGCGCTGCCTGCTACTTTTCATCATCGTTCCTCTTCACGCTCTTGATGAAAACTACGGTGCCGTTCCCGTTGACAAAGATATTCATCATCCAACTGATGAAACTGATCAGGAGCGCGCCGAGAAATGCAGCGCCGAAAGACTCAACAACAAAGCCGGGCACCAGATCGGCAACGAGTTTGAGCATTGCCGCGTTAATAACAAACGTGAATAACCCCAGGGTCACCAGGTTGATCGGAAGCGTCAGAATGAGCACGATCGGTCTGATCACCGCGTTGACGATGCCCAGAATACCGGCGGCGATAATTCCCATGGCCATACTCTGTATTCTAATACCCGGGATCACAGATCCGGCGATCACAAGCGCCAGAAGATTAACGGACCAGCGCAGAAAAAAACCGAGCATCTTGAGCACCTCAAATAAAAAAATAGTATCATACTTCTCCATTGTTTGCAACCCTTGAATACACCCATGGATGGCTCGTGATGAACAAATATCGCACAAAAGAATTCAGTGTTCCCGTGTTGTGCTTCAGGTGAAGCCGCGTGACGCCTCCCGCCGAAGAAACTCATTGACTTTACGCGTCTTCTATGCTAAAAAAATTAGGATTCTAAACATCAGCATACCGTCGCGGGAAAGGGCAGTTCACGTTCATGGGAATAGCAAAAAGAGCACAGGCCATTAAACCGTCACCGACGCTGGCAACAGCTGCGCAAGCCAAGGCCATGAAAGCGCAGGGGATCGATGTGGTAGACTTCGGCGTGGGCGAGCCGGACTTCGACACTCCTGAAAACGTGAAGCAGGCGGGTATCAAGGCGATCCAATCGGGATTCACCAAGTACACCCCTGCCGGCGGCACGGACGAACTGAAGGAAGCCGTTATTGAAAAATTCAAGAAGGACAACGGACTCCAGTACGAAAAAGCCCAGGTCCTTATCTCCTGCGGGGCAAAACACAGCCTGTATAACATTGCGGAGGCGCTTTTTGATCCGGGCGACGAGGTCATCATCCCTGCTCCCTACTGGGTCTCCTATCCTGACCAGGTGCTGTTGAATGACGCAACGCCGGTCATCGTAACGACCACGGAAGAGGAAGGATTTAAACTCTCGGCAAAAAAATTAGAAAACGCCGTGACCAAAAAGACCAAGGCCCTGGTGCTGAACAGCCCCTCGAACCCCACCGGGCTCGCCTACGATAAAAAAACGCTCGAAGAGATCGCGGCAATAGTCGTAAAACATAACATCTATGTGATCTCCGACGAAATCTATGAAAAGCTTATCTATGACGGGTTCAAACATATAAGCATCGCCTCGCTCGGTACGGAGATAAAAAACCTGACCATGGTGGTGAATGGAGTATCCAAGTCGCATGCCATGACCGGTTGGCGCATCGGCTACGCAGCCGGCCCCAAGGATGTCATCAATGCCATGGCGAACATCCAGAGTCAGAGCACTTCGAATCCCGCTTCTATATCCCAAAAGGCGGCGGTCGAGGCGCTCCGCGGTTCCCAGGAATTCACCCAGGTCATGAATGTCGAATTCGACAAGCGCAGGAAGTATATGGTGGGTCGCCTGAATCGGATGAAAGGCGTCTCGTGTCTGATGCCGGTGGGAGCGTTCTACGCTTTCCCGAGAATATCATCGCTTTTCGGTAAGAGCGCAAACAATAAAGCCATCAACAATTCATCCGACCTTGCCGCGTACTTGCTTGAAGAAGCAAAGGTAGCGCTCGTTTCAGGCGATGCCTTCGGGGCCGACGAGTATATTCGGCTTTCGTATGCCACCTCAATGGAGAACATCCAAAAAGGACTGGAGAGAATCGATGCAGCGATAGCACGTTTGCAGTGAAACCTAGACTCGCCTGGAATACATGAAACTCAACTTGCATATTTCTCCCGTACGGATTCGTCCGGCGATTTAAGATGTTCATCGATAAGGAGGCACCATGAAAATATTCGTTTCCCTGCTGATCATACTGCTACTTGCCTGCGTCGGAGGAGCGGGATATTTCTACTTAACCGTATATCAGCCTATGGTTGCGGAGATGAAAGTTGGCATGCCGGAGCTCGACAAGACAAAGGCGGAGCTGAAGAAATACAAAGAGAAGGAAAAAAAAGAAACGGCCTGGATAAATCCGGCGATCGACCTGTTGAGCGCGGGACTGGATACTGAAGTAAAAGCGGGCACGGCAGAGGTGCTTTCTGCTGGCAACAGGGTCGTTGTCAACATTGCGGAACAGGCGCTCTATATGCCGGGGTCAAAAACCTTTACGAATGAAAGTCGCCAACTGCTCCTAAAGCTCGACTCGCTGCTCAGAAGCGACGGCATAAAAGGGAAATATATATTTATCGGCAACACGACGCAAGGAGTGCAAGCCAAAGGAAAAGGGAAAAAGAAAACACCGGCAAAAGACGCGAGAACGCTCGCCTCGGAACGATCGATGGAGCTGGTAAAGTATCTTGAGAAAAAGGACGTGAGCCAGGATGCGCTGATAGCCGCAGCATATTCTACGAAGCAGCCGGAGGTCGGGTTCAAGATCAAGGACCACAAGACCGTGATCATCATTGAAAACCCGCCAATCGTCCCGATGGTTGCGACGAAACAAGCGGTAATTCCTCAAGCACAGAGCAAACCAACGACAACGGTAAAAAGCACTGCAACCACTTCTGTTGCTCCGGCGGTTTCACCGGCGCCCCAGGTACAGCCTAAGCCCATCCCCATACGGCCGGCGCAGCCGAAATCGAATTAGGTCCGATCTGCGGTATGGCGACATATTCCTATCAGTAAAGATTGGATCAGATGGGGCCCCGATGTCCGATGAACAGTTAAAAGCAAGGATCGCACAGCTCGAGCAGGAACTGAAACAGTGCCATGCCCATGACAAGGCTCTGGGCGACCTGCTCGAAAAAAAGCTGAACGAAATATATATCCATTACCACATCTCAAGGACCATCGGCTCTCTGCTGGACCTCCAGGAAATGCTGCGCGAGGTCACCGGCATTATCAAGAGTTCCCTGCCCTTCGAACACGTGTCAGTCTACCTTGTGGATGAGAGCAAAAAGAACATTGATCTTGCCTATTCGAGCGGGCTCGACCTGCACGAGAAGGTGACCCTGCGGATCGGCGAAGGAACGCCCGGAAGAATCGCTGAAAGCGGAGAGCACGTCCATATTCACGACCTTTCCGTCTTTTATGAAACCTTCAACGATTTCATTCACTACCCGGGAGAGCAAAAACACGCGGGATCATACATCGGCATTGCTCTTAAGGTGCATAATGCGACCATCGGCCTCATCGGTCTGGACAACTCGTCCCGACACGGCCTCAGCGTGGACGACATGGACTTTATGGCGATTCTCTCGCATCAGCTCGCCGCAGGCATCGAGAAATCCCTGCTGTTTGACAAGATCCAGCAGTTGTCACAGCACGACGGGCTTACCGGTCTTTATAACTATCGTGTATTTCAGGAAAGACTACGGCAGGAAATGGTCAGGCAGGGAAGGACACTAAAACCACTCTCGCTTATGATGCTGGATATCGATCATTTCAAACAATTCAACGATAATTACGGACACCAGGCGGGTGATGAGGTCCTGAAACAGTTGTCTAAAATTATTTCGAGCCACAGCCGGTGCAATTCTCTGGACGCCTGCTGCCGCTACGGCGGTGAAGAGTTCTCCGTCATCATGCCGGAGTTGGAAATCAAGCATGCAGTCTCTGTGGCCGAACGGCTCAGAACAGCCGTTGAGAACCATAACTTTACCTTTATGGACCAAAAACTGGACGGCAAGGTAACGGTAAGCATCGGGCTGGCGGCCATTATGCCCGGGGATGATCAGACGGCAGAGAGGCTCATCAAAAATGCTGATGACGCCCTCTATCGGTCAAAAAGAAATGGCAGAAATCAGGTGAGTTACAGCCCCTTGCCGAGCGGGTAAGTTCCGCACGGTTGGACCCGTACTTTCACCTGCCCATGACCTGTTTCAGGTGTTCCAAATATCCATAGGCCCGTTCGCTAGGCTCCATGGCCGCGTATTGGTTTGCATAGTGTAAGGCCAGGTCATACTTTCCTGTCTGTTCCAAAGCCAAGGCGGCATTCCAATAGCGCTGCGGCACATCCGGTTCCACCTCTAATGCCCTCAAGAAATACTGAGCCGCCTTTTCGTAGTCCTTCTTTATAAGGTAAACCTGTCCCATGGTATTGAGCGCCTGCGGCATCGAGGGAGCTCCGGCGAGCGCTGTCTTTGCATAGCGGGCGGCTTCGTCATACCGATTTGTTTGCATCATCACCACTGATAAATTATTCAGGAGACTCGGGTCATTGGGCGCGGAACGAAGGCCGGTCTGCCAGGCCGTAATGGCGTCATCATAGCGCTCCAGCCTGAAATAAACCACACCGATCTCCCGATACAGATCCCGCAGGGGGACGCTTCCGTCGTCCGGTAGCGCCAAGACCGTCTGAAATTCTCCAAGCGCCTTGTCGAGCAGTTGCCGTCTCTCGGTTAAGCGAGCTTCAGAAGCAGCGACCGTCGAGAGAGCCTGCCCGTAGTTTTCATGGGCTCGGCGTTTGGTCGGTGATCTTTTGGTGATGTCTGCCCAAAGCGTTACATGGTTATGGTAAATACTGTTTCTCGCATAGGCAAGGGCAATAAGCACACCGATGATGATAAGAAACAATGCAATCGGCAAAAGAACGCCCCTGCTGTTTCTTTGCACCCTGTCCTCAGTCTTCAGTCTTCGGTCTTCTATTTTTTTTGTTTTTTTCATAGCGTAATTTTTTGTATGAGGTCGATCCTGTTAAGTAAAAACCCTATAAAATCTAATTGGACCCGTACAGCGATCGGGTTCCGCGTATAGCCAAAATTGCACGAGATTATTTCATCCGGGCCAGGCTCGTTCCCGGATAATAATGCGACAGGATGGATCTAAAATCAGAACCTCTCTGCGCCATCTCTTGTGCGCCCCACTGGCACAGCCCCACGCCATGCCCGCTGCCCCTGCCCGAGAAGACTGCTTCGCCGTCAATCAGTTCCAGTTCGAAAAATGAGCTGAGGATGACGGTGTTCCCGAGCGCCGTCCTGAGCGTCTCACCTGGAATCTGCTTCATTTTGCCGGCAGAGCGTATCGCGACCGATTTTACCCGGCCCGCGGGCGTTAAGCTCGCTATCGTCAGGTCCTCGAAGGTATTCAGGCGATAACCGATCCGCCTCAGGGCCGTTGCGACCTTGGCAATGCTGACCCGCTTTTCCCACAACCCGTATTTTGAAATCTCCTGGCATTCGCAGTCTACACCCTTGAGATACGGCTCATCAATGCCCCAAAATTCTTCGGCGTTTTCCGTGTGCCCGCCGCAGCTCGAATGGTAGAACGCGGGAATAACTTCTCCGTGATACACGATGACGAGCCCCTTCGTGTCTTTCACGGCCCGAACCGCGTTCCGCCGTTCTCCGTCGCCGCCGTTGTAGACCTGGCTGTTTACGGTAGCGAGAATGTGATAAGGCCGGTGTCCCGCCGACCTCTTTTGATACAGGGCATAGGTCCGAGACGCCACTGCCTGGGCCTTGAGCGCTTCGAATTCCCAGTCATGCGGAATCTCCGATGCAATGACCCCCTTGAGATACTCTTCAATGTCCAGGTCATTAATAACGAGGATGAGCCCGTTCTTTTTTCTCCTGAGCTCCACGCATCCGCGGTAGCTCTTGTTGTTTACACGAATGAAATCGCCCGCTGACCTGATGCGCATTGGCCGTCCGCCGAGGGAGGCCGCGGCAAAGGTCATTCTCTTTTCCTGCGCGCCGGAGAGATCGCCTTCGACCTCCAGACCGGAGCCGGACGTAAGCAGAACGGTCTTTCTATTATCCGCGATGGCGACGCGGATATTTTCCGCGGCAGACACCTCGGCGGAGAATATACATACTACCGCACATACTATTGATAAGAATATTTTGTCCGCCATTCGTCATCTGCCCTCTGGAGTCTATCTTCCGTATCGGTCTCGTTCACTGTAAATGCAGCCGCAGTATTGCTGACGATAAAGCCCCATGGCCTTGGATTCTAGTATTCCTTCACGCCATCCTCTGCGAAAATCCTCATAATAGAACTCGACCCCATGCTCGGATGCCATCTCTTTCGCAATCCCCGCGATCAGGTCGTGTTTCTGGAATTTACTGTATAAGAGCGACGTAGTGAACGCACGCGCGCCGTTCTTTTTTGCCGCGGCCCCCACGGCGTTCAGCCGCATCCGGTAACAATGTTCACACCGGCCGATCCCCTTGCCCGCAACGCGATACAAAAAATCGTCAAGATCGTATCCGTCTTGATATGAAACATCGAGCCCGACTCGGGCCGAAAAATCCTTTACCGTATCGAACCGTTTGCGATATTCCTGATACGGGTGAATATTCGGATTATAGAAATATCCTGTCGCGTCAAACCCTTCTTCCTTCAACCGGAAATACGGGTAGAGCGCGCAGGGCGCGCAGCATATGTGCAAAAGAACTTTCATAGTTTATGGAATGCGGCGAGTGGAAAGGCTGTCTCCGCCAAGCCCAATGCGTATCATAGCAACTTCTCCTGCATTGATGAAGGCTTTTTCTTTCCGAGATATTCATACGAAAGACGAGTCGCCTGTCTGCCCCGGGGGGTACGATCGAGAAACCCTTCCTGGATCAAAAACGGTTCATACACGTCTTCGATAGTGTCCTTTTCTTCATTCAGCGCCGCGGCCAGGGTTTCGAGCCCCACCGGACCTCCCTCGAACTTGTCGATAATGGTAAGGAGGAGCTGCCGGTCCATGTTGTCTAATCCCCGCTCATCCACTTCAAGCCTCTGCATGGCGTTTGCGACAAGTTCCTTTGAGATCGCCCCGTCGCCCTGCACCTGAGCAAAATCCCTGATTCTTCTGAGCAAGCGGTTGGCGATTCGCGGCGTACCCCGGGAGCGGCGGGCAATTTCAGCGGCCGCGTCGAGATCCGTGGCAATCCGCAACAGTCCCGCGGACCGTTGCACAATGGTCGTGAGTTCTGCGGGAGTATAGAAGGCGAGTCGATCAAGCACGCCAAAACGGTCTCTGAGCGGTGAGGTCAAAAGTCCGGTCCTCGTTGTAGCGCCGACGAGGGTAAAGGGCGGCAAGTCGAGCTTAATGGAGCGCGCGCCCGGTCCCTGCCCGATGATAATATCAAGCTGAAAATCCTCCATAGCCGGGTACAGAATCTCCTCTACGACCCGGTTCAACCGATGGATCTCGTCGATAAACAGGACATCGCGTTCCTGGAGGTTCGTGAGGATCGCGGCCAAGTCGCCTGCGCGTTCAAGTACAGGACCGGAAGTGGTCTTTATGCCCACGCCCAGTTCGTGAGCGATGATGATTGCAAGCGTGGTCTTCCCGAGACCCGGCGGACCGCAGAACAGCACATGGTCGAGCGACTCGCCCCGAGCCTTGGCCGCATCGATAAAAACGCGCAGGTTCTCCTTGATCCGGTCCTGACCGATAAAATCTTCGAAGCGGACCGGTCTGAGACTCCGGTCGAACCGGCAATCGTCGTCGTTCTGTTCAGGTTCTATTATTCGTTCCGTCATATTGTTTCTATGGACCGAGGCAACACCCTGCACTCGCGGCAAGCGCTCGTTAAGCGCTGGGTGCGAGTCCGCGTTGCCGTCTCTTTACGCCACGCCCTGGCGTGGCTCGCTCCCAAACTACCTCTTCAACAAAACATTCAGCGCTTCCCTGATAATCGTTTCGAGTGGCAGGTCCGCTCGATCGGACCGGATTTTTCTGACTGCCTCTTCTGCAAGCGGCTTTTTGTACCCCAGGTTCACCAGCGCCGAAACGGCGTCTTCCCCATCTCCTGCCATGACCCCAGCTCCTGCCTGGAGCAAGGTGGAAGGCGCAAGATGTTTGAGTTTGTCTTTTAATTCAAGCACCATTCGCGCGGCCGTCTTTTTCCCGATGCCGGGAATGCTGCAAAGCTTGGAATCATCCGATGCCTGTATGGCGTGAGAAAGGTCCCGGACCGAAAGGCTGGAAAGAACAGCGAGCGCGAGTTTAGGGCCGATACCGGAAACTCCCATGAGCAGCAGGAACATGTTCTTCTCCGCCTCGGTAAGAAAACCGAAGAGCGAGAGCGAATCTTCACGCAAATGGGTATGGATATGAAGACTGATTTCCTCGCCGTCCTCGGGAAGGCTGGAATAGGAAGAGAGCGGCACGGAGACTTGATAGCCGACGCCGACGACATCCACAATAAGATAATCGGTTGCCTTTCGTTTGAGCCTGCCTGTCAGCGAAGCGATCATCTCATCCTGCCTACGCTCCTGAAACTATTGCCCCCCCTCGATGATTGACGCAGGGATGATGGGTTTTTGAGGATCTCTCTGAGCCGCGATGAGTGGATGTGGCAGATCGCGGCAGCCAGCGCGTCAGCGGCATCCGCGGGATGCGGGGCCTTTGGGAGCTCAAGCAGGGCCTTGACCATCAGCTGGACCTGTTTTTTTTCGGCCTTCCCATTGCCCACCACCGCCTGTTTCACCTCCAGCGGTGAGTATTCAAACACCGGCAGATCGGCGTTCATGGCCGCAAGGATGGCAACCCCTCTCGCATGTCCGAGTTTAAGCGCGGATTTTATATTTTTTGAAACGAATAAATCCTCGACAACGATGACGTGCGGCCTGTACTGGTCGATGATTTTTACAAGCTCTTCATAAATCTTTTTGAGCCGTTTGGGAAATGGTTGTTTGGCCGACGGGCTGATGCCTCCCGACGCCACGTGAAACAGTTTGTGGTCCTCTTCCGCGACGATCCCGTACCCGCTGGTCAGCGTTCCCGGATCAATCCCCAACACTCTCATAATACGCCCCCATTTTGGACCAAGGCAACCATGTTGCCGTAATGAACCACGCCGACATGGTCGGCTCGCTCCACAGTTACACCGCGTTCATGATCTCTTCCGGAATATCGAAGTTGGCATAGACGTTCTGGACATCGTCGTTGTCCTCGAGCGTTTCCACAAGGCGCAGCATTTGCTGGGCCTCTTTGCCGTCAAGCTTCACATAGGTCTGCGGGATCATGGTGACCTCCGCCAGCTCCGCAGGCACGCCTGCGTCTTCAAGCGCTTTTTTCACCTTTTCAAAGTCGCTCAGCGCCGTCGTGATCACAAAGTTATCATCCTCGACCTGCATGTCTTCCGCGCCCGCGTCAAGAACCAGGGTCATGAGCTTCTCTTCATCCGCCTTTGAACGACTTACGATGAAATAGCCCTTTTTGTGGAACATCCAGGAAACGCAGCCCGCTTCACCCATGTTACCGTTCGCCTTGCTGAAAATATTACGGATCTCGGAAACGGTCCTGTTCCGGTTGTCGGTCATGGCCTCGATAATGACAGCTACGCCGCCTGGTCCGTATCCCTCATAAATAATTTCCTCGTACGATACCCCCGGTAGTTCGCCGGTGCCTTTCTGGATCGCACGCTTGATATTCTCCGCCGGCATACTGACCGACTTCGCCTTGGCAACGGCTGTTCTGAGCCGCGGATTTCCATTGACGTCACCGCCGCCGAGTTTGGCGGCCACGGTGATTTCTTTCCCGATCTTGGTAAAGATTTTTCCGCGTTTTGCATCGGTTGCGGCTTTCTTGTGTTTCGTTGTTGCCCATTTTGAATGACCTGACATGAAACCTCCCTGTGAAAATAAAATTCCAATATCCAAATCACAAATCCCAAATAAATCCCAAAATCGAAATTTCAATTTCGAATCATTTAGAATTTAGTATTTGGGATTTAGGCTTGCAGCAATACTACCTTTCCGCAGTCTGCAGTTCATGCTCCATGTCTTCCTTGAGTCTCGTGAAGATCATCCTGCCTGCCGCGGTCTGCAACACGCTCGTTACCGCAACGTCTACGTTCTTGTTGATATGCTTGCGACCGTTTTCCACCACAATCATCGTGCCGTCATCAAGATATGCCACACCCTGCCCGGATTCCTTGCCTTCCTTCAGAACAAATACCCGCATACTCTCTCCCGGGAGGGCAACCGGCTTCACGGCATTCGAAAGATCGTTGATATTGAGCACCTTGACGCCCTGAAGTTCCGCAACCTTGTTCAGATTGAAGTCATTCGTAATGACCTTGGCGCCCATTTTCTTTGCCAGGGCGATCAGCTTGCTGTCCACTTCGCGGATTTTGGGAAAGTCTTCCTCGACGATTCGGACCTCCATATGGCTCATTTTTTGGATGCGGTGCAGAATGTCAAGACCGCGCCTGCCCCGTGCCCGCTTGAGGGAATCGGACGAGTCGGCGATGTGCTGAAGCTCGTGCAGGATGAACTGCGGGATGATGATGGTCCCGTCCAAAAACTCCGTTTCGCACACATCCGCGATCCTGCCGTCGATGATCACGCTCGTGTCCATGATTTTTATATTCTCTTCCGCGCCGCTCTTGAACAGTTTCTTAATATTAGCCGGATTGAACCGTTCTCCCTCCCGGATCCCGATGGTAATGCCGATATACCCGAAAAATCCGTTCATGAGCAGAAGAATAAAGTTCACAATGCTTCTCTCAAGCGGCACAAGCTTGAGCGGAGCAGCGATGATATTCGCGGACGTAAGGCCGAGGATGAATCCCAGAATACCGCCGATAATGACTTTTAATGAGACCCTTCGAAACATGAATTCAGTAAGAATAATCAGAATGGTAACTCCGAATCCAATTGCCATCCCCTCCATTTTACTGACCTGATCATAGATCTGCGTGGAAACATAATAACCGAGCAGTGTGCCCAAAAAAACAAATAAAATACGGATAACAATAAGTCCCATCTCACTCACCACCCTTTTATAAAATGAAGAAATCCCAAATAAATTTCAATGACCAAATAACAAATTCTCTTGCAAAACTGTTTGTCATCCCCGAATGCCTCTATCGGGGATATGGTTTTTCAGCTGTTAGAACCAGATCCCGCTCAGAATCGCTGCGTGAATGACGTAATTTGGACATTTGCAAGAGGCTCAAATAGTAACTAAAACCAATATCCAATTTCAAAATAGTTTAGCGCTTGTTTGTCAGGTGAGCCTATTCCGGCTTAACGGTAACAAACTGGTCTTGTCCCTTCCTTCGGATAAGGAACAGTATCCTCTCTTTTTTCTTTATCGTTGAAGCCTTTTTCTTGTACTCCTCCAGGGTTGTGATATTTTGCTGATTTATCTGGAGAATAATATCGCCCGGCCTGATCCCGGCTTCAAAAACACGGCTGCTGGGGTCGGCCTTAAGCACCACCACCCCCTTCTCGTTTTCATCAATGCCGAAACGCCGGGCAAGGTCCGGCGTTAATTCATGCACAACAAGCCCCAGGAGCGAGTCGTTCTCCTCACCGTTATTTTCTTCCGTTTCTTCTTCGCGAACAGAAGGCTCGGTGAGCTTCTTCGGCAGCTCGACGATGACCACCTCCACCTCGACCTCTTTCTTCGCGCGCTGGAGTTTCACCTTCACCGTTGTGTTGATGGGTGTTTGCGATACCATATTGCGAAGGTGGCCTGTATCCTCAACGACTTTCCCATTATACTGAAGAATCACATCTCCCTGTTTTATCCCCGCCTGTTCCGCCGGGCTCTTTTTCATCACGCCGCTCACCAGAGCGCCCTTCAGGTCCTTGACGCCGAATTCATCCGCAAGGTCCGAAGTCACATCCTGGATGCTCACGCCGAGCCAGCCGCGTACCACTTTCTTATACTTAATCAAGCTGTCCATTACCTGACGGGCCATGCTGCTCGGCACAGCGAACCCGATCCCCTGATACCCGCCGGTCCTTGACAGGATGGCGGTATTGACGCCGATCAGCTCGCCCCGCACATTGACGAGAGCGCCGCCGGAATTACCGGGATTAATAGCGGCATCGGTCTGAATAAAGTCTTCATAATCCGCAATCCCTACATTCGCGCGCCCCACGGCGCTGATCACGCCCCGCGTCACGGTCTGGTTCAGCCCAAAGGGATTCCCGATCGCGAACACAATTTCGCCGACCTTGAGTTTATTGGAATCACCCCACGCGAGAGCGGTCAACCCTTTGGCGTCGATCTTGATGACCGCGATATCGGTCTTCGGGTCCGCGCCGATGAGCTTCGCTTTATAGTCCTTTTTATTCGAGAGCAGGACCTTGATCTCCTGCGCCTTCTCGATCACATGGTTATTCGTAACAATGTACCCGTCCTCGGATACGATAACACCCGACCCCAGGCTCTGCTCCTTGTGTTCCTTCGGGACATTCGGATGCGGCAGCTGGTCGCCGAAAAATCTCCGGAAAAACGGGTCATCGAACAGATCGAACTGCCCCGCTTCCCTCGACTTGATCACCCTGGTTGTGGAAATATTCACGACCGACGGCGTTGCAACGGCGGCAACTTCGGACTGCGCATCGGAGAGCTGCGTCAAAAGTTCCACGGACTTGGACGAGATCTGGCTCTTGGCAGGGAGCGACGTCACGATTCCCAGGTGCGAGGACAGAACGAGCCCGACGAACACCCCGAGAACAAGGATGAACGCGGCAGATACGAAATACCTTTTTCTATTGATCATGGATTGAAGAAACCTCCTGATGATTGTCCTGCGATAGAGTATCCCATCGGCGGCGAATGTGGCTGACCAAGAGTTGTTGCCGGCGCTTTTAACTATTCTACCAGAAAGAAGAGAATCTTTTCAAGCCTTTTTATTATTGACGAAAAAGAGCGGGTCCCCTATAATACCATTGACATTGATGCCTGCAACAAACAAGAGAAAGGAAGACCGTTTATTGCCTGCCGACCGTTCCTCGAAGCGACCCGCCCCTCACCGCGTAGAACAACTGGACAAAAAATATATCTGGCACCCTTTTACCCAGATGCAGGAATGGCTTAAAGACCCGCAAGTCATTATTGAAAGCGGCAAAGGCAGCATTCTCACCGACATCCACGGGAAGAACTATATCGACGGGGTGTCGTCTCTCTGGGTCACGGTCCACGGCCATCGAAAAAAAGAAATCGACGATGCCGTGGTTGCGCAACTCAAAAAGATAGCCCACTCCACCCTGCTCGGGCTCTCAAACGTTCCCGCGGTGTTGCTCGCGGAAAAGCTCGTCAAGATCACGCCGCCGGGGCTTACCAAAGTATTCTACTCGGACAGCGGTTCCACATCCGTAGAAATAGCGCTCAAGATAGCCTTTCAATACTGGCAGCAGAAAGGTCCGAAGTTCCGGGCCAAAACAAAGTTTATCGCTCTCAAAGAGGCCTATCATGGAGACACGCTCGGATCGGTCAGCGTGGGCGGGATCGACTTGTTCCACCAGATATACAAACCGCTGTTGTTCACCTCTTACAAAATCGAGTCCCCGTACTGCTATCGCTGCAGTCTCGGCAAATCGTATCCGACCTGCAAACTGGCCTGCGCTGAATCAGCGGAAGAGGTGCTGCGCAGCCGGAGCCGTGAAACCGCCGCCCTCATCATAGAACCTCTGGTGCAGGGCGCGGCAGGCATGATCGTGCAGCCACCAGGTTTCCTTGCCAGGATCAGAAAACTCTGCACGAAATACAACGTCCTCCTGATCGCCGATGAAGTCGCGACCGGCTTCGGCAGAACCGGCGCCCTGTTCGCCTGCGAACATGAGTCAGTGGCCCCGGATATTCTGTGCGTGGCCAAGGGCATCACCGGCGGATATCTCCCGCTCGCCGCAACGCTCACGACCCAGGAAATCTACGAGGGGTTTTTCGGGGAATACCGGGAGTTCAGGGCATTCTTCCACGGCCACACATATACGGGAAATCCCCTTGCCTGCGCCGCGGCAAACGCCTCTCTCCAGCTCTTCCAAAAAGAAAAGACTCTGGCGAAGTTGCAGGGGAAGATCGCGTACGTGTCACGGGAATTAGAGCAGTTCAAAGAGCTCGCTCATGTAGGAGATGTCAGACAACGAGGGTTTATGGTCGGCATCGAACTCGTTAAAGACAAGCGGACGAAAGAACCCTACCCTCCCGAAGACAAGATGGGGGTGCGGATCATCCTCGACTGCCGCAAGCACGGCCTTCTTATTCGCCCGCTGGGGAATGTGATCGTGCTCATGCCGCCGCTCTCGATCTCGATGACCGAGTTGAAACGCATGATGCACATCGTCTACGAATCTATAAAACGGGTCACGAACGGCAATTAGACACTGCTTGCCTCTCATTCTTCTTTACTTCTCCGGCGCTGTTCCCCCGGAGTCGCTCGAAGACGCTTTTCCAGCCTGCTCTGTTAATGCTTCCAGGGCCTTTATTGCCTTGGATGCTTTCCTCCCTTTTTCTTCCGATTCGTGCTGAACATTCTCGATGTGGTTTCCCGCCGAGGTGAACACATGAACCACATCTCCCGCATGGGCATATAAAAGAAAGACCGACACTCCCCATGCCACGACTATTCGTACGATTTTCACAGCCTTCTTATGGTCCGTATCGAGTATCCCCAGAATGGTAAAAGCAAACAGGGCGCTTACGATGACGATTGCGGACGTCAACGCCCTTCTGCCGAAGGATCGCTTATCGCCGAGTTCAAGAAAAGGTTTTTCCTGACCGCTGCCGGGTGCACTATCGCTTTCCCTTTTTTCTATCCGGGCGTTCTGCGGACTCTGGTCGGCCGGACGAGTTACTTCTTCTTTTGCTTCTCCGCTGACGATCTTTGCCGATGCCCGGTATTCTGCGGGAACAGCCTGCAGGTCATCTGCAAAGTAAAGCATTCCGTCTTTGTCAACATACTTATAAATCGCCGCAACACCGTCGGAAGTAACGCATAAACCGAGCATTAATAAAAGAACTGCCATGAATAATGCCTTTATCCTCATAAACGACCTCCTAGATAGCTCCATCGAAAGCGGCATTATCTAATAATCAGCAGGGTATTGTCAATACCCCGATATGGGTATTTTAAGGGTATGCGCTCCCCCACATTTAAGACGGCTACAAGACGGCATATTTGTCTTGACAAAACAGGGGCGTCACTATATAATTCGTGACTTGCAGCCCCCTGGAGCAAAAGAAATGGCTATCAAAATCAACGATATACCGCCAGAGGGGCTCACGCTGGAGTTTGACCAAAAGCTCGACCTGCTCGACACGGGGACGGCAAGCACGTCCGTTACGGCAGGTATCACTATCAAGCCTGTTGGAGGGGGGATCCTCCGGATAACCGGACGCGTTCAGGCGGCACCGTTACTTGAGTGCAGCCGGTGTTTGAAAAATTCCCCCTATCCTGTTGATACGGAACTGAGCGTTGAGCTTGCCCCGGTGAAATCACTGGGTCCTTCCGCAGAACATGAACTCGTGGAGGGAGAGCTCAGCATGGAGTTTTACCAGGGTGATGAGATAGAACCAATCGAGATCGTACGGGAACAACTGCTCATCGCGCTCCCGATGGTCCCGCTCCACCACAGCGACTGCAAAGGCCTCTGCAGCGTGTGCGGAACGGACCTGAACGAGAAGGAATGCAGTTGCCGGAAAGATACACGGGAAGCGCCGGGAGCGTTTTCCGCATTAAAAGATTTATTAAAAAAATAGAAGGAGTATTACCCGACCATGGCGAATCCAAAACACAAAACATCCAAGTCCCGCAGGGACAAGAGGCGTACGCACAAACACCTCTCGGCCCCGAATTTGACTCTCTGTCCGCAATGCCAGGAAGTAAAGAAGCCGCACCATGCCTGCATGTCCTGCGGCACCTATAACGGCCGCGAGATCGTTACCGTTCAGCAGATATAACGCGTATGCATGTGCATGCTCAAAGGCAAAGGGATGATACTGTATTTTCCGGTATGACTCTTTGCCTTTTATATTGTAGGGAGTCTTTATGAAAATTGCCGTTGATGCCATGGGGGGAGATAATGCTCCGCAGGCCGTCGTCGCCGGGGCCGTGCAGGCAGCCCGGGAACTCGGCGTCGGCATCATCCTCGTGGGAATAGAACAACTCGTTCAGGCGGAACTCAGGAAATATCCTGACGCGCAAACACTCCCCATCGAGATCCGGAATGCCACCGAGGTCGTGGACATGCTCGATTCACCGGCCACGGTGTTCCGGAGAAAGAAGGACTCCTCCATCCGCGTGGCCAATGAACTGGTCAAAAACGGAGAAGCGGCGGCAATAATCAGCGCGGGACACACCGGAGCGGCCATGGCCACATCGCTCTTCGTGCTGGGCACGATCGAAGGGGTCGAGCGACCGGCCATCGCAGTCTTTATGCCCACTATGAAAGGCACGTCCATCGTCCTGGACATGGGGGCGAATGTCGACTGCAAACCGAACCACCTCCTGCAGTTCGCCGTCATGGGTGAGGTGTACGCAAAGTACCTGCTCAAGAACCCGAACCCCCGCGTGGGCCTGCTCTCAATCGGCGAAGAGGAAACCAAGGGGAATGAGCTGACCAAGGAGGCCTTCAAGCTCCTGACCGAGACGTCGCTCAATTTTATCGGCAACGTCGAAGGGCGCGATGTGATGTCCGGCAAAGCGGACGTGGTCGTATGCGACGGTTTCATCGGCAATGTGGTCTTGAAAACATCCGAGGCCGTTGCGGAATCCATCGGACTCATCCTGAAAGAGAACATCGGCAAAAGCCTGATACGAAAACTCGGCTATCTTCTGATGCGGCCCGCGTTTCAAGCCCTCAAACGGCGCATGGATTACGCCGAGTACGGCGGCGCGCCGCTCATCGGGATCAACGGCATCAGCATCATCAGCCACGGCCGTTCTTCGGACCGGGCCATCAAGAATGCCGTTCGCGTAGCGTTTGAACTCGCCAAGAGCGAGGTAAATAAGCACCTCCACGAGGATATCGTAAAGAATATGGAGCTGGTAAAATAAATGATTCACGCGAGGATAATAGGGACCGGATCGTACGTGCCCAAAAAGGTCGTCACCAACCACGATCTTGAAAAACTGATAGATACGAGCGACACCTGGATAACCGAACGCACGGGCATCAAAGAGCGCAGGATTGCCGAGAAAGGCGAGATGACGTCCGATCTTGCCTATGAAGCGTCGCACCGGGCGCTTAAAGCTGCAAAACTATCACCGCTGGACCTGGACCTTATCCTGGTAGCGACCACCACCCCGGACATGATCATGCCGAACTGCGGGTGCGTACTGCAGGAAAAACTCGGCGCAAAAAAGGCCGCTGCATTCGATTTGTACGCCGCCTGCTCCGGGTTCATCTACGGACTGTCGGTTGCGAATGCATACATCAAATCGGAAACGTATAAAAATGTCCTCGTCGTCGGAGCGGAGATCCTCTCCCGATTCACGGATTGGGAGGACCGCACGACCTGCGTGCTGTTCGGAGACGGCGCGGGGGCGGTCGTGCTGCAGCGGCATGCCGGTAAGCGCGGCATCCTTTCCACGCACCTGCACTCCGACGGATCGTTCGGGAATGTGCTGAACATCCCGGGAGGAGGCACCCTCCACCCGCCGAGCCATGAGACCATAGACAAGCGGATGCACTTCATCAAAATGAAGGGGAACGAGACCTTCAAGGCGGCGGTGCGGGCGCTCGAAGACGTCGCCCAGGAAGCCCTTGCATTCAACAAAATAAAGCCGGAGGACATAGACCTCCTGATCCCTCACCAGGCAAATTTACGCATCATCCAGGCAATGGCGCAGCGGCTCAAACTGCCGATGGAAAAAGTCGTGCTTACGCTTCCTAAATACGGGAACACGTCTGCGGCCTCGATCCCCATGGCCATGGACGAGGCGGTACGGGACAACAGGATAAAAGATAACGACCTTATCATGCTCGAAGCATTCGGCGGAGGTCTTACCTGGGGCTCGGCCCTGGTGCGGTGGTAAAAGGCAAATAACCAAGCAACACCCTGCACTCGCGGCAAGCGCTCGTTACCGCTGGGTGCAAGCAAGCTATAAAGAAATTTAAATAATCAACTATTATCGAGCTCCAAACGGTTTAGAAATTGGCATTTGCCATTTGGTTATTATTTGGGATTTGAAATTTTAATTACTTTAATGGGGGAAACACATGGATTACTTGCTGACAGAAGAACAGATCATGATACGCGACCTCGCCAGACAGATCGCCGAGGAAAAGATCGTACCGGTGCGGGCGGAACTCGATGAACAGAATAAATTCCCCTGGGACATCATGAAAGCAATGGCCCAGGCGGACCTTTTCGGCCTCTTCATCCCGGAAGAATACGGCGGCCTTGGAAAAAAGAGCCTTGAGCTCTGCATCGCGGTTGAGGAATTGTCCAAGGCATGCCTTGGCGTATCAACGAGTTTTGCCGCCAATGCGCTCGGCACGTATCCGATTCTCCTCTACGGATCCGAGGCCCAGAAAAAGAAATATCTCCCGAACATCGCCTCCGGTAAGCGCCTCGTGGCCTTCGGCCTCACCGAGGCCAATGCGGGCAGCGACGCCAGCGGAACGCAGACCACGGCCAAGCTTGACGGAAATGAGTATGTTCTGAACGGCACGAAGCAGTGGATCACGAACGGAGGCGAAGCCGAAATTTACACCGTCATCGCCATTACCGATCGGTCAAAGGGCCCCCGCGGCGCGTCTGCTTTTATCGTCGAGAAAGGCACCCCCGGCTTCACCTTCGGCAAAAAAGAAAACAAGATGGGCATTCGCGCGTCTTCCACGACCGAGCTCATTTTTAACAACTGCCGCATCCCCAAGGAAAATCTGATCGCCAAGGAAGGCCTGGGGTTCATTGTAGCCATGAAGACCCTCGACAGCTCGCGCACCGGCGTGGGAGCGCAGGGTGTGGGTGTGGCGCAGGGCGCCATTGACGAGGCGATCAAGTTCGCGAAGCAGCGGGTCCAGTTCGGCCAGCCCATCACCTCATTCCAGGCTATCCAGCACATGCTCGCGGACATGCAGACCCAGACCGAGGCCGCGCGCGCGCTCGTGTACACCGTTTCTCGATTTATCGACAGCGGGGCAAAAGATGTATCCCGCGCCTCGGCCATGGCCAAGCTCTTCGCCACGGACACCGCCATGAAGGTGACCACCGACGCCGTGCAGGTCATGGGCGGTTCCGGTTATATGAAGGAATATCCCGTTGAGAAAATGATGCGCGACGCAAAGATCCTCCAGATTTACGAGGGCACCAACCAGATCCAGCGGAACGTTATCGCGCTGGATATGATCAAGGAAGCATCGAAACAAAAATAATAAAAGCACGGACAATGAATGAGCCACGAAGGCGCGAAGACTCAAAGGACCCCTTCGTGTCTTAGTGTCTTCGTGGCAAAAGGATAGGACTCATGAACATTATCGTGTTAGTCAAGCAGGTGCCGGATGCGTCGGAAGTAAAAATCAACCGCGAGACCAATACTCTGATCCGCGACGGCGTACCGAGCATCATCAACCCGTTCGACATGTACGCTCTTGAAGAAGCGCTCCGCCTCCGCGAGCAGCACGGCGGCAAGGTGACCGCCGTTACCATGGGGCCGCCCCAGGCCGCCGAGGCGCTCAAAGAGGCCGTGGCCCTGGGTGTCGATGACGTGGTGCTCCTGTCCGACCGGTCCTTTGCCGGCGCCGATACCTGGGCAACCTCGTATGCCTTGTCGAAGGGAATAAAGAAAATCGGAAATTACGACCTTGTAATCGCCGGCAAACAAGCCATCGACGGAGACACCGCGCAGGTAGGCCCCGAAACCGCGGACATGCTCGGCATTCCCTTTGTCGCGTATATCCGAAAGATCGAAAAAGTCGAGAGCAACAAGATGACGGCGGAACGCATGATGGACGAAGGGTTTGATGTGGTAGAGACCTCCCTCCCCGCGGTGATCACCGTGGTAAAGGAGATCAACCAGCCGCGCCTGCCCTCGCTCAAAGGTAAGATGAAGGCGAAGAGCCTCAAGGTCACGGCGTGGTCGGCCCAGGACATCGGCGCTGATCCGAACCTCTGCGGGCTCAAGGGATCGCCAACCAAGGTTGTGAAGATTTTTCCGCCCACGCCGCGCGGACAACGTGAGATCCTTTCCGGAACGATTGAGGATCAGGTCGCTGTTGTTGCGAAGAAACTGAAAGAACAGTCGTTGATATAAATCTTCCTGAGTTTTATCAGAGGAGCAGCCAGTGAGCATAAAAGTAATTCCTGACACCTGTACGGGTTGTGAAACCTGCGTGACCAGTTGTCCCTTCGGCGCGATCGAAATGCGCGACGGCAAGGCGTTCATCACCGAGAGCTGCACCCTGTGCGGGGCCTGCGTCGAGGCCTGCGAATTCCAGGCCATCGAGCGCACCGAAGAAGCAGTCGCAACGCCTGTTGCGGACCTTTCCCTGTACAAGGGCGTCTGGGTTTTTGCCGAACAGCATAAGGGAGAGATATCGAGCGTGGCGCTTGAGCTCCTGGGTGAAGGCAGGAAGCTCGCGGACAAAAGAAAAACGAAGCTCTCCGCCGTATTCATCGGCTCCGGCATTAAAGATAAGGTCAAGGACCTCATCGCTCACGGTGCGGACATCGTCTATGTCGTTGACGACCCCGCGCTCAGGGACTTTAACGACGACTCTTACAGCGCGGTGCTCACCACGCTTGCCAAGCTCCACAAACCCGAGATCATCCTCGCGGGCGCGACCGCCGTCGGCCGCTCGTTCATTCCGAAGGTCGCCTCGACGCTCTACACCGGCCTTACCGCCGATTGCACCGCTCTCGATATCGACCCCGAAACCGGCAACCTGCACCAGACCCGTCCTGCTTTCGGCGGCAACATCATGGCGACCATTGTAACGCCGAATCACCGGCCGCAGATGGCAACGGTACGTCATAAGGTCATGAAAAAAGCCGAGCCTGACGCCTCCCGCAAAGGAGACGTCATCGACGTTCAGTTCAACGCGCAGGGAGCTTTGCGCACGAAGGTAATCAAGACCGTCGATGAATTGACTGAAACGGTGAATATTTGCGAGGCCGATATCATCGTATCCGGAGGACGCGGGCTGGGTGATGCAAAGAATTTCAAGCTGCTTGAAGAACTTGCCAAGACCCTTGGCGGCGCCGTGGCCGCAACCAGGGGCGCGGTGGACGAAGGCTGGATCCCCTACTCCCACCAGGTGGGCCAGACCGGCAAGACCGTCTGTCCGAAACTGTACATTGCCTGCGGCATTTCAGGGGCAATCCAGCATCTCGCGGGCATGCAGTCTTCGGACGTTATCGTTGCGATCAACAAGGACCCCAACGCCCCCATCTTCAGCGTGGCGACCTACGGCATCGTGGGAGATGCCTTGGAAGTCCTGCCGATCATGATCAGGAAGTTCAAGGAAATAAGAGGATAGGACATTTTTGACGGGATAACGGGATCTACGGGATAAATATTTTCTAAGAACTTATTCTGTTAATCCTGTCTAATCATTTTAGGGGTATTCATGAAAATCGCTTTTATCTTTCCCGGCCAGGGCTCGCAGTACGCGGGCATGGCAAAAGAATTCATCGAAAATTTCAAGGAATCAAAAGAGGTCTTTGAGATTGCGAACGAAGTTCTCGGCTTTGACCTTGCGGAACTCTGTGTGAACGGCCCGGTTGAAAAGCTGAACCTCACCGAGAACACGCAGCCCGCGCTTCTCGCCGCGAGCATCGCCATCCTGCGGCCGCTCGAACGACGGGGACTGACAGCAACTGCCGCCGCCGGTCACAGTCTCGGCGAGTATACCGCTATCACCGCGGCAGGCGGCTTCGAGCTCAAGGATGCCCTCGCGCTGGTGCAAAAGCGCGGCAAATATATGCAAGAGGCCGTGCCCGCGGGAACGGGACTTATGGCGGCCGTGTTGGGCATGGACCGGCAGGACGTAGAAAAAACTTGCCTTGAAGCGGCTAAAAATGGTATAGTTGCCCCTGCCAATTACAACTCCCCCGGCCAGATCGTGATTGCCGGGGAAAAACAGGCCGTGGAAAAAGCCATGGAGCTCGCAAAGGCGGGAGGGGCGAAAAAAGTGATCCCTCTTGCGGTCAGCGTGCCCTCCCATTGCGCCATGATGAAGCAGGCCGGTGAAAAATTGGCAAAAGAACTCGCAACGGTGACGATCAACGACCTCCGCATCCCGATCGTGAACAATGCGGATGCGAAGTTTCTCAGGACAGCCTCGGAACTCAGGCCGTCACTCATTAAGCAGATCAGCGCTCCCCTCTACTGGGAAGACTCGATCAAAAACCTGGTAGCGGACGGATACGATACCTTCATCGAGATCGGGCCCGGCAAGGTGCTCTCCGGCCTTGTGAAGCGCATTGCCAAGGATGTAAAAGTGCTGAACGTCGAAGATCAAAAGAGCATGAACGAGACGCTCAGCGCTTTAGGGATATAAATTTTAGAAGGGAGGACGGTAAGAACGTAGGAGGGTGTGAAAAAACCTACCTTCTTAACTTCCCACCCTCGTACCTTCAAGAATTTCAACTAAGGAGCAAGAATGAGTCTCAAAGGTAAAATAGCGCTCGTCACGGGCGCGGCGCAGGGAATCGGCAGGGACATCGCTCTCGCGCTGGCGACTGACGGCGCGGATGTTGCCATCTGCGACGTGAACCTCGAAGTTGCCCAGAAGACCGCGGGAGACATCGAGGCCAAAGGCAGAAAAGCGCTTGCCCTCAAGACCAACGTAGCGGCGTCCGCCGAGGTAACGGCCACGATCGACCAGGTCGTGGAGAAATTCGGCAGGATAGACATCCTCGTGAACAACGCGGGAATAACCCGGGACGGGCTCATCCTGCGCATGAAGGATGAGGACTGGGACCTGGTGCTCAGCATCAACCTGAAGGGCGCATTCCTCTGCACCAAGGCGGCGCTCAAGTATATGACGAAGCAGCGGGGCGGCACTATTATCAATATCGCCTCGATCGTCGGCGCCATGGGCAACGCGGGCCAGGCGAATTATGTGGCTTCCAAGGCGGGACTCATCGGCCTTACCAAGACCATTGCCCGGGAATACGCGAACCGCGGCATCACGGCGAATGCCGTTGCTCCCGGATTCATCGACACGGCCATGACGCAAGCGCTGACCGATAACGTCAGGGCGGAACTCGCAAAGCAGATCCCCATGGGCAAGCTCGGCACGTCCGAAGACGTGGCGAACGCGGTGCGCTTCCTCGCGTCGCCCTGGGCGTCGTATATTACCGGTCACGTGATCCATGTGAACGGCGGAATGTACATGTAATACCGTTTTTCGAGGAATTTCGAAAAACTGATTGTTAAAACAAAGAACTTCACCACAGGAGGACGACAATGGCAGATGTAGAGGCAAAGGTAAAAAAGATAATTTCCGAGCAGCTCGGAGTACCGGAAGCGGATGTAAAGTCGGAAGCATCGTTCGTGAACGATCTCGGCGCTGATTCACTCGATACCGTGGAACTCGTAATGGCCCTCGAAGAGGAGTTCGGCGTGGAGATCCCGGATGAGGACGCGGAAAAGATCGCCACCGTGCAGAACGCAATCGACTACGTCAAGGCAAAAGCGAAATAAACACAGGTAAACGTGCGGGAGCTCCCCGCATCGCAGCTTAAGGAAATTCCCAAAAGCCAGAAGACCTCTCTCGCGCGAGCAAGGGCGTGTCTTTTGGCTTTTCGGATTTTTTATGCAGGAGGTACACTCTCTTGAAAAAAAGAGTTGTCGTCACCGGCGTCGGGATGATCACCCCCGTCGGCTTGGATACGGAAAAAACCTGGGAAGGCCTGATAAACGGCAAGTCCGGCATCGGCCC
>Ga0075021_10000150_pt1 | contig 37080 bp, 37 predicted proteins | sample ColStrG_CSR_2012_FD_72749 | JGI IMG/M metagenome (GOLD analysis project Ga0075021, IMG submission 72749) | Freshwater sediment microbial communities in response to fracking from Pennsylvania, USA - Cold Stream Run_MetaG_CSR_2012 | ecosystem: Environmental > Aquatic > Freshwater > Creek >...
GGTGATGGACCGTCCGCTTCCCCTCGTCGCCGTCGATGCCAGTCTCGACCAGGCGTTCGCGCTGCTGTCCGGCGAGGCGACAGCCGTCATCGCGACCCGAGGCGACCGCCCGGTCGGTGTGCTGACCCGGACGGACGTCCTGGAATACCTCGCCCACCGCCCGAACGGAGCGCGCTGAGGGGAGCCGGTCAGTCGACCTCGGCGGCCAGTGCCACGGCCTGTCCTCGCGAATCGGCGCCGAGCGGGGCCGTCGCGTTCGACAACGAGCAGCGGAGGGCCTCCGCCCGCACGGTCCGTGAGCGTGGGTGCGAAGATGCGGCGATGCAGGTCCCGCCCATCTCGACCCGACGATTCGAGCTCCGATCGATGTCGCTTGCGTTCATGCACGCGCTGGTGGCGCACGACCTCGCCACCGCCGAGGCGGACATCGGGGCGATCGTTCCGTCCGACCTGCCGGACACGCTGGACCATTTCCTCCGGTTCCGGATCGCCGACCTGTCGCTGGATCCCGGGTCGCAGGCGTGGCTCGGCCGTGCGATCGTCCTGACCGAGGACGACGGCACGGACCGGATCATCGGCTCGTGCGGATTCCACTCGCCGCCGGAATCCGATGGGCGGGTCGAGGTCGGCTACCGGGTCGAGCCCTCCTGGCGGAGGCAGGGCGTCGCGTCCGAGGTCGTGCGCGCGCTGTTCGACTGGGCCGAGGCCCAGGGGGTTGACCGCTTCCGTGCCTCGGTCGCACCGGACAATGTCCCATCCCTGGCCATCGTCAAGGGCCTCGGGTTCCACCAGACCGGTGTCCAGATCGACGACATCGACGGCGTCGAGCTCGTGTTCGAGCTCGACGGCTGGCCGCCGGCGCCGAACGCATGACCGACCGCGACCGAGAACCCAGCTTCGACACGCTGGCCGTCCATGCCGGTGCCGAGCCCGACGAGCTGACCGGCGCCGTCTCGCCGCCCATCTTCCAGACCTCGACCTTCGCCCAGGACGGCGTCGGTCGACCGCGCGGGGGCTACGAATACGCCCGGTCACAGAATCCGACCCGCGAGCGGCTGGAGCGCGCGGTCGCCACCCTCGAGGGTGGGGAGCACGGCATCGCCTTCGCGTCGGGCTCGGCGGCGACCGCGGCCATCGCCGAACTGGCGGCGCCAGGCGACGAGATCGTCGTGGGCAACGACGTCTATGGCGGCACCTTCCGCTACCTCGAACGGGTGCGTCGCGCAGCCGGGGTCGATTCGATCTACGTCGATCTCGCCTCCGGAGGGGACGTCCTGTGGGAGGTCCTCACCGAACGGACGCGCCTGGTCTGGTTCGAGACGCCATCGAACCCGCTGCTCAAGGTCACGGACATCGACGCGGTCGCGGCGACGGTCGCGCGTCGGGCCGATGAAGGCGGTCGCCGGCCGCTCGTCGTGGTGGACAACACGTTCGCCTCGCCTGCACTCCAGAGACCGCTCCAGCACGGGGCGGACATCGTCTTCCACTCGGCCACGAAGTACCTGGCCGGCCACTCCGACACGATCCTGGGGGTGGCGGTCACCTCGGACGCGGCGGTGGCCGATCGGTTGCGCTTCCTCCAGAACGCGATGGGCGCGGTGCCGGGCCCGCTCGACTGCTTCCTCGTCCTGCGTGGCCTGCGCACGCTCCACCTCCGGATGGATCGGCATGGGACCAACGCGGTCGCGGTCGCAGCCTGGCTTCGCGCCCGGCCCGACGTCGCAGATGTCCGCTATCCGGGGTTCGGTGGGATGGTCTCGTTCGTTCCGACCGCGGGCGGCGCGACCCCTCGGAGCGCGGTGGAGCGAGCGGCCGCGATCGCCGAAGGCACCCGCCTGTTCACCCTTGCGGAATCGCTCGGCGGCGTCGAATCCCTGGTCGAGATCCCGGCCGCGATGACCCATATGTCGGTGGCCGGGTCGCCGCTCGAGGTGGATCCGGCGCTGGTCCGCCTGTCGGTCGGCATCGAGGGGATCGACGACCTGCTGGCCGATCTCCAGCGCGCGCTCGACGAGGCCTGAGCGCCGCGCGTCGGTCGGTGTGCTCAGCCGCCGGCCATCGCCGGCAGCAGCGACAGCGTGTCGCGATCGGTGACCGGGGTGTCCAGTCCCTGCAGGTGGCGGATGTCGGTGTCGTTGAGGAATGCGTTGACGAACGCGTTGAGGTCGCCGTCCTGGCCCAGAAGCTGCGCCTCGAGACCCGGATGGGCGACGACGAGTGCGGCGACGACCGCACGGACCGTGTCGCCCGGGACGTCGACGCGCTTCTCGCCGCCGGTCGACGTGCGGAGGGTCGGTGGGATACGGACCGTGCTCACGAGGCGCTCCCGTCGAGCCAACGCTCGAAGGCAGTGAGACTCGGGCGGATGGCCGGCGCAAGGCCGGGCTGCCCGGGGCGGGCGATGCCGTCGCCATGCCCGAGCGACCGGGCATCGGGCGTCTTGAGGCCATTCCCGGTCAGCAGCGCGACGACCTCGTCATCGGGTCGGATGACGCCCCGGCGCCGAGCAGCGGCCGCCGCGGCCAGGGTGACACCGCCGGCCGTTTCCGGGTAGATCCCCTCGAGCCGCGCCACGTCGCGGATGGCCGCCGCCGTGATCTCGTCCTCGATCGCCTCGAGTGAACCCTTCGTCTCGTTCACGAGTTCGACCACGTAGCGGCCGTCGGCCGGATTGCCGATCGCCAGCGAACGGACGATCGTGTCGGGCGTCCGGACCGGCTCGATGACGTCGGTCCCGGCGGCCCACGCCGTCGCGACCGGCGCGCAACCGGCGGCCTGGCCACCGACGAAGCGGATCGGTCGCCGGTCGATCAGGCCCAGGTCGGCGAGCTCCTCGAACCCGCGTGCGACGCGTGTGAACATCGCTCCAGACGCGACGGGTGCAACGACGACGTCCGGCGACCGCCAGCCGAGCGATTCGGCGATCTCGTAGGCGAGCGTCTTGGACCCCTCTGCGTAGAACGGACGGAGATTGATGTTGACGAAGCCCCAGCCGGTCTCGTCGGCCACTTCGAGACAGAGTCGGTTGACGTCGTCGTAGGTGCCCTCGATCGGCACGACCGTGGCGCCGTAAGCCAGGGCGTGATCGACCTTGGCCGGTTCGAGGTCGGCCGGGATGAAGACGTAGGCCGGGAGGCCGACCGCCGCGGCCGCCGCCGCGGTCGCGCCGGCGAGATTGCCGGTCGACGCGCACGCCAGGGCCTCGACGCCGAATTCGAGCGCCCTTGCGGCCGCGACCGCCACCGCCCGGTCCTTGAACGACAGCGACGGATTACGGGTGTCGTCCTTGATCCACAGCCGGTCGAGACCGAGCGTCGGGGCGAGTCGGTCGGCCAGCAGCAGTGGCGTCGACCCGACGGGAAGACCGCGCGCCGGCGGCGCATCGACCGGGAGGAGCTCGGCGTATCGCCAGATGCCGGGCGCGCGTGCGGTGATGGTCTCGCGCGTCAATGACGCTCCGATGACGGCATAGTCATAGGCGACCTCGAGCGGCCCGAAACAGGCCGGACAGACGTAGTCGAGGCCGATGGGCTGTTCGGCGCCGCAGTTGCGACAGCGCATCCCGAGGATCCGCAGGCCGGTGTGCGAGATGGGTGCGGATGGGGTCTCGATCGCCATGGTCACTCTCCGGGACGCAGATGAGCGCTCGGGACCGGGGTACGGGCGACCGTCTTGGACGGATAGGGGGCTCCGAAGGGAGGATCCCTTATCGTGCAGGATGACCTGCCCGGACTTGGCACCTTGCCGATGCGTCGGTAGGTTGTCGTGGCTTCAACGGGCCGGTCCCTCTGCCACTCTTGATAAGAGCTCTTCGGTTGTGTGCGGATGCTACGGGTGACCGGGGCGACCTGTCAACGGACCACCTCGCTTCCGTCTCAGGTCGGACGATCCATGTATTCCAGGTCGAGACTGTCGGTCCGGTCGGCCCAGCTCAACGTCAGCCGCCAGCAACCCGCCTGAGGGAGGTCGACGTATGAGGGACCGGGGCCGCCATCGACGAATCGCTGCACGGGTCCGCCGATGGCAACCGTCCCATCCATGCGTTGCGCGCTGATATCGAGTCGGTTCGCGATCGTCGCCTGCCGGGAAACCCAGAGGATCTTGTTTCCTCCATCCGTCGGAGGCGGAACGACGAGAGGGGATCGGAAGATGATCGCGGCGATCTCGCCCAGGTGCCCGACCTCGTGTTGAGCGATCGGCTCGGCGTCGCTGAACCCACTTCGTGCCCAATCAGGCAGCACCGCGGTCACGACGTTGGGACTGCACGCGGACCCGCTCTGACCTGGTGATCTGACCTCGACAGGTCGGCCACAACCAGCCATCAGGAGGGCGCCGACAAGGAGGGCGAGTCCTCGCATGCGGCTGATGGTAGGCGACCGGGCGGTCCCGGTCGAGCGTCCCACGACGCAACGGACCGCCGAGGCGCCGTTCCGGATCCGCGCCCTGATGCGAACCACAATGACGCATGCGCGCGCGGTCGACATCGGGGCGGAGGTCGTGGGAACGAGCGGCAACACGGGCCTGACGCGCTTCGGCGGCTGAGATCGGCCGGTCGGCAAGTGGCACACCGGGTACGCTCGCGACCATGAGGATCATCTCCGCGACCGCCCTCGACATCCGCTTCCCGACGTCGATCGAGCTGGACGGCTCCGATGCCATGAACGAGGCGCCAGACTATTCGGCCGCGTACGTGATCCTGCGAACGGACCATCCGGCTGGACCCGAGGGCCACGGCCTCACCTTCACAAGCGGGCGCGGCAACGAGCTGTGCGTGGCCGCCATCGAATCGCTCGCGCCGCTCGTCGTCGGACGGACATTGGAGGAGCTGACCGCCGATCTCGGTGCCTTCTGGTCGTCGCTCGCCGACGCTCAGCAGCTTCGCTGGGTCGGTCCTGAGAAGGGCGTCATTCACCTCGCCACGGGCGCGCTGGTGAACGCCGTCTGGGATCTGTACGCCAAGGTCGAGGGCAAGCCGCTGTGGCAGCTCCTCGCGGACATGAGCCCCGACGAGATCGTCCGGGCCGTCCCGTTCCGCTACCTTACCGACGAGCTGACTCAAGCCGAGGCGCTCGCGATGCTGCGCCAGCTCGAGCCGACCCGTTCCCGGCGGGTGTCCGACCTGCGTGAGCACGGCTATCCCGCGTACACGACCTCGACGGGCTGGCTGGGCTACGACGACCACAAGGTCAGGCGGCTCTGCCGCGAGGGTATCGCCGCCGGCTGGACGCACTTCAAGATCAAAGTCGGGCGCGACATCGAGGACGACCTCCGGCGGGTCGCGATCGTGCGTGAGGAGATCGGCCCGGACCGGGTGTTGATGGTCGACGCCAACCAGGTCTGGGATGTCGATGTCGCCATCGACTGGATGCGGCGACTGGCGCCCTCGCGTCCGCTCTGGATCGAGGAACCGACCAGCCCCGACGACATCCTCGGGCACGCCAGGATCGCGCGCGCCCTCGAGCCGCTCGGCATCGGCGTGGCGACCGGCGAGCATTGTCACAACCGCGTCATGTTCAAGCAGTTCCTGCAGGCCGACGCCATCGCCTTCTGCCAGATCGACGCCTGCCGCCTGGGTGGCGTCAACGAGGCCATCGCTGTCTTGCTGATGGCCGCCAAGCGCGGCGTCCCGGTCTGCCCGCATGCCGGTGGGGTCGGCCTGTGCGAATACGTCCAACACCTTTCGATGTTCGACTACATCGCCGTGAGCGGGTCTATGAAAGGACGCGTCACCGAGTACGTTGACCACCTCCACGAGCACTTCCTCGATCCGGTGGTGGTCCGGGACGGACGCTACCGGGTGCCGACCGTGCCCGGCTACTCGATCGAGATGGAGGCAGCATCGCTCGCCGAGTATTCCTACCCGAACGGCCCTGCGTGGGCCGGACGTCCGGCAGGCCGGAACCATCCTGGGAAGTGATCGCACCCGGTGACGACCGGTCCCGGAAGCCGACACCGGCCTACGCGACGTCGAACAGTCGACATGTCACTCGCCCGAATGATCGTTCGCGGGCGCCGTAGCGGCGGACCGCCTCCGCCGGGTCGCGACCCTCGAGGATCGCCAGTGTCGCCTCCGACAGAAGGTCGTCATGGAGCGGGTCGTAGACCTCGATGAGCGACGTCCTCCGCGGTCCGACGATCCGGCGGGCCTGCTCGAACAGCTCATGGCCGATGTGCAGCCCGGGCATCGACGGGAGCGCTCGGCTCCGCCGTTGGGCGTATTCGGTGCGGCGGTCGCCCCGGCCCTGGCGCCGGCGTCGTTCGGTCCGGAGTCGGTTCTGGCGGGCGCGATACTCGGGGTGGGCGGCGCGCCAGGCTCGAAAGTACGCGGCATCGGGCATCGATCAGACCTCCAACGTGTCGCCGCGGTGGCGGCATCGGAGGTTTCGGACTGACGCCCGCTGGGCGCCGGATGGATGGCACAGCAATCGGAGTTCCTTTCTAACCTGGACGTCGCGGGACGACCACGACGAGCGACGGGCTGACTGGGGGCGGCGAGAAGCGACGCGCGACGAGGGCGGCACAGAGCGCCCGGGGCTCGGACTGCCCACATCGCGCGGGATTCCGGATGCGCGATGCGGCGGGCGGCCGGACGGCGGATGCATACCGTCCAGAGCGGCTGGACACGCGACCGCGCGTGGCGATCGACATGACCGACGGAGGGAGTCGCGCCCCGTGGGGCGGCGATCCAGGGCCCTCAGGCGGTTGGTGCGGGCGACGAACCCGCAGAATCCAGGCGCTCGCTCGTCGCGTGCGGCCGAATCGATCGACCCGTTGTCGCGCGGCGCATGGGGCGGGCACTCAGGACGGATCGGTCTGCCGGTAGTCTACCGATGATCGACGGACTTTGTCCGTCAGCGCGGCTGGGCCGGCCTGCGCGCATCAAGGTTGCGGCACATCGGTAGACCGCAACCCTCCCGCAACGTGGTAGCATCCGCCCAAGTACGACTGCGGAAGCCGACTCCTGCGCGCCCCGGGGTACGCATCACGCGCGGCCGGTCGATCCACGTGATCGCCTGTGCACCGGGAGTCCACCGCCGATGGCCACCACCGCGCCGACCACCCGCTCAAACCTGGGCCGTTCCGTCCGAGCCAACCTGCCGCCTGCGGAGCTCTACGAGGACGCCATCCGCCACGGCGAAGGCCTCGTCGCGGCCGAGGGGCCGCTCGTCGTCCTGACGGGCAAGCACACCGGCCGCTCGCCGCAGGACAAGTTCATCGTCGACGAGCCGTCGAGCCGCGACAAGATCTGGTGGGGCGCCGTCAACCGCCCGATCTCCGAGGCGAACTACGACCGCCTGCGCGCCCGACTCGTCGCCCATGCCGCGTCGAAGGACCTCTACAGCCAGGACTGCTTCATCGGGGCCGCACCGGCCCATCGACGGTCGCTGCGGGTCTACACCGAGACGGCCTGGGCGAGCCTCTTCGCACGCAACCTGTTCCGTCGACCCACACCCGACCAGCTGCGCAGGTTCGCCCCGAACTTCACGATCATCTGCGTCCCCTCGTTCCAGGCGGACCCCGAGAACGAAGGCACGCGCACCGGCACCGCGATCCTCGTCCATCTGCGCCGGATGGAGATCATCATCGTCGGCACTGAATACGCGGGCGAGATCAAGAAGAGCGCTTTCACGGTCATGAACTACCTGATGCCTGACGAGGGCGTCCTGCCGATGCACTCGGCCATCAACATCGGCCAGGATGGCGACGCGGCGGTCTTCTTCGGGCTATCGGGGACCGGCAAGACGACGCTGTCGGCCGACCCGCTGCGCAGCCTCATCGGCGACGACGAGCATGGTTGGGGCGACGGCATCACGTTCAACTTCGAAGGTGGCTGCTACGCCAAGACGATTCGCCTCTCGCCGATGTACGAGCCCGACATCTTCCAGACGACGCGGCGGTTCGGGACGGTCCTCGAGAACGTGGACCTCGACCCGCAGACCCGTGCTCTCGACCTCGATTCGGAACGGTTCACCGAGAACACCCGTGCCGCCTATCCGCTCGAATTCATCGGCAACGCCGACGAGACCGGCGTCGCCGGGACCCCTCGTGCGGTCATCTTCCTGACGGCCGATGCGTTCGGCGTCATGCCGCCGATCTCACGGCTGACCCGCGAGCAGGCCGCCTACCACTTCATCAGCGGGTACACCGCGAAGCTGGCCGGCACAGAGGTCGGCATCATGGAACCGAAGGCGACCTTCTCCGCCTGCTTCGGAGCCCCGTTCACGCCGCGCCATCCGGGCGAGTATGCGGCCATGCTGCTCGAGCGTCTCGAGCGTGACGCTGTGCCGGTCTGGCTCGTCAACACAGGCTGGACCGGCGGCCCATACGGCGTCGGCGAGCGGATGAACATCGCCCATACCCGGTCGATGGTCCGGGCGGCGCTGGACGGGACGCTCGCTGAAGTTCCGACTCGGCTGGACCCGAACTTCGGTGTGGCGGTACCGCTCAGCTGTCCGGACGTGCCGGCATCCTTCCTCGACCCGGGCGCGACCTGGGCGGACCCGGCAGCCTATGACGCGGCTGCCCGGCGACTGACAAGGATGTTCCAGGACAACTTCGCGGGCTACGAAGAGGGCGTCGACGCAGCCATCGCCGCCGCGGGGCCGGGGGCGGGCTGACCGTCCGTCACGGCCAGGGACAGGTCGCCGTCGAGCGGCCCAGACCAGCGGGGTGACTCCGATGAGGAGCGGTCCGAGGCTCAACGCCAGCGGGATCGCGAGCGGCATCAGGAGGAGACCGAGGAGCGCGAGGGCCGGGGTGCGGTTCATGGGACGGCGACTCCAGGCGACGAAGTCGCCGTGTCCCTGCGCCGCTGCCGGCGAAGTGTCGGGCCATCCGCGGATGACGGTTCCGATCATCGACGGATGTCAGAATGGGTCGTCTCGACGACCCTGAAAGGAGACCCAGTCCTGATGGCTCGCAACAAGGTCACCGTCATCGGTGCCGGCAATGTCGGCGCGACGACCGCGCAACGCATCGCGGAAGCCGGCCTCGCCGACGTCGTCCTCGTGGATATCGTCGAGGGTCTGCCGCAGGGCAAGGGTCTCGACCTGTCAGAGGCGGCGCCCGTCGTCAGACACGATGCCCGGATCACCGGCACGAACGATTACGCCGACACCGCGGGCTCCGATATCGTCGTCGTCACCTCTGGACTCGCACGCCAACCGGGGATGAGCCGCGACGACCTGCTGGCCAAGAACGCCGGGATCGTCGGGGCTGTCGTGGAGCGGGCCGCACGCCATTCGCCGAACGCCATCCTGATCGTCGTCACGAACCCGCTCGATGCGATGTGCCACGTGGCCATGAAGGCGTCGGGCTTTCCACGCGAGCGCGTCCTCGGGATGGCCGGCGTGCTCGATTCGGCTCGTTTCCGGACCTTCATCGCGCAGGAACTCGGCGTGTCGGTCGAGGACACCCATGCGTTCGTCCTCGGCGGGCACGGCGACACGATGGTCCCGCTGTCGCGTTACTCGACCGTGGCCGGTGTGCCGATCACGGAACTCCTGCCGCCCGAGCGGGTCAAGGCGCTCGAGGAGCGGACGGCCAACGGCGGCGCCGAAGTCGTCGCCCTGCTCAAGACCGGCTCGGCCTTCTATGCCCCGGCGGCGTCGACCTTCGAGATGGTCGAATCGATCCTGCTCGACCGCAAGCGCGTCCTTCCGTGCGCCGTCATGCTCCAGGGCGAGTTCGGGACGGACGGGCTGTTCGTCGGCGTGCCGGTCGTCCTCGGATCGGGCGGGATGGAGCGCATCTTCGAGATCGAGCTGACCGCCGACGAACAGGCGGCCTTCGACGCGTCGGCCGACACCGTCCGGGAGCTGGTGGCCAAGCTGGGCTGATCTGCCGTCAATCCCCCACGGCACGGAGGACCGGCGACCGGTCTGCGTCCAGGAGCGCGGCACGCTCGATCGATCGACGCATCGTCCGGTCGATCGCGAGGCGGTAGATGGCCTCCGTGTCGGGCAGTGGGCGCTCGCCGAGCTCGCGCGCCAGCACCCCGCCGAGTCGGCGGTATTGGCGGATCACCTGCGACCGTGAACCGATGAGTCCATGGACGGCGATCAGGACAGCGTGAGCTTCCTCGCGCAGCGGATCCCGCTCGAGCAGGCGATCCGCAGCCTGACGCGCACCGACCGGATCCCCCGCCGCGAGGCGTCGGTCGGCGACGATCGCGAGCGCGTCCTCGTATCGGTCCGAGAGCCGTTCGCGCTCGGCGGCGAAGCATTCGTGGCCGAGGCCCTCGAGCAGGTCGCCGTGATAGAGCTCGATGGCGGCTTCGGCACCACAGGGGTCGTCGGCCAGGCAAGCCTCGAAGGCGGTCACGTCGAGGTCGATGCGGGCGTCGAGACGGATCCCGACGGTGTCGGTGTCGATGTCGAGCACCTCGCCGGGCCCGAACCCGGCCTCCGCGAGCGCTTGTCGAACGAGCCAGAGCGCTTGTCGAAGCGATCCGGCCGAGGTCCCGTCCGCGTCTGGCCAGAGGTCGGCCGCGATCGCCTCGCGCGAGCGTGGCCGGTGGGCGAGGACGAGCAAGGCGAACAGGGCCTGAGCATGTCGGCCCGGCAGGCGGATATGACGGTCGTCGGCCGTGCGGGCATCGAGGCGGCCGAGGAGATCGACCTTGAGGCGCAGGCGCGTGACGCGGGTGGTGCTCGCCATCGTCGCTTCCGATCTGCGGCGCAACGTCCGATCTGCCCGCGGGCTCGGACCCACGGGTCTCGACGGGATGCGGCGATGATGTCCGGGGGCTCGCGGTCGGGCGATGGTCGTGCCGACACCGCGTGTGTCGGCTAGCCGACAGGGCGACCTTCGATACACTCAGCTCCACCGTGCCGATCGCCGTCCTGACGTTCCAGTTCGATCCATCTGCCCATCTGGTCGGCGACCTGGTCGTCCGATGGGGGACCATCGTCCTCGTGGCGGCGATCGTGGCCGCTCTCGTGCTGGCCGGCGTCCTGGCCCGGAGCGGCGGTCTTCGCCCGGACGACGTGGTGTTCGTGGCCATCGGCGTGGTGCCCGGCGCGGTCGTCGGTGGGCGGCTCGGCTACTTCATCCTTCATGCCGGCGCATATGGAGGCGCGCCGGGCGCGCTGCTCGATCCGGCAGTGGGTGGGCTCGAGCTCGGCCTCGCCGTGGTCGGTGGGTTCATCACCGGAAGCTACGTTGCGAGCCTGCTCGGTTCGCCGATGGGCCGGTGGCTTCATGTCGTTATGGCACCGACCCTGTTCGTGCTCGGGGTCGGCAAGCTCTCCATGGTCCTGACGGGAACCGGCCAGGGGCAGCCGAACGCCGGTGACTGGGCGACGGCGTACCTTGGCCCCGGACCCTGGGGATCGCTGCTGCCGGCCCTGCCATCCGACCCGTCCCAGGCGTATGAGGGCATCGCGACCCTGGCGATCCTGACCGTTCTCACGATCCTGCTGATGCTCGGGGCGTTTCGCCGGCGTGACGGCAAGGTCTTCTTCCTCGGGATCGGACTGTGGGCGGTCGCGCGAGCGGTCGTCTCGACGACGTGGCGCGAGCCGACCGTCACTGGCGCGTTGAATGCCGGTGGGCTGCTCGCGATCGGGATCGCATCGGCCTGCGTCCTGGCGCTCGTCATCCTGTTCGCGCGCAGCCGGATGATCCGCGACGACCCGGACCCGGACTCGGATACGGATGCCGACACCGGTGCGGATGCGCCGGTCGAGATGGTCACAGATGGAGCCGCGCCGCCGAGCGCGGACTCCCCGAGAGTCTGGCCGATCCCCTGGTTGGACCCCGAGACGCGCCGGAGACCCTGAGCGGGAGCCTCTGAGCGGGCCCGAGGGAGTATCGTGGGCGGACCAGATACGAGGTCCGACGCCATGACACAGGTCGCAGAACCGGGCAGCCAGCAGGCCGACGCCCCGTCGCCCGGGCGGGTCAGCCATTGGATCGGCGGCGTCAGCGTCGCCGGCACGTCCGATCGCGAAGGTCCCGTCTATGACCCCGCGACCGGTGTCATCGCGAAGTACGTGGATTTCGCATCCGCCAGCGAGGTCGCCGCCGCCGTGGCTGAGGCCAAGGCCGCCTTTCCTGCCTGGCGCGCCACCTCGCTGTCCAAGCGGACCGAGGTCATGTTCCGTATCCGCAATCTTGTCGAGGCGCACCGCCAGGACATCGCGGCGCTGCTCACCGCGGAGCATGGCAAGGTCCCGTCCGATTCCCTCGGCGAGATCGCCCGGGGCCTCGAGAACCTCGAGTTCGCGTGCGGCATCGCGTCGCTCCTCAAGGGTGGCTTCTCCGAGCAGGTGTCCGGCGGCGTCGACGTCTACCAGATCCGTCAGCCGCTTGGCGTCGTCGCCGGCATCACCCCGTTCAACTTCCCGGCGATGGTCCCGATGTGGATGTTCGCGACGGCCATCGCGACCGGCAACTCGTTCATCCTCAAGCCGTCCGAGAAGGACCCCTCGGCGGCGAACTTCATGGCCGAACTACTGGCGGAGGCCGGCGTGCCGGCCGGCGTGTTCAATGTCGTCCACGGCGACAAGGTCGCGGTCGACGCGATCCTCGACCATCCAGACATCGCGGCCGTATCGTTCGTCGGCTCGACGCCGATCGCGCGCTACATCTACGACACCGGCACGAAGGCCGGCAAGCGCGTCCAGGCGCTCGGCGGCGCGAAGAACCACATGATCGTCCTGCCCGACGCCGACATCGAGATGGCCGCCGACGCCGCGGTCTCGGCGGGCTACGGCTCCGCGGGCGAGCGATGCATGGCCATCGCCACGATCGTCGCGGTCGGCGACAGCGCCGATCCGCTCGTGGAGGCGATCAAGGCACGCCTCCCCGGGATCACCGTCGGACCCGGCAGCGATCCGGCCTCCGAGATGGGCCCGCTGGTCACGAGGCAGCACCGGGACAAGGTTGCGTCGTACCTCGACTCGGGACCCGCGCAAGGCGCGACGGTCGTCACCGACGGACGCGATCATCCGCTGTACGACGAGTCGGACGGCTTCTTCCTCGGCGTCTCGCTCATCGACCACGTGACGCCGGCCATGGATGCCTACAAGGATGAGATCTTCGGGCCCGTCCTCACCGTCATGCGAGTCAAGACGTACGAGGAGGCGCTGGACCTCATCAACTCGAACCCGTACGGCAACGGGACGGCGATCTTCACCCGCGACGGCGGCGCGGCGCGCCAGTTCCAGTTCGAGGTGAATGCGGGGATGGTCGGGATCAATGTCCCGGTCCCGGTCCCGGTCGCGTACTACAGCTTCGGCGGCTGGAAGAACTCGCTCTTCGGCGACCTGCACATGTACGGCCCGGAGGGCGTCCAGTTCTACACGCGGGCCAAGATCGTGACCTCGCGCTGGCCGGACCCCGGGACCTCCAAGATCGACCTCGGGTTCCCGCGCACGCGCTGAGGCCTCAGGCGAGCACTCGGGCGAGATCAGCGATGTCTGTCGGCCTCGTCCCGCAGCAGCCGCCCAGCCAGGTGGCACCGAGCGTGGTCCACGTCGCGACGACCTTCGGGTCGAATCCGCCGCCGTCGCTCGCCATCCATCGGCGAGTGACCGCGTCCCATATGTCGCCGCCGTTCGGATAGGCGATGGTCGGACGGTGCGTCGATCGGGAGGCCGCCGCGAGGAGGGTCGCCATGTGGCGCGGCGGGCCGCAATTGACGCCGACGGCGACGAGACCCTTTGCGTCTGCGGCCATGGCGAACGCGTCGGCGACGGGCTCGCCGGCAGCGGTCGTCGCGTCGTCGCGACACTGGAACGACAACCAAGCCGAAGCACCGCACTCGGCGAGCAGGTCGAGCAGGACGCGGGCCTCGCGGATGGTCGGGATGGTCTCGAAGGCGAGCAGGTCCACGCCCGCCTCGAGGAGCGCCTCGATCCGCGGCGCATGGAGGGCGCGGAGCGCCATAGGCCCCGGGTCGTAGTCGCCGCGGTACTCGGACCCGTCGGCGAGCATCGCGCCGTACGGGCCGACAGAGCCCGCGACCAACAGGTCGGCGGCGGGCACCCCGGTCTCGTCGGCGTATCGATCGCGGGCGCGCCGCGCGACGGCCACGCTCGTCTCGATGGCCGCGAGCGCCGCAGCACGGTCCAGCCCCGCCGCCTCGAAGCCTTCGATCGTCGCCTGGTAGCTGGCCGTCGTCGCCACGCGGGCGCCGGCCCTGTAATAGTCGAGGTGGACGGCCTCGATGGCGTCGGGATCGGTGACCAGCAGGCGTGCCGACCAGAGCCGATCGGACAGGTCGTAGCTGCGCGCCTCCAGTTCGGTGGCGAGCCCGCCGTCGAGGACGACGACCTCGCCGGCCCCCGGGATCAGCTCATCCGGGCGTGGTTCGCCGGCGCCCGCTTGATGAACCTGCCGTGGCCCTTGCGACCGGTGAACTGGCCGTCCCGAACGATGACCATGCCTCGGGACAGGACGATGTCGCTCCCGCCCTGGACGCTCCGGCCCTCGTAGCACGAGTAGTCCACGTTCATGTGGTGGGTGGTCGCGGAGATCGTATGCCGCCGGTTCGGGTCGTAGATCACGAGGTCGGCGTCGGAACCGACCGCCACCGCGCCCTTCTGCGGGTACATCCCGAACATCTTGGCCGGCGCGGTCGAGACGATCTCGACCCAGCGTTCGCGGCTGATCCGACCGCCGACGACCCCGCCATCGTGCAGCAGGTCGACCCGATCCTCGACTCCGGGCAGGCCGTTGGGAACCTTGCGGAAGTCGCCCCGCCCGAGCTCCTTCTGGCCGTGGAAGTCGAACGGGCAATGATCGGTCGCCACCAGTTGGAGGTCGTCCTTGACGAGGCCTGTCCAGAGGTCGTCCCAGGTGTCCTGCGAACGCAGGGGAGGGGAACAGACGAACTTGGCGCCCTCGAACCCGTTGCCCATGTCATCGAGCGACAGGAAGAGGTACTGCGGGCAGGTTTCGGCGAACGCCTTCGTGCCCCGGTCGCGCGCCGCCCGGACCTCGGCGAGCGCGTCGCTCGCGGAAAGATGGACGATGTAGACCGGGACACCGGCCGCTTCGGCCAGGCGGATGACCCGGTTGGTCGCCTCGCCCTCGAAGACGGCCTTGCGTGCCACGCCGTGGCCGATCGGATCGGTCATGCCGGCGGCGACCGTCTGCGCGGCGACGACGTCTATAGCCATCCCGTTCTCGGCGTGCATCATGATCAGCCCGCCGTTCCTCGCGGTCTGCTGCATCGCCCGGAAGATCGCCCCATCGTCGCTGTAGAAGACCCCCGGGTACGCGGTGAACAGCTTGAAGTCGGGGATGCCTTCGGCGACCAGCCCATCCATCTCCGCGAGCGTGCCGTCGTTCACGTCGCTCATGATCATGTGGAAGCCGTAGTCGGCGACAGCATTCCCCTCGGCCTTGGCGTGCCAGGTGTCGAGACCCTCGCGCAGCGACCCTCCGCGTGACTGGACGGCGAAGTCGATGATCGAGGTCGTCCCCCCGAACGCCGCCGCGCGGGTCCCGGTCTCGAAGGTGTCCTTGGCGAAGGTCCCGCCGAACGGCAGTTCCATGTGGGTGTGGGCGTCGATGCCGCCCGGGATGACGTATCTGCCTGTGGCGTCGATCGTCTCGTCGGCGGTCGCTCCGGCCGCCGCCAGATCGCGTCCGACCTGGACGATGGTCTCGGCGTCGATCAGGACGTCGGCCGCGGTCGAGCCGTCGGCGGTCACGATGGTCCCATTGCTGATGAGCGTGCGCATCCGATCCCTCCGAGGCGTGCGGTCGGACCCTGCAGTGTCGCTCGATGGTAGCGCGGCGCGGCGAGCCTCGGGTCGCCGCGGGCTCAGTGGATCGCGAGCGGATCCACCAGGGTGACAAGGGGCCGGATCCACATGGCGAGGGCCAGCCCGCAGGCGATGACCGCCAGGGTGAAGGCCATGACGCTCTCGATCAAGTAGCGATGATTGCGGCCACGAGCGCCGACCCCGTCATCCCAGAACGGATCGCGACGCTTCCGAAGACGTCCCAACATCGACTCCTCCCGGACCACGATCGGCGCTCGCCCGTCCGTGGTGGGCGTCGCCGCATCGTCAGGCCTCATCATCCGGCCGCGGCCCACGCGTGACCACCCGGACCATGTGGCTAGGACGGTCGATCCTCAGGCGAAGGCCGGGATGATCTCGGCGCCATAGACCGCCAGCTGGTCCTGTTCATCGCCGTTCATGAGGTACAGGTTGAACTGGTCGACACCTGCCGCCTCGAGCTCGCGGAGCTTGGCGATGTGGTCGGAGACGGAGCCCAGGACGCAGAACCGATCGGTGACCTCGTCGCCGACGAAGGCCGCGTTGGACGAGCCGACCTCGGCGTGGTGGTGGTAGTCGTAGCCGGTGCGATCCTGGACATAGCCGGTGAGCGATTCGGGCAGCTGCTCGCGCGGGTACTTGTTGACGAGGTCGACGACGTGGTTGGACACGAGTGCCGGAAACCAGCGCGTCCGCTCACGACACACATCGAGCTCGCCGACATGGGCCGGCGCGGCCGCCTGGATCCTGATCGACGCCGGGTCACGACCGGCGACCACCGCAGCCTCGCGGACTTGGGCGACGAACCATCGGATGAGGTCCGGATCGGCGAGCTGAAGGATCAGACCGTCCGCCACGCGCCCGGTCATCGCCAGCGCCATCGGCCCGTAGCCTGCGACCCAGACCGGGAGTGTCCAGCCACTCGTCCACGGGAAGCGGAGCTCCGTCCCCTCGTATTCGATCGCTTCACCGCCGACCAGTGCCCGGATGACCCGGATCGCCTCTTCGGTGCCGGCCATCGTGATCGGCGCCTTGCCCAGCACCCGTCGCGCGGAGTCGCCTCGACCGATGCCGAGGTCCATCCGACCGCCGGACAGTTCGTCGAGCGTCGCGAGGACGGACGCGGTGACCGTCGGCTCACGGGTTCCCGGGTTGGTGACGCACGTGCCCAGGCGCATCCGCTCGGTGGCGCCCGCCATCAGCGTCAGGAGGGGATACGGGTCGCGCCACAGGACGTGGCTGTCGAATAGCCAGCCGTACGAGAACCCGGCGGCCTCCGCGTGCCGCGTGAGCGCCAGCGTCCGTTCCGGGGTGTGCTCGGGCTTGAGCGTGAAGCCGAACTGCATGACGCCTCCCCGCGCTGGGAAATGAGCGGCTCGACCGTCCTCCTCCAAACGGTCGAGCCGGAGGGATGGTAGCGCGAACTAGGGGCGCGTGAGGTCCGCGTACGCGTCGGGCCGCCGGTCGCGGAAGAACTGCCAGGTATTGCGGACCTCGGCGATGAGGTCGAGGTCGAAGTCGCGGATGATCAGCTCCTCATCGTGGGCCGAGCCGACGTCGCCGACGAACTGGCCGCGCGGGTTCACGAAGTAGCTCTGGCCGTAGAAGTCGTCGTCGCCGAAGTCGGCTTCGATGCCGACCCGATTGATGGTCCCGACGAAGTAGCCGTTGGCGACCGCGTGGCCGACCTGCTCGATCCGCCACAGGTATTCCGACAGGCCGCGCGAGGTCGCGCTCGGGATGAGCACGATCTCGGCGCCGTTGAGACCGAGTGCCCGAGCGCCTTCGGGGAAATGGCGGTCATAGCAGATGTAGACACCGATCTTGCCGACGGCAGTCTCGAAGACGGGGTAACCGAGGTTGCCGGGGCGGAAGTAGAACTTCTCCCAGAAGCCCTTCACGTGCGGGATATGCGTCTTGCGATATTTGCCGAGGTAGGTCCCGTCGGCGTCGATGACGGCTGCGGTGTTGTAGTAGATGCCGGAGGCCTTCTCGTCCTCTTCGTACATCGGCGCGACCACGACCATGCCGGTCGACTTAGCAAGGTCCTGCATGCGCTTGGTCGTCGGGCCGTCCGGGATCAGTTCCGTGTAGCTGTAGTACTGGGCGTCCTGGACCTGGCAGAAGTAGGGTCCGTAGAACAGCTCCTGGAAGAGGATGAACTGGGCGCCCGCCTTGGCGGCCTCGTGCGCCCGCTCCTCGTGCTTCTGGATCATCGATTCCTTGTCGCCGGTCCAGCTGGCCTGGACGAGCGCGCCGCGGACGGTTCGGGGCATGTCGCGCATCACCTCGCTCGGGTGGGACGTGGGTCGACGATGCGAGAGCGTACACCTTCGAGTCGGAGGTGCGCCCCTGTCTGGGGCCCGTCTGCCGTCACTTCCGACGAGCATTGGTGCGTGCGCCGCCTCAGTCCGGCAGTTCCTCCGGCCGTCGCCGCATATACCACTCGGTGAACTCGCGGCAGCGGCCGTCAAAGTCGAAGCGAACCACGAACACATTCGCGAACTCGCGGTCGACTGCGGTCCGATCGTCGGTCAGGTAGCGGGTCCTGCCGTGCGCGACGCACGCTTCGCCGTCGATGGCGAGCACTTCGTAGTCCGCCTCCCACGAGCCGGACACGTCGGGGTCCGCGAGCCATGCGGCAACGACCGCGGCGCGCCCGACGACTGCTTCGCTGAACGGGTCGAACGCATAACGGACGTCGGGGCTGAACAGGTCGCCGATGGCCAGCGGATCGAGGAGTCTCCAGGCGTCGATGTAACGGTCGAGCCAGGACTGGAATGCGGCGTGGTCCATCGCGGGCCTCCTGATCGCGGGCGTGCCGTCACGGTAGCATCAAGAGGTCGAAGCGGTTGCACCCATGACATGGCGCCAGGCGGACCCAGCCCGACACCGACCGTTCGGCCGATGCCGGCCCGGCCTGCGTCACCGCTGTCGACAAGACTGCCGGCCGATCCGCGCGAGGAGCATGATGCACCCTGTCCCACCGTAGGCAGGGAGACTGGCTCGATGACCAGGGAGATCGTGAACACGGCGGACGCCCCCGGGTCGGCGTCGTATGGCAGCTTCCCGTACAGCCAGGCGATCAAAGCCGCAGGTCTCGTCTTCGTCGCCGGCCAGGGGCCGTTCGACGTGTCGGGCGCGACGGTCGGGACGACGATCGGGGAGCAGACCGGCCAGTGCCTCCGCAACATCCAGGCGATCCTGGCGGCCGCCGGGAGCGACATGACCAGGGTCGTGAGCGCGACGTTCATCCTCAAGAACCCGGAGGATTTCGCCGGCATGAACGAGGAGTGGGTTCGCTGGTTCCCGAAGGATCCGCCGGCGCGCCAGGGGGCTCGACACCCCCTCGACGTCGCCGGGGTCCTGATCTCGGTCGCGGTGATCGCCGAGGCGTGACCGCATCCCGATCCGCTCGGTCAGCTGACGGGTCTGCCCGACATTCCGGTGTGGAGGTAGGCGGTGAAACGCGCGGTCACCGCGAAGACCCCGTGGATGCGCACGCCGTTGCGCAGCGTGCTGATGGCCTTGCCGTTGCCGATGTAGATGCCGACATGCGAGCCGTAGCCCCAGATGACGAGGTCGCCGATCCTGGGGTTGGTGCGGCTGGCCCGGCCGTGCGCCTTGAACCAGATGTACAGCGATCGCGCTGACCGCAGATACCCGGTGTGGATGGCGGTCGCGTCGCCGGCTCGCCGGAAGGCGTAGCGCACGAGACCGGAGCAATCGAACGATCTCGGGCCGACCGCGGCGTAGCGCCACGGGTCACCCAGCTGCGCCTTCGCGATGCTGATGATCTCCTGGGCTTCGGTCGTGGTCGTCGTTGCGGCGACCGGGGTGGACGGGGCGAGGCTGAAGAGGACGGCCCCCGCAAGGGCCACGGGGAGGATGAACGCTCGTGCGCCCATGAGTTGCGATCGCAATGGAATTCCTTCCTGCCAGGACGTCGCGCTGGGGGCGCGACAGGCGTTGACGCCCGCGGATTCGCACGGAAGGACAGGGGGACCGGCGTGGGCCGGGTTCAGGGAGGTGCCGACACGGATCGGGACGTTGCCGGAAAAGGGGCTCGGGGGAGCCGCGCGATCGGGACGATGTTCGAGTTTTCCGGGTTCCCATGTGATCTCGGGGTCGGTCGGGCGAGGCGCAGTCTACCCGGGTTCGCGGAATCCGTCCGACGGCGACGCCCGAGGCGCTAGCATCGAACCGGTGACGACCTCCCCGCCGGACCATGCTGCGCCGCTCATCCTCGTCAACCCGCGGGCATCGCGGCTCACCGATCCAAAGGAGCGTGAGCGGGTCGCCGACGCCGTCACTGGGGCGGTCCGTCACCGCTACGGTCGCGAACCCCGGGTGCAGGCGGGTTCACTCGACGACACCCGGATCGCCCTGGCCGAGGCGACCGATGCGCCGGCCGTGATCGTCGTCGGCGGCGACGGCACGGTCCGCGAGGCAGCTGAGGCGCTCATCGGTCGCGGCACACCACTGGCGATCATCCCGGCCGGGACCGGCAACGTCCTTGCGGGCGCGATCGGGATCCGTGGGATTCGGTCCGGACTGGAGGCACTCCGACACGGCCGCCCGCGCGTCATCGACCTCGGTCGCGCGCGGTGGACACACGCCACGGGAGAGGCCGCGTCGCGCGAACGCACCTTCGCCGTCGCCTGCGGGATGGGCCTCGACGCGCGGATCATGGCCGCGGCCGAGCACGAGTGGAAGCGGCGGATGCGCTTCGGGGCGTACGTCGGTGCCGCCGTGCGCGAGGTACTGCGGCTCGAGACCGCCCGATTCCGGATCGACGCCGATGGCGAGACCCTCGAACTCGAGGGCTATCTGGCACTCGTCGCGAACGCGGGCGAGCTCGTGCCGGGTCGGATCGGACCGCGCCGGCCGATCGATCCAGCCGACGGCCTGCTCGACCTGATCGTTCTGGGCGGGGCGACTCCCGCGGCCGGCCTCGTGAGCGCCGTGGAGCTCCTTGTCCGGTCGGACGAGCTCGGTGGTGGGGTGATCCGGCGGACGGTGTCCCACGTCCGGATCACCGGCGACCCGGCACAACCCATCGAAACCGATGGAGACTCGCATCCGCCCGGTCGTCTCGAGGCGACCGTCATCCCAGGAGCTCTGACCGTCCTCGTCCCGCCACGCTGATCGCGTCGAAACCGGCCGACCGCGACTGCTAGCCTGTATGCATGTCGGCGGTCAGCAGCATCCGGTCTCGCTATCCGCTCGGCGTCATCGTCGTCGCGGCCATCGCCCTCTTCCGATCGCTCTCGATCGTGGCCGATGTAGGCGACTTCCGGCAGACCGGCATCCTTGGCTGGCTTGCGGACAGCGGGCCGCTTCCGGACATGCCCCCCGGGACGGATATCCGCGTCGTCGGCACGATCCTGCTCGTGGGACTCTTCACCGCCAGCGTCCTGGTAGTCATCGGGCTCTTGTTCCGGAAGCGTTGGGCATGGGTACTGGCGATCATCACCTCTGGTGTGATCCTCGCCATCGACCTCGGCTGGTGGTTCGGAGGCGATGCTCGCTATGCATCGATGCTCCTCAACTCCATCGCGGTCTTCTACCTCAACCAGCGCGATGTCCGGCTCGCGCTCCGGGGCGGGGCTCTCGACGAATGAACCCCCCCAGCGACCTCGAACTGTTGCGCCGTCTCGAACCGATCCTTCGGTTCACCGAGGGCGAGTTGTTCTTCCCGATGTCCGCGGAGCCGTACGTGCAGTCGGCCGATCTCCTCGCCGGCCCGACCCTTCGCGAGGCCCGGGTGGTCGTCCCAGCCGGCGAACTGACGCTCGACCGGCTCGCCACCGTCGGCGAACCCGCGCCCGGCGAGGCACAGTTCCTGCGCTTCGTCCAGAAGCCGCTCAATGCCATCGACCTGCGGCGCTGGCGCTCCCGCCCGGAACACCAGCGGTTCTCGGCTCCAGGGCGCCTCGCCCGCGTGGGTCTTGCAGCGCGCCTGGTGGACGCCGGGATGGTCGCCTCGCTGCTCGCTCGCGGCCGCGTCCCCGGCGGCACGGCCGCGGCCGCCTCGGTCAAGTACGACGAGATCCGGACGCGCGACCCGAGGATCGTCTACCACGGTCGCGTCGTCCGCGAGGGTCGCTGGGTGATCCTCCACTACATGTTCTTCTACGCGATGAACGACTGGCGCTCGACGTTCGACGGCGCCAACGATCACGAGGCGGACCTGGAGCAGTGCTTCGTCGTCCTCGAGCAGTTCGAGGACGGGACGATGCTGCCGGCCTGGTTCTGTGCGGCCGCCCATGACGAGAAGGGCGACGACCTGCGCCGCCGTTGGGACGATCCGCGACTCGAGACGATCGACGACCATCCGGTCGTCTACCCGGGTGCCGGGTCGCATGCGACCTACATCGAGCGCGGCGAGTACATCATGCTGCTGCCGTTCCCCGGCGAGCGGAACATCCGAGGGCCGTTGGACCTGATCCGGCGGGTCTGGCGCGACACATTGTCCCAGCCGGACCCCGGCGACCTCGCGGCACGCGCCAAGCGCGCGTTGAGCGTCCCATTCGTGGACTACGCCCGTGGTGATGGCTTGTCCGTCGGGCCCGGCGGCGATGTCGAGTGGACGCCCATCGTCATCGGCGACGATGACGGCTGGGTCTCGCGCTACCAGGGCCTGTGGGGTCTGGATACCGGCGACCGGTTCGCCGGCGAGCGCGCCCCAGCCGGCCCGAAATTCACCCGGACGGGGTCCGTCCGCCAGTCGTGGCACGACCCGCTCGGGTTCTCCGGCCTCGACAAGGTCGCGCCGCCGTCGCAGGCGATCCCGGTCCTCGAGGGCCGTCTGGCCGAGTTGACCGCGGCGCGGGCCGACGTGACCGCCGAAGCCGCGTCGCTCGCCGTCGCGCTGCCGAGGCTCGACGCCGAGGTCGCTGCGATCCGGAACGCTGCCGGCATCGGTCACTACCTGGACGAACGGGCCGTGGAGCTTCGAGATGGCGAGGCGCGGCTCAATCAGTTGCGCACCGAGGAGGTGGAACTCGACGCCGTCATCGACTCCGGGCGCGAACGACTGGCGTTCTTGCAGGCTGGCCAGCTCGACGATCCCCGGATCCATCTGCATCACGCCGCCGAGCCAGAGCCGCCCTCAGTCGCGCAGCGTCGGGCATTCGGTGAGGCGTGGGCCGCGCTCAGCGTCGGGCTGCTCATCGCCGCTCTGGCGGTCATCGTCTGGTTCAAGATCCTGCCCGCGCCACTGGCCATCATCGTGCTTCTGGGCTCCTATCTCGCGATCGAATCGTTCTTCGATCGAAATGTCGTCGAGCTAGTCCTGAAGATCACGGTCGTCCTGGCGATCCTGTCATCGCTCATCCTCGCCGTGACCTATCTCCGTGAGCTGTTCCTGCTCGGCCTGCTCGGGCTCGGCATCCTGCTCATCGCCGACAATATCGGCGAGATCAGGCGTCGCCTGCGCTGATCTCATCGGCGCCGCCGCGTCGCCCCGGTATGCTGTAATGGCCTCCCAACCGACGACGTCCCGTCCGTCCGCCCCGAGGTGATCCATGGGCATCACGACAGCTTCCGGCAGCATGACCAGCGACGAGATCGTCGCGCTGTCGCGCAAGCACACCTTCTTCTCCTGGTCCGTCCAGGGCGCCCTCGACCCCATCGCGGTCGACCATGCCGAGGGCGTCTACCTGTACACGCCCGAGGGTCAGCGCATCCTCGACTTCAACAGCCAGTTGATGTCAGTCAACATCGGCCACGGCGATCGCCGGGTCATCGACGCGATCACGGCCCAGGCGTTGAAGCTCCAGTACGTCCAGCCCGCATTCGCCACCGAAGTCCGCGCACGCCTGGGCGCGAAGCTCGCCGAGATCCTGCCGGGCGACATGGACAAGGTCTTCTTCACGCTCGGTGGGGCGGAGGCGATCGAGAACGCGATCAAGCTCGCCCGGCACGCGACCGGCCGGCACAAGATCCTCGCCCGCTACCGCGCGTACCACGGTGCCACACTCGGAGCGATGACTCTCACCGGCGACCCGCGGCGCTGGGCGAACGAGCCCGGCATCGTCGGCGTCGTCCGCTATCCGGACACCCACCGATGGGGAGAGGCGGAACCACGTCCCGTGGCCGAGAGCCTCCAGGGGCTGGAGGACGTCATCCGCTACGAGGGCGCCAAGAGCGTCGCCGCGGTCTTCCTCGAGACGATCGTCGGGACGAACGGCATCCTCATCCCGCCCGACGGCTATATCGCCGGTGTCCGGGAGATCTGTTCGCGCCACGACATCCTGATGGTCGCCGATGAGGTGATGGCCGGCTTCGGGCGGACCGGGCGCTGGTTCGCGGTCGACCACTGGGATGTGACCCCGGACCTGATGACGATGGCCAAAGGCCTGACATCGTCATACCTGCCGTTGGGTGCGGTGGCGATGCGCCACCGCATCGCCGAGCAGTTCGAGACCCAGATGTTCTACGGCGGCCTGACATACAGCAGCCATCCGGTCAGCCTGGCGGCGGCACTCGCGACGATCTCGGTCTATGAGGAGGACGACCTGATCGCCAACGCCGCCCGCCTCGATGGCGTCATGCGCGAGCACCATCGGCGCCTGGCGGCCCGCCACCCGAGCGTCGGAGCGACCCGGAACCTCGGGTTGTTCGGGATCATCGACCTCGTCCGAAGTCACGACCCGTGGACGCCGCTGACCCCGTTCAACGGCACCTCGGACGAGATGAAGGCGATCGGCAAGGCGCTCCGGGAGGCGGGCCTGTATACGATGATCGCCAACAACTCGGTCCACACCAACCCGCCGCTGTGCATCACCGAGGAGCAATTGGCCGACGGGTTCGAGATCATCGATCGCGCCCTCGACATCGCCGACGCCGCGGTCGCCTGAGTCGCCCGAACACCGAAGTCCGATGACGACGGCCAGCGGGTTCATGCGCCGCGGTGCACCCCGGGAGGTCGTCGTGGCGCCGAGCGTGGGTCACTCACGCACTCGGCGATGGGTCGGGATCGCTCTCGTCCCGGTCGTGTTGATGGTCATCTGGGAAGCCGCCAAGTGGCTCGGCGGCGACCCATGGCGGTTGCACGGCACGATCGCCGGGGTGCCGATCGACTACGAGCACATCCCGCCGCTCAAGTGGCGGATCGCCGACGACCTGTCGCTCCCACACGTCTGGGACATCGTCCGGGCGTTCATCGACCCTGCACAGCGCGGCGGCGCTCCTCTCGGTGTCGTCCTGGCCGGTCAGGCAGCGTTCACGTTCGGCGAGGCGCTGGCCGGGTTCACGCTGGGCAGCATCCTCGGGCTGGGGCTCGGGATCCTTTTCGTCCATTCCCGGCTCGCCGAACGCGCCTTCGTGCCGTATGTCGTGGCTTCCCAGACGGTTCCCATCCTGGCGATCGCGCCGCTCGTCGTCGTGGCGCTGAAGGCCGACTGGCTGTCGGTGATGGCGGTCGCGACATACCTGACGTTCTTCCCGGTCACGATCGCCTCGATGCGCGGCCTGCGCGCCTTCGATCCGCGCGCGCTCGAGTTGTTCCGGTCATACGCCGCGACGCGACGCGATGTCCTCTGGCAGCTCAGGCTGCCGACATCGGTCCCGTACCTGTTCTCCGGGTTCCGGGTCGCGGCCGCCGCGTCGGTCATCGGCGCGATCATCGGTGAGCAGACGGCCGGCGTCGCCTCCGGGCTCGGTAGCGCGATCATCAACTACAACCAGTACTACACATCCGGACCCGAACGCCTGTGGGCCACGATCGTCATGTGCTCGGTCGTCGGCTTCGTCTTCGTCGGCGTCGTCAATCTCGCGGAGCGGCTCCTCACCCGCGGGCGCTATCGGCCAGTGGAGGGAATACTGTGACGTCCGAAGCGACGGCTGGAGCCGAAACGGTCGCCGCGCCGGTCGTCGTCGAGGCGTCCGGTGTCGGCAAGGTCTTCGGTACTGGCGATGGCGCGGTGACAGCGCTCGAATCGGTCGACCTGACCATCCGCCAGGGCGAATTCGTCTCGCTCATCGGCCCGTCCGGATGCGGCAAGTCCACGCTGCTACGACTCATCGGCGACCTGACCCGCCCGACCAGCGGAACGCTGTCGATCAACGGCAAGCCAGCCAGCCAGGCACGGCTGGATCGCGACTATGGGATGGTCTTCCAGGCGCCGGTCCTGATGGATTGGCGGACCATCACCAAGAACATCGAGCTCCCGCTCGAGATCATGGGTTACCCGGCGGACGAGCGGCGTCGCCGCGCGGCCGACCTGCTGAAGCTCGTCGAACTCGAAGCGTTCGCCGACCGCCATCCATGGCAGCTCTCCGGCGGGATGCAGCAGCGAGTCGCGATCGCCCGTGCCCTGTCGTTCGACCCGAAGCTCCTCTTGATGGACGAGCCGTTCGGGGCGCTGGACGAGATGACTCGTGAGCGGATGAACGCCGAGCTCATGAGCATCTGGCGACGGACCGGGACGACGATCGTGTTCGTGACGCACAGCATCCCGGAGGCGGTCTTCCTGTCGACCCGCGTCGTGGTCATGTCCGCCCGGCCCGGTCGGATCGTGCAGGTGGTGGATATCGACCTGCCCAACGAGAGGTCGGTCAAGACGCGCGAATCCGAGCGCTACTTCCGACTAGTGACCAGCGTCCGCGAGGCGCTCCGTCAGGACGAGCCGGCCGACGAGGGCCCGTCGGTCACCGAGGCCGAACGTGTCCGAAGCGAGGGTATCGCGTGAAGGCCTCGGCCGCCCGCGACTGGGTGCCGGCCATCGGCGTGTTCGTGATCGTCCTCGTCGTCTGGGAGGTGGGTTTCCAGGTCCTCGACGTCCAGTCGTTCCTGATCCCACGACCGACCGTCATCGGCGAGCAGCTGGGTGCCGACTGGTCGACGCTCGCCCGCGGCCTCCTGTTCACCGGGACGGAGGCCGTCGTCGGGTTGATCGTCGGCGTCGCGCTGGGGACCACCGCCGGCTTCGCGACCGCCCGCTGGGCGAGCGCCCGCGAGGTCCTTCTGCCGGTGGCGATCGGCGCCAGCACCATCCCGATCATCGCCTTCGCGCCGATCACGCTCAACTGGTTCGGCCCGGAGAGCCTCCTGCCGCGCATCACGATCGTCGCGCTGATGGTGATGTTCCCGGTCATGGTCAACACCATCCGTGGCCTCACGAACGTGGATCCGGCGGCGTTGGAGCTGATGTCGTCGTACGCCGCCGGCGACCGACAGACGCTGTCCAAGCTGCGAGGACCGAACGCCCTGCCGTACTGGTTCACGGCCCTGAAGATCGCCACGACGTTGAGCGTCATCGGGGCGGTCGTCGGGGAGTTCTTCGGCGGTCCCCTGTATGCCCTCGGGATCTATATCACGCTGCAGACAGGCGCAAGCCGATATCCGGCGGCATGGGCCGCCATCGTGCTGGCCTGCGTCCTCGGGATCGCGCTCTACATCGGGGCCGTCGCGTTGGAGCGGTTCACGATCCCCTGGTACACGGCTCGCGAAACGGCCCGGTGAGCAACATGCGGGTGGCCTAGTATCCCGCGGCAGGGAGTGGGACGGGGTCGTCGGCCGATGGCGAAGCGGCCCCAGGGATAGAGGAGGAGCGATCGACATGAGATTCTCTCGAAAGATGCTGGCCCTGGTGATCGCGGCAATCATGCTCGTCGCGGCGTGCGGCTCGAGTGGCGGCGGAGCGTCCGGCGCGTCCTCAAGCGGCGCCCTGACCCCGGTCAAGTTCCAGCTCCAGTGGGTGGCCCAGTCGCAGTTCGCGGGCTACTACGCTGCGATCGACCAGGGCTATTACAAGGACCAGGGGCTCGACGTCTCGCTGCTGCTCGGCGGCCCGAACATCAACAACGTCCAGGTCGTCGCGACCGGCGGCGCCGACATCGGGACGGCGTGGCTTCCGAACATGCTCACCTCGCGAGAAGGCGGGACCGACCTGGTCTCCATCGCCCAGATCTTCCAGCGCTCCGGGACGCGGATGGCGTCGTTCAAGGCCGCGAACATCACGACCCCGGCGAGCATGGCCGGCAAGAAGATCGGCAGCTGGCTCGGCGGCAACGAGCCCGAGCTCTTCGCGGCGCTGACCAAGGCCGCGCTCGACCCGACCAAGGAGAACGTCATCAAGCAGAACTTCGACATGTCCGGGCTGCTCAAGGGCGACCTCGACGTGGCGCAGGCGATGATCTACAACGAGTACGCGCAGGTCCTCGAAGCCAAGAACCCGGCGACGGGCAACCTCTACCAGCCGAGCGACCTCAACGTCGTCGACTTCAACGACCCGTCCGTCGGAACCGCGATGCTCCAGGACCAGATCTTCGCCACGGCCAAGTGGCTCAAGACCGGCAACAATGCCGACATCGCCACCAAGTTCCTTCAGGCGACCTTCAAGGGCTGGATCTATTGCCGCGATAACCCCCAGAAGTGCGTGGACATCGTCCTTGCCAAGGGCTCGCAGCTCGGCGCAAGTCATCAGGCGTGGCAGATGAACGAGATCAACGCCCTGATCTGGCCGTCGCCGGCCGGCATCGGTATCCTCGACAAGGCCCTCTACGATCAGACGGTCAACATCGCCACGACCTACAAGGTCCTGAGGGCGGCCCCGTCCGCCGACGCGACCCGGACCGACCTCGCGCAGAAGGCCCTCGACGCGCTCGGCTCGTCGGTGGACACCAAGGGCGCCAACTTCACCAAGGGCACGGTCACCCTCAATGCGGGCGGCAACTAGCCGGCCGTCTTCGGAACCGCGTCACACGCAAGGAGCCGGCCCGCGAGGGCCGGCTCCTCGATTCGAAAGGGCGCAAGCAAGCCGAAGCGCCGACCTCGCTGCGACGCTCGACGACGGTCAGCCCTACCGAGTCGCGACCGGCTGGGGAGTCCGGAGTAGCGCATCGAATCGCGCGCTGGTCCGTCGCTACCCGGAGGTCTTCGCAAGCACGTTCCGTGGATCGTCCCGCGGTTGGGTGCGCGCCCTCGTGTCGGACGCGGTTCCACCGACGGATCTCGGTTTGGTCTGGGCGGATCCGGCGAGCGGCCGGGTCTTCGATCGGCGGAAGTAGACGCGTCCGGGCGCCGCCATGGCTACCCCTCGGTCGTCGTCCAGGACCGAAGCGTGTGCATGTAGTTCGCCCGCTCGAAGGCGGCCGGGTCACCGACGGTCGCCTGGCTGGCGCTACCCCTCAACTGCTCGACGGACTCGTAGTCACGCTCGTTCAGCCAGTCCCGGAGCCCGGCGATGACCGTGGCGACGTGCTCGGGACCCTGGCGCAGCAGGGCCGAGGTCATCATCACGACGTCTGCACCGACCATCAGGCCCTTGACCACGTCCGTCCCGCTGGCCGCACCGGAGGTCACCGCGAGCGACACGCCGGCCCCGAGCTGCGGTCGCAGGATGGCGATCCAGCGGACTGGCAGCCGCATCTCCCAGGGATGGCTCAGCTCGAGCCGCGGCACGACCTCGAGCGCATCCAGATCCAGGTCGGGCTGGTAGAAGCGATTGAACAGGACGAGCGCGTCGGCGCCGGCAGTGACTGCCCGTGCCGCGAAGTTCGCGAAGGCGGAGTAGAACGGGCTCAGCTTCACGGCGAGCGGGATTGCCACAGCAGTGCGGATGCTGGCGATCAGCGCCAGATCGACTGCGTCCATCTCGTCGGCGGTTCGGCGCGGGTCGGCCGCGAGGTGATAGAGATTGAGTTCGAGCGCGTCGGCGCCGGCTGCTTCGAGTTGGCGCGCGTACCGGACCCACCCGCCGGGCGTGCTGGCGTTGAGGCTGGCGATGACCGGCACATCGACGGTTGCCTTGACCCGCTCGAGCGAGGCGACATACCGATCGGCGGCGCCGATGAACCGCTCGACCGCGGGGAAGTAGCCGAGTGCCTCGGCGAACTGGTCGGCGCCCTGGTCGAGCGACCGATTGATCTCGATCTCCTCTCCGAGGATCTCTTCCTCGAACAACGAGGGCAGGACGATGGCGCCCGCCCCGGCGCGCTCGAGGCGACCGGCGAGAGCCGGATCCCCATTGCCGGGGGCCGCCGAGGCGACGATCGGCGAGCGCAGGTCCAGACCGAGGTATCGCGTGCGCAGGTCGACGGTCATGCCTCGTTGCCTCCTTCGCGCTCGTGGCGGTACCCGGCGTCGCTCTCGACCTCGGGCACGATGTCCGGGTCCGGATGGTGGATGTGGGGGACCGTCCGCTCGATGCCGGCCAGCTGCTCGTAGTAGTGCCATCGCTCGTCGGCATCCGATTGGGCGAGCGCCGCGAGCTCGGCGGCCCGCTCCGGGTGCGTCCGCTTGAGGACCGCGAAGCGCGTCTCGGTCGCCACGAAGTCCGCGATCGGGATCGTCGGCGTCGACGAGTCGAGCTTGAACGGCCTGCCGCCCTCGACCTCCGATGGATGGAAGCGATAGAGCGGCCAGTAGCCACTCTTGACCGCGTCCTTCTGGTGGCTCATCGACTTCGACATGTCGATCCCGTGGGCGATGCAGGTGCTGTACGCGATGACCAGCGACGGCCCCGGCCAGGCGTCGGCTTCGAGCAGCGCCTTGGTCGTCTGGAGATCGTTCGCTCCCATCGAGACCTGGGCCACGTAGACGTTGCCATACGACCGGGCGATCGCACCCAGGTCCTTCTTGGCCGTGCTCTTGCCGGCGGCGGCGAACTTGGCCACCGCACCACGCGGCGTCGCCTTCGACGATTGGCCGCCTGTGTTGGAGTAGACCTCCGTATCGAGGACCAGGATGTTGACGTTTCGACCCGACGACAGGACCTGGTCCACGCCACCGAACCCGATGTCGTACGCCCACCCGTCACCGCCGATGATCCAGATGCCCTGGCGGACGAGGTCGGAGGCGAGGGTGAGCAGGTGCTCGGCTTCGGCCGCCGCCGAACCGTCGATCCGGACGAGCGCATCGCGCAGCAGACCGACCCTGTCGCGCTGCGCGACGATCTCGGCCTCGGTGTCCTGCGCCCCGTCGAGGATGCCCCTCGCGAGGGCCTCGCCGATCTCGGGCGCCAGGCGCTCGACCAGCCGGCGGGCCTGGTCGGTCTGGGCATCGAGGGCGAGCCGCATCCCGAGTCCGAATTCGGCGTTGTCTTCGAACAGGGAGTTGCTCCAGGCCGGGCCCCGCCCTGCGACATTGACGGTCCATGGCGTCGTCGGCAGATTGGCGCCGTAGATCGACGAGCAGCCCGTCGCATTGGCGACGATCATCCGGTCCCCGAACAGCTGACTGACCAGGCGGATGTACGGCGTCTCGCCGCAGCCACCGCAGGCGCCCGAGAACTCGAACAGCGGTTCGAGGACCTGGCTGCCCTTGACGGTATCGTGCGGGATCAGATCGCGATCGAGCGGAGCGATGGACTGGAAGAAGTCCCACCGCATGCGTTCGGTGTCGCGATGATCAGCGACCGACTCCATGTTGATCGCCTTGTGGCTGGTATCGGTCTTGCTCTTCGCCGGGCAGACGTCCACGCACACACCGCAGCCGGTGCAGTCGTCGGGCGCGACCTGGATCGTCAGGCGGTGGTCGAGCAGGTCGCGCGATCTGAACTCCTTGTGCAGGAACCCGTCGGGTGCCTCGTCGACCGTGGCAGTCGGGAAGACCTTCATCCGGATCGTCGCGTGCGGGCAGACCATCGCACACTTGCCGCAGTCGATGCAGATGGACGGATCCCAGATCGGGATCTCATGGGCGATCGCCCGCTTCTCGTAGCGGGTCGTCCCGGTCGGGAAGGTCCCATCGACCGGGAGCGCGCTGACCGGCAGGAGATCGCCATCGCCGGCCAGCAGCCGGGCGGTGACCCGCGCGACGAAGTCCGGCACGCCGTCCGGGACGGGTGCGGTCGTCGGCTGGTCATTGGTGACCGCTCCGAGCGACACGTGGCCGAGCCGGGCCAGCGAGCGGTCGATCGCGTCGAAATTGCGAGCGACGGTCGCGTCGCCCCGCTTGGCATACGTCGCCGTGACCCAGTCCTTGATCCGGGCGATCGCCTCTTCCGCGGGCAGGATCCCCGCCAGCTGGAAGAAGCACGGCTGCATGACCGTATTGATCCGGCTGCCCATCCCGGCGTCCGCGGCCACGGAGAATGCGTCGATGACCCAGAAGTCGATGGCCTTGTCGATCAGCAGGCGTTGAACGCCGCCCGGGAGATGTTCCCAGACCTCGTCCGGACCGTAGGGAGCGTTGAGCAGGAATGTCGCGCCGTGCTTCGCATACTCAAGGATCTTGGTCTTGCCGAGCATGCCGAACTGGTGACAGGCGACGAAGTCCGCCTCGTCGATGAGGTAGGTGGAGCGGATCGGTTCTGGCCCGAACCGCAGGTGCGACACGGTGATCGAACCCGACTTCTTGGAGTCGTACACGAAGTAGCCCTGGGCATAGAGGTCGGTGCCCTCGCCGATGATCTTGACCGACGCCTTGTTCGCCCCGACGGTGCCGTCCGAGCCAAGCCCGAAGAACATGGCCTGGACCTCGCCGGCCGGCCGCGGCGTGCGGAAACCGAGGTCGATCGGCAGGCTGAGATTCGTCACGTCGTCGTAGATGCCGACCGTGAAGTGGCGTTGCGGTCGGCTGGCCGCGAGTTCATCGAAGATCGGCCTGATCATCGACGGCGTCATCTCCTTCGACGACAGGCCGTAGCGGCCACCGATGACCCGCGGCGCAATCCCGAACCGCGGCTCCGTGGCGTCGGCCGCCTCGCTCAGCGCCCCGATGGTCGCGAGGTACAGCGGCTCGCCCACCGCACCCGGCTCCTTGGTCCGATCGAGGACCGCGATCGCTCGCGTCGTCGACGGCAGGGCAGCGATGACCTCGTCCGCAGGGAAGGGTTGGAACAACCGGACCTGGAGCATCCCGACCCGTTCGCCCGAGGCGACCATGGCGTCGACCGTCTCCGCGACGGCGCCCGAGGCAGATCCCATCACGATGACGACTCGCTCGGCATCCGCGGCTCCGTGGTAGTCGACCAGCCCGTAGTGCCGGCCCGTCCGCGCGGCGAGCTCGTCCATGACCTCCTGGACGATCCCGGGCACGGCCAGGTGGAACGGGTTCGACGCCTCGCGGGCCTGGAAGAAGACGTCGGGATTCTGGGCGGTTCCTCGCACCACGGGGGCGTCCGGTGTCAGTCCGCGCCGCCTGAATGCGAGGACGTCGTCGTGGCGGACGAGCGCCCGGATATCTTCGTCGTCGAGGACCGCGATCTTGTCGACCTCGTGTGACGTGCGGAAGCCGTCGAAGAAGTGGAGGAACGGGACGCGCGACCGCAGCGTGGCGGCATGGGCCACCAGCGCGAAATCGTGCGCCTCCTGGACCGATCCGGCGGCGAGCATCGCCCAGCCTGTCGTCCGCGCATGCATCACGTCACTGTGGTCGCCGAAGATCGACAGGGCGTGGGTCGCGACGGTCCGCGCGGCGACATGGATGACCGCAGGCGTCAATTCACCGGCGATCTTGAACATGTTGGGGATCATCAGGAGCAAGCCCTGAGACGCGGTGAAGGTCGTCGCGAGTGCGCCCTTCTGGAGCGCGCCATGCAGGGTGCCGGCCGCACCCGCCTCGGACTGCATCTCGACGACGTCCGGGACCTTGCCCCACAGGTTGGAGCGGCCGGCAGCCGACCAGTCGTCACAGTGCTCGGCCATCGGCGAGGCGGGGGTGATCGGGTAGATCGAGATCACTTCGCTGACGGCGTACGCGACGCGGGCGGCGGCCTCGTTCCCGTCCACACACTCGAATTGCTGCTGCACCTGCGGGCCTCCCGTTGGGGATCCGGTCGGGGACGCGTCCCTGTGTCGCGTTCGGTCCGAGTGACCATCGTGGATGCCCGGGACGGACCGCCGACAGAGCCGAAGGGCACGCGGACCCGGGACGTGCGCGGACACGAACAAGCCGGACGACCCACCCGCATGGATCGCCCGGCTCGTTCCGACGGATCACCCCTCGGCGAGCAATGCCTCGAGGCGGTCCCAGGTCTCGATGGCGCCCTTGATCATCCCTGTGGCGAGCGCGCCTTCGATCATCTCGGGCGAGCCGAGGTGGCTGATCGAGGTGACCTTCGTCCGGCCGTCGACATCCTCGAACGTGTGTGTCTCCGGGCCGCCCATCGGGCCGACCCCTTCGACAACGAACATGAACGTCCAGCGGATGCGGGTCGGCGGCTCGACCTCGAGGTATTCGCCGTAGAACGCCACGTCCTCGCGGTCCGGCGCTGAACTGATGAACCGCCACGTTCCGCCGGGGCGCACGTCCATCTCGGCCACGGTCGTGGTCGTGCCGTGAGGGCCCCACCAGCGGGGGATGAGGGTCGCATCGGTGAATGCCTTCCAGACCTGTTCGACCGTCGCCTCGAACGTCCGCTCGAAGACGAGATCGCCGCCGTCCGAGTAGACGGTCGTGCTGTCGGTGCTACCCCGGTCGGTTCGTGTCGCGGTCATCGTCTTCTCCTTCTTCTTGCGCCTGCGATTCCTGGAGGTCACGGAAGTAGGCGTCGAGACGTTCGAAGCTCTCCTCCCAATGCCGGCGATACTGGCCGACCCAGTCGGCCACATCCCGGAGCGGTCCCGCCCGAAGCCGCCGCGGCCGCCATTGCGCCTGGCGACCCTGCTCGATGAGTCCGGCTCGCTCCAGCACCCGGAGGTGCTTCGAGATCGCGGGCTGGCTCATGTCGAAGGGTTCGGCCAGGTCCTTGACCGATGCCTCGCCCAGGGCCAACCGTGCGAGGATGGCCCGGCGTGTCGGGTCGGCAAGGGCGGCGAACGTCGTGCTGAGAGGGTCCGTCTGCGGCATGTCTATCACCTACAGGTTATATAACCTATCGGTACTGTAACCGGCAGAGGCCGATTGTCAAGACGCTCGCTCACGCCTGCATCTGACGTCGGCCGGGCTCTGTCACCACTTTCGGTCCCTCGCCCGACACGGCTTCGATTGGAGACTTCTCACCCAAGGCTCAGGAGGCGCACACGATCCGGGCGCATCGTGTGGTCCAGATCGGCTCGTGGGTCGAGCCGATGAACGGATCGGAGATGACCATGCTGTCCGATGTCGATCCATCCGCCCGGAGTCGTCGGCATGACTCTCGGGTCGAGGCTCTGTACGAGCGCGCCAATGACCTCTGGCCGCGCCTTGACCGGAGCCGCCTGACCCGGACCCATGGGGACCCACGGAAGATCGCCCGTCTCATCGCGCGTCGGACGGTCCTGACCGAAGAAGCGATCCTGCTCCTGCTCCTGTACTGACACCCGGGTGCGGATCGCTAACGCGTCCGTCACGAGCGGCCCACACTCTTTCGGTGTCGTTGCATCGTATGGTTGACCGACGCGCGCACAGAGCCGAAGGAGCGGACATGGCAGGGATGAGCGACAGCATGTCGCCGCCGCATCTCGCGGCAGCCGATCGCTACGACACGATGGCCTACCGCCGCGTCGGAGCGAGCGGGCTCAAGCTTCCCGCGATCTCACTCGGGTTCTGGCAGAACTTCGGCGATGGGACGCCGCTGGCGACGCAGCGGGCGATCGTCCGCCGGGCCTTCGACCGGGGCGTCACGCATCTCGACTTCGCGAACAACTATGGTCCGCCCTACGGCTCCGCCGAGGAGAACTTCGGGCGGCTGCTTGCGTCGGATCTTCGACCGTACCGCGACGAACTCATCATCTCGACCAAGGCCGGCTACGACATGTGGCCCGGACCGTACGGTGACCGCGGTTCGCGCAAATACCTCCTGGCGAGCCTGGACCAGAGCCTCACCCGGATGGGTCTCGACTACGTCGACATCTTCTATTCGCACCGAGTCGACCCGGAGACACCGCTCGAGGAGACGATGGGTGCCCTGGACTCCGCGGTCCGACAGGGCAAGGCGCTGTATGTCGGGATCTCGTCGTACTCGGCCGCGCGGACCCGTGAAGCGACTGCGATCCTGCGTGGACTCGGGACGCCGTTGCTCATCCATCAGCCGTCGTACTCGATGGTCAACCGCTGGATCGAGGAGGACCTGATCGCGACGCTCGTGGAGGAGAGGGTCGGGGCCATCGTCTTTTCACCGCTGGCTCAAGGCCTCCTGACCGATCGATACCTTCACGGGATCCCGGACAGCTCGCGCGCGGCGCGCGGCGGGTCGTTCACGTCCGACCTGCTGACCGAGGCGAACCTCGGGCGCGTGAGGGCCCTCGCCGACATCGCACGGGGGCGTGGCCAGACCCTCGCCAGATGGCGCTCGCCTGGACGTTGCGCAACCCCGTCGTCGCCTCGGCACTCGTGGGTGCGAGCTCGGTCGATCAGCTCGACGACAACCTGGCCGCCCTCGACAACCTCGCCTTCTCGGCCGAGGAACTCGACGGGATCGACCGGTTCGCGGTCGATGGCGGCGTCAACCTCTGGGCTCCCTCCAGCAACGCCTGATCGACGATGGCCCACCTCGGTGTGAAGCCTCTGGACGCGTCGACCTGGACCGACTTCGCCGCGCTCTGTCGAGAAACACAACGGCGTCTGGGGTGGCCGTTTTGGCATGGCGTCCAGGCGCAGGTCCGGACCTCGGCACTCGCACGAGAGGTCTGACGTGGTCCTGATCTTCGGGTGGGGACGCGGACCGGTGGACGACCGAGGTGAAGTCGCGCCTGCCCGCTGCCCGAATTGCCACAACGACGTGTCCCTCCATGAGATCAACTCGACGAAGCGGGTCAGTCTTTTCTTCGTGCCGGTGATGCCGTACGGCACCGACGAATACCTGGTCTGTCCTATATGCGGGCATGGTCTTCAGATCCGGCCAGAGCATCGCTCTGCTGTCGAGGCCATGCGGTTGGCCACCCTGGCGTTCCATGCTGGCAGGATCTCCGGGCCCGACTATCGGAGTCGGACCGACTCCTTCTGGCAGTCGATGGGCGTCGCCCTGCCGGCCGGCGCCGCGCCCGTCGCGGGCGGATCGCCGCCGCCAGCAGCCAGAGTCGAGATGACCCTTGCGGACCGCCTCTCCGATCTCGCTCGCCTCCACGCCGACGGGATCCTGACAGACGACGAATTCAGCGCCGCGAAGCGCCACCTCCTGGAGCGATAGTCGGGCCTATCGCTCGATCCCGAGGAGCGCCCGAAGCATCCACGCGGTCCCGAGCGAGACGACGATCAAGGCGACCGCAGATCCGATCGCCCGCCAGCGGTGGATCGAGAACGAGATCGCACCGGCCAGCCCCAACGTCCCCAACGCCACCAACCCGACCAGTGCCAGCTCGACCACGGCGACAACGCTGAGGGACCAGACGATGACGACCGCGGCCACGACGACGGTGGCGACCGCGACGCCGCCGAGGATCCGGCGAGCTGGTCGCGTCAGCGCCGGAACGGCGTCATCGCTGCTCGCGCCTGCCATCGCCCACAGGCCGAGTGCCGAAGGGACCCCGA
>Ga0075021_10000151_pt1 | contig 37071 bp, 28 predicted proteins | sample ColStrG_CSR_2012_FD_72749 | JGI IMG/M metagenome (GOLD analysis project Ga0075021, IMG submission 72749) | Freshwater sediment microbial communities in response to fracking from Pennsylvania, USA - Cold Stream Run_MetaG_CSR_2012 | ecosystem: Environmental > Aquatic > Freshwater > Creek >...
ACCCCCGCCAGCCGCTGTGGTTCACGTGCGGCAGATCCAGACCGACATCGTCAATGGCCAGTTGCGGACGCCGACCAAGATTCCACAGAAAATCCAGAAGGTGGTCGAAGATGAAGCCCCAGCGCCGTCCTCGGGAGTGATGGGCGGAGTGCAGGGCGGAATCGCCGGCGGCTCGCTGGGTGGCGTGATGGGCAGCATCGTGGGTTCGGCGATGCCGGCGCCAAAAATCGCGACCCCGCAGCGGGTGCGCGTATCGTCCGGTGTTTCGCAGGGATTGCTGGTCAAGCGGGTGCAGCCGCCGTATCCCCCGCTGGCGAAGCAGGCCCGTATTCAGGGTGTGGTACTGTTGCAGGCCACGATCAGCAAGAACGGGGACATTGAGAACCTGACGCTGATCAGCGGACATCCGATGCTGGCCCCGGCCGCGATTGAAGCGGTGAAGCAGTGGAAGTACAAGCCATATCTGCTGAACGGCGAGCCGGTGGAAGTGGACACTCAGGTCCAGGTGAACTTTACGCTGAGCGGCGGCTAGACCGCTGGTTGGCACAGGCCGCCGGTTGAAGGGCGGTTGCTTGAATTTTGTGTAGAATGCCGTGACCCTCCCCCTATCCCACCGAAATGGTGGCCGGGCGTGGGCCCATGGAGCGCCCGCGGAGGCCACGAACCGACTCCAAAGGTACCGGCGCTGGGAGTGGCCGGGAGGAAAAGCGGCAAGGGCTGCCAACCGGCGGTCTGCGTCAGGCATCAGATAAGCAATTTCTCAGGAGGAGAAAGCAAACTCATGTTCGCAGCAATCACAGCAGCAACTCTCATTCATGTGCCCATGGCAGCCAACTGGGTCATCCAGGAAGGCGGGGGAGCCGTGGGTTGGGACGTAGTCTCCCTATGGCGGCAGATGGGTATCGCGGCGAAGATCGTCGTCGTGATCCTGTTCATCATGTCAGGCTATTCGATCGCGGTGATGATTGACCGCGCGATGGCCTACAGCGCGGCCCGCAAACAGTCGCGCGCGTTTGCCCCGGCGGTCGCCGGAGCACTGCGCGACGGACGTATTGACGAGGCGATCAAGGTCGCCGAGCGCAACAAGAAGAGCCACCTGGCCAAGGTTGTCACGGCCGGCTTGATGGAATTCAAGGCCCATCAGGACAGCCCGGGCGCGATCCCTGGCGATGTGGTGGACGCATCCAAGCGCGCACTGGAGCGCACCGAAGCCATCGTTCACGCCGAGCTGAAGCGCGGTCTGGGCGGGCTGGCGACGGTGGGTTCGACGGCGCCGTTTGTGGGACTGTTTGGGACGGTGGTCGGCATTCTGAACGCCTTCAAGGGCATTTCGCAGGAGAAGGCGACTGGACTGGCGGCTGTGGCCGGCGGTATTTCCGAAGCGCTGGTGACCACGGCGTTCGGACTGCTGGTGGCGATTCCGGCGGTCATGATGTTCAACTATCTCACCGGACGCGTGGAGGCGTTTGACGTCGAAATGGACAACTCCTCGAGCGAACTGGTGGATTACTTCCTCAAGCGCCGCGACGCACGCCGGTAGTTGGCGGACGAGATGGACGCTGCCTGAGTTTGCGGTCCGGCGCCGGGTGGACCCGGCGCCGGCCTCCTGACTTCAGGCGCTGGACGCGGCCCCGGGTTGGGGCGCGAAGCGGTCTGGGAGAACAATTTTTATGGCAATGGCGCAACGGAACGAAGGGGCGAAAACAGTCTCGAACATCAACGTAACGCCCATGGTGGACGTGATGCTGGTGTTGCTGATCATCTTCATGGTGATCACGCCGATGCTGCAAAAAGGCGTCAGCGTGGACATGGCCAAGGTGAACAATCCGGTGGCGATGCAGGACGCGGACAAAGAAGACGCGCTGCTGGTGTCGGTGATGCGCAATGGCGATATTTTCTTTGGCACCGACAAGCTACCGAGCGCGGACGGGCTGACCAGCAAGGTGAAAGACCGGCTGACGAATAAAGTGAACAAGACCGTGTATGTGAAGGCGGACGCGCGCGCGCATTACGGCGACGTGGTGAAAGTGGTGGACGCGGTGCGGTCGGCGGGCGTGGACGATGTGGGCCTGCTGACGGAACAGAGAAAGAGCACTCCGAACCCACCGACGACACCGACACCGCCAACGGGCGGCCAATAGGAGAGAATGACTTATGGGAATGGGAGTTAGTACAGGCGGAGGTCAGAGCGCGGACATCAACGTCACGCCTCTGATTGATGTGTTGCTGGTGCTGCTGATCATCTTCATGGTGATCACGCCGTTGACGCCGAAGGGGCTGGACGCGCTGGTTCCGCAGCCGCCGCCGCCGAACGCGCCGAAAAACACCGCGCCCGACCGTACCATCGTGGTGCAGGTGATTGACCGGGGATCGCAGGACCCGGGAGTGAAGATCAATCAGGAAGACGCGACCTGGGACAACCTGCAGGGCCGTCTGACCGACATTTACAAGACGCGCGCCGAGAAAGTCATGTTCGTGAAGGGAGACGATGCGGTTTCGTTTCTCTATGTGGCGAACGTGATTGATATTGCGCACGCCTCGGGTGTGGACAAAGTGGGACTGATCACGGCGAAGATCGAATCAGGCAACTAGGAGACGCCGGGGGCGGAAGGGGCGCGCGGGATGGCGCCGGCCGCCGGGCTGCGATTCTGTGGCAAGGGAGACTTAGACCGCAATGAAGAAGAATCTACAAGTACTGGCCCTGGCGGCCGCGGGACTGGCCATGCTGACGGCGAGCGGTTGCGCCAAACTGCAGGCGCGCGATCATTTGAACAAGGGCGTCATGGCCTATAAGAGCGCGAAGTATGAAGAGGCGATTAATCACTTCCAGCAGAGCGTGGCGCTGGACCCGACGCTGCTGAATGCCAAAATGTATCTGGCGACGGCGTTTGCGCAACAGTTTATCCCCGGCGTGGAGGGGGCGGACAACCAGCGCATGGCCGATCAGGCCATTGAGCAATATAAGGCGGTGCTGGCCGCGCCCAACGTGGCCCGCGACCAGAAGGTGAACAGCGCCAAGGGCATCGCCTACTTGTATCTCAACCAGAAAAAATTTGACGATGCCAAGAAGTATTACCGCGAGGCGTCGGACGTGGACCCGAACGATCCTGAGCCGTTTTATTCGGTCGGCGTGATTGACTGGACGGCCTGCTACCAGCCGCGCATGGAAGCGCGCAACAAGCTGGGCATGAAGCCGGAAGACCACTTGAGTTCGAAGAACAAAGACCAGAAGAAGGCTTGCGACGAATTGAAGGACAAGAACACTCCGTCGGTGCAGGAAGGGATCGAGGCGTTGAATACGGCGCTGAAGATCCGGCCTGACTATGACGACGCGATGGCGTACATGAACCTGATGTATCGCGAAAAGGCGGACATCGAGTGCGACGATCCCGACGGTCGCGCAACCGACCTGAAAACGGCGGACCATTGGGTGGATGAAACTTTGCGCGTGAAGAAGGAAAAAGCCGAGAAGGCGCCGACGCAGGGTGGCATCACCATGGAACAGAAATAGGACGAAGTTTTTTGCAAGGGCCTCTCTCCGAAAGCGGAGAGAGGCTTTTTGTTTTGCGTCAAACAGCGGGTCGCTGGCGCTCCGGTTGTGATTCGAGTTGAGAAGACTGGCGTCGCCCGGTCTTTTGTAAACACAATCGAAGGTCAAAAACCCCACCCTCCCGCAAAAGACGCGGGAAGAGTGGGGCACCCGTTTGCGGTCGCGATGGAGAACCGTCGAGCTGCGCTCGACCGGACAGCCGGGGGCGGCTGTCCCCACCTGAGACCCTTCCTCTGCGTACCTGTCTCTGAATACCCTTCCTCGGCCTACCTGTCCTCTGCGCACCCGTCCGCGTAATCCGTTAGCTCCAAGTTGCTACAATGCTTGGTCGCGGCAGCTAGCCATGTTCAAGAAAATTCTGATTGCCAATCGTGGGGAGATTGCGGTGCGCGTGGTGCGCGCGTGCCGCGAGATGGGCATCGCCACGGTCGCGGTGTATTCCGACGTGGACCGGGCGGCGCTGCACGTGCGCATGGCCGACGAGGCTTATCCGATTGGTGCGGCGGCCGCGGCCGAATCCTACCTGAATATCGGAAAGATTCTCGATGTCGCGCGGCGTAGCGGAGCGCAAGCCATTCATCCCGGTTATGGATTTCTCTCTGAGAATGCGCGCTTTGCCCGGGCATGCGCCGAGGCTGGAGCGAAGTTCATTGGGCCGACGGCGGAAGCGATGGAGCGCATGGGATCGAAGACCCGGGCGCGGCAGGCGATGGAGAAGGCCGGGGTGCCGTTTGTGCCGGGCACGTTGCGTGGGCTGGAATCAGTCGAGCAGGCGGAGGAAGTGGCAGCGCGCATCGGGTATCCGGTGATGCTGAAGGCGGCGGCGGGCGGCGGCGGCAAGGGGATGCGGCTGGTAGGAAGCGCGCAGGACCTGCGGGCGGCGCTGGAAGCGGCGCGCAGCGAGGCGGAGCGGGCGTTTGGCGATGGCGAGGTGTATGTCGAAAAGGCGATTGTGAATCCGCGCCACATTGAAGTGCAGGTGCTGGCCGATGAGCGTGGCAACACCGTGCATCTGGGCGAGCGGGAGTGTTCATTGCAGCGGCGGCACCAGAAAGTTTTGGAGGAGTCGCCCTCGGTGCTGGTGGATGATGCCATGCGGCGGAAGATGGGCGAAGTTGCGGTGCGTGTGGCCAAAGCGGCGGGATACACGAATGCGGGCACGGTGGAGTTTCTGGCCGACCAGGAGCGCAATTTTTATTTTCTGGAGATGAATACGCGACTGCAAGTGGAGCATCCAGTGACCGAGCTGGTGACCGGGCTTGATCTGGTGCAGTTGCAGATTCGCATCGCGGCGGGCGAGAAGCTTCCGTTCGCGCAAGAAGACGTGCAGTTGCGCGGACATGCCATTGAAGTGCGGATTTATGCCGAAGACCCGGACAATCAATTCTTCCCCAGTCCGGGAAAGATCGAAAAGCTGGCGACGCCGTCGGGGCCGGGAATCCGCGAGGACAGCGGCATTTACGAAGGCTGGACGGTGCCGCTGGATTACGATCCCATGCTGTCGAAGCTGATTGTCTATGGTTCGGACCGGGCGCAGGCGATCGCGCGCATGGAATGCGCGCTGGGGGAATATTTTATTGGCGGAATCAAGACGAACCTGGGATTGTTTCGGAGGATTCTGGAGTCGCCGGAGTTTCGCGCGGGGAAACTGGACACGGGATTGCTGGAGCGGCTACTAAAGCGGGCGCAAGAAGTTCGCGTGGACGCAAATGGCGCGCGGGATGCGGCGATCGGCGCGGCGATATTTGCGGCGTTGGAGAAAACCGGCAAGGCGGGACAAAGCGGTGCATCAGCGACTTCGTCGAGCTCGGGCTGGGCCGATGCGGGGCGGAAGGAGGCGTTGCGCTCCTAGCGCGCGGGCGATGATCTACGACGTCACAATTGATGGGAAGAGCTGCCGGGTCGAGCTCGAAATGAAAGACGGGCTGTGGGTGTGCCGCGTGGACGGAGAAGCGTGCGACGTGGATGCCGCGCTGGTCGAGCCGAACGTGCTTTCACTTCGGCTGGGGGAGAGAAGTGTTGAACTTCGGCGGGACATGCAGGCCGGGGAACTGAAGGTTTGGGCGGGCGGGCGATGCTATGGGGCGGACGTGCGCGATCCGCGATCGCTGCGCGGACGAAAGCGCGCCGTGGATGACCACGGCCCGCGCCAGTTGACGGCGCCGATGCCGGGGAAAGTGGTTCGGGTGATGGTGCAGGTGGGAGATACGGTCGAGGCCGGCGCGGGTCTGCTGGTGATGGAGGCGATGAAGATGCAGAACGAAATCAAATCGCCGAAGAAGGGGACGGTGCGGAAGATTTTGGTGACGGCGGGAAGTGCGGTGAATGCGGGGGAAGTGCTGGCGGTGGTGGAGTGAGGCAAGTCAAAATTCCCACTTCTCGCGCGTACAAGAGATCAAAATTCCCACCCTAACCGCAAAGAGCGCGGTTAGGATGGGGCACCCGGTGTGCTTGTTAAAAGTTGCGTGAGCAGCGCTACTTCACAAAGCCGTTGCTGTCGAGGATGGTCTTGGCGTAGAAGTTTTCTACTTTTGCGGAGGAGCGCAGGAATTCATAGTACGCGGACTTGAGCAGCTGTTCGCGGCGGTCGCGCAGTTGCGAGCGGATGGCCTGCTGCACGCGGGGATCGGCGAGTTCGCGCTGGCCGGCGGGCTCTTTGGCAATCAACTTCACCACGCGGAATCCCATGGCCTGTTTGGTCGCGGGATTAAACACGGTGATGACCGGGGAGTACTGTCCGGGTTTGAGTTTCAGCACGACCTCGCGGGTGGCGGGATCGGTGTTTTTCAGAGCGGACTCGGGAGTGAATCCGAGGTCACCGCCGTTGCCGGAAGTCTCGGGGTCTTCCGAATAATTCATGGCGAGAGTGGCGAAGTCGTCGCCGCTATCGAGGCGATTGGTGACCAGCTGGATTTTCTTGCGCGCATCGGCCTCGTTCTGGGCCTTGTTGTTCTGGTTGTGGGCCTGCGGGTTCGGAAGCGGTGAGACAAAGACCTGCGCCAAATGGTACTGCGGCTCGATCAGGTTGAACTCCGCCTTGTGCGCGTTGTAGTAATCGGAAATGTCCTGGTCGGTGATGGTGATCTTGGAAGTGACTTCCTTGTTGAGGACCTTTTCGACGGTGAGCGAGCGGCGCAGGTCGTGCTTGAAATCGGCTTCGGTGAGCTTTTTTTCCTTGAGATGCTGCTCGAATTCCTGGGGGCTGTAAGGGGACTTGATCTCGTTGAACTTGCGGTCTACTTCCTCATCGGTGGCGAGCAGGCCGAGTTTTTCGGCGCGGCGCATCAGGATTTCGTCGTCAATGAGTTCGTGGAGGATGTTGAGGCGGAGGGCGGTGGCTTGTTCGCCGGTGGGCTGCTGCTGGGCCGAAGCGATCTGGTTCTCGTAGTACTTGTCCACGTCGGAGCGGAAGATCTTGCGGCCGTCTACGATGGCCACCACGTCACTGCCGACGGAGGAATTGCAGGCGGCGAGGCTGATGATGAGCGCGGCCGCGACCAGCGTGGCGGCGATGCGGCGATGACAGGAATTTCGCAAACGTTTTTCTCCTCAGCCGGCACCGGCTGGTTTCAGTCTACGAGCAGTTGCGAAAGCATCTACTGCGAACCTGGAGCGGGCTTGGAACTGTGATCGGGGGCGGGCACGCCGGCATCGCGCAGCGCCTGGTCGAGCGTGGCGCGTACTTCACCGATCGGGACCGCGCCGTCAATCTTGCGGCCATTGATGAAAATCGCGGGAGTCGCGGAGACGCCGAGCAGGTCGCCTTCCTTCATGGATGCCTTCACCGCGTCCTCGTTCTGCGCCTTGACGCAGGCCGCGAGCTTAGTTGTGTCCACGTTATGTTTCTGGCCCTGCAAGAGCGCTTCGCGGTCGAGGATGGCAAAGCGGGCGTCCTGGCCCTTTTCCGCATTGACCTCACCCTGATTGGCGTGGAGGAAGTCGGCATAGTCCCAGTAGGCATCGGCATTCAGCGCGGCCAGACAGTTGGCGTTGACGGCGGCGTGCAGCGCCCAGGGATGAATCTCGGTGAGCGGGTAATCCTTGTAAATGAAGCTGACGCGGTCGCCGTATTCCTTCAGCACTTCTGTAAACAGGACGTGATGCATCCGCGAGCAAAACGGGCATTGAAAATCGTCGAAATTGACCAGCGTGACTTTTGCCGACTTGGCGCCGCGCACCGGGCGGCCCGAGAGATCGATCTTGCTCATCAGCTCCGAGTATGGATCTTTGCTGAGATCAAACTTGATGAGACGGACCATCTTGTTGCGGTCTTTGCTGACCAGGAACACGTAGTTCTGGGTCTTGGCGTCGCCGCCGTCAATGGTCACTTTGACGGAGTCGTAGTCGGGAATGTCAGTGGAGGGAGTAGGCTCGCCGACATTGACCTTGATCTCCGCCGGGATGCTGTAAAACGAGCGGACCTGGCGCTCGATCTTGCGCGAAAGGTCGGAGGGGGCCGCCGATTGGGCCGAGCAGCCCAGGCAAACGCAGAAAAACAGGAAGAATCCGCGACGAATCAGGTTCACGAGTAACTGCCTCAAGTGGGTCACGCCCCGGCAATTATCTCACAGGCAAGGCGATGACAGCGGCGGTGGCGTGGGCGCGTCAAGCCGTCAACGGGGCCGCGTGGTCAACAGTTCGGCGGGGAGCAGTTGGTTCATGGAGCCGGAGCGAAAGCCTTCGAGGTCCAGGGTGACGAACTTGAAACCGAGGGCCTTGAAGAGGCGGGAAAATTCGGCGGCCATGGCGGGATCGAGTGCGCGTGGGAGTTCATCCTGCGCGATTTCAATGCGGACAATGTCGCCGTGATGACGGACGCGAAACTGGCGAAAGCCGAAGGCCCGCAGCGCTTCCTCGCCCTGCTCGACGACGGCGAGGGCCTGGTGGGTGACGGGGCGGCCATATTCGATGCGCGAGGAAAGGCAGGCGGAGGCGGGCTTGTCCCAGAGGCGCAGGCCGGCTTCGCGGGCGAGTTGGCGGATGTCGTCTTTGGAGAGGCCGGCATCGAGCAGTGGGGCGGCGACGCCATGCGCCCGCGCTGCTTTCTGGCCGGGGCGGAAGTCGCCCTGATCGTCCAGATTGACTCCATAGGCGACGGCGGTGAATCCGCGCGCCATGCGCAGAGATTCCATGACGGTAAACAGTTCGTCCTTGCATTGGAAGCAGCGCTGGCCGTCGTTGCGCACATATTCCGCGCGGTCCATCTCGGAAGTTGTGATGACTTCCAGCGGAATCTGTTGCTCTTGCGCAAAGGCGATGGCGTCGTTGAGGTGGGCGCGGGCGAGGCTGGGAGAATCGGCGATGACGGCGAGCATGTTCTGGCCAAGAACTTGATGAGCTTCCCAGGCGAGATAAGCGGAGTCCACGCCACCGGAGTAGGCGACCAGGGTGCGTCCGGCGGAGCGCAGGCGCTCGGCGAGGAGAGCTTGCTTAGCGGCCAGGATGGCGGGGAGGGGCATGAAGTCATTCTACTGCGGGGCGATAGGCGGTGCTAAGGGGGCCCGAAGACATTCCCTGACACGAACGGAGGTTCTAGTAAAGCCGTTCTTGTCTTCGCAGGTTGCCGAATGCGCCGATGTTGGCCAGGGTGAAGCTGAAGCGAAAGAGATTTTCGTTGCGAACGTTGGCGATGGAGTAGCGGCGGTACTCCACGGTAAGCCCGCAGCAGTCCCAGTTGTAGGTGGTTTGCGCGGTGCCGAACTGCAGGCGGCTGGTTTCGGTGTCGAGCGCGAAACTGGTCGCGGCGCTGAAGCCCCGCTTGTTGAGGTGTCCGTAGCCCAGCGCGGTGCGGAACTGCTGGAAGCGGGCGGGCGGAGAATTGGGCTGAGGAATCTGCAGAAACGCGTCCCCTGCGCCCAGGGTGAAGTCGCCGAGGTGATAGTTGGCGAGCAGAGTGCTGGCATTGATGCGGCCTTGCTGGAAGTCGTAGTCGAGGTCCCACTCTGCGTCGGTCCGCGCGCTGGTTTCGACGCGCAGGCGCGAGACGACCGGCGACAGATGGCGGGGTTGAGTGGCGAAGGCGATGCCGGTCAAATCGTCCGTGGTGGCGAAAACGTTGCGCTGTCCCCGCACCAGAGCGCCGCCGAAGGTGGGATCGAGAAAATATTTTTGCCCGACCTCCCAGGTCACGATTTCGTGGACTTCCGGTCCGGGCTGGCACGGGGCGGTGGTGGTGTCGCGGTGTTCCCAGGGTACGGTGGATTCGGGCGCAGCGCCGCCGACGAGCAGCATGGACATGCGGGTGCCGCAGTCGCTGTCCTGGGGTGAATCGCGCTTTGCGTAGAGCCGGTTCACGATCCCGTACTCCACTTCGTTGGTGTTCGACAAAATGTCGCGGTCGTCGAAATGCAGATAGCGGGAGAAGCTGTTGTTGATGCCGGTGACGTTGCGATAGCGCACTCTCGGCTCCATCACGTGCTTCCATTTGCGGCCAAAATGTTCGTGTTCGAATACGCGGCTGAGTGCCGGTGGCCGCACTTCGATGGAACCTTCCAGCGCCTTGCGGCTGATGGCATCGCCGAGGCTGTGTTGGGCGCGGACGTCGGTGGCCGCTCTCTCCCCGTAGAACGTGCCGTGCAGCGTGAGTTCCGGCCGCACCGACCAGCCGCGAAGTACAAGCGGCATCGAGAGCTGCGGGTTGAAGTCCACGCGTTCCAGCAGGTCGCCGGTGTGGAAGCCGGGTTCGGTGCGTGCCAGTCCGCCCACCGAAGCGTCGTAAGACCAGAACAAGGGCAAGCGGAAGAGCCGCCGGTCGGTCGTGGAGGACTCCATCATGGGCGCGTGCGTAATGCGCACGACGTCGCCGGGCGCGGTGCTCTGGAAATTCTGGTAGGTCTCGCCGATCAGGTTCACGGCAAATCCATGGGTCGAGCGGGACAGGAAGGCCTGCGATTTTACTTCCGAGTAGACGGCCTGGCTGAAGACTTCGTCGAAAGCCAGGCGGAAGACGTAGGAGGACAGGTAGTCAAGGTTGGCCACCGCGCGAGATCCGAGGAATGTGCCGGCCGCGTTGAGGCGGACATCTTCGCCGCCCTGCTTGACGGGAGGTGAACCGATGCCGCGGTCAATCACGCCGAAATAAGTGAGATCCAAATAGGAGCCGGGGCTGGGCTGGGCGCGAAACTCCCCGCGCTGCTCCCAGCCGCGCTTTGAAAAATATTGTGCGCCAAGGGTGGCGTCCATGCTGCGGTTGATGGCCCAGTAGTAGGCCTCGCCGAGAACAAATCCCCGGGAGTTGGAGTTGCCCAGCGCGGGCGCGAGAAAACCGGAGCGCCGGGCTTCGCCATTCACCGGATAAGTGATGAATGGGAAATAAAACGCCGGGAGGCCGTGCAGGAAGAATGAACTGTGATAGATAGTGGCGTTGCCGCCGGCGTCCACCACAATGCGGCGGGCCTTGAATTGCCACAGAGGATGGGGAAGCTGGCAGGTCGTAATCGTGCCGCCGGAAAGAATGTAATGTTCCGGACTGTCCTTCTCAACCAGCTTGCCGGAGAAGGCAAATGCCGCCGAAGATGTGAGGATGACGCGATTGCCGGTGAAGTGCAGGCCGGCGGTGCCGGTCACGTCGTGGAATGTGCCGGTTTCGAGCGTGAGGTTGCAGGTGCCGCGGCTGGCGCGGATGTGTTCATCGTTAGGGCCGCCGTCGAGGGAGACGTGACCGTCGGCGGTGGCCTCGCCGGTATCGGAGTTGTAGGTCATGCGGTCGGCGCGGAGGATGTAGGATCCATAGTGGACTTCGGCGCTGCCGGTGAGTTTGTATTGCGAACCGATTTTTTCTTGCTGAAGCGAGCAGATGAGGGTGGCGTTGGCGGATGTATCCTGGGCGACGCAGGCGTTGTGGCTCGGCGATTTTTCCGCAGCATCCTCTGCGCTTTGCTGCGCGGGCAACTGGCTGGTAACTAGCAGCGGCAGGAGAATCAGATGACAAAGCAGGGCCGCGGTGATAAGAAATGGCTTGCGGGAAGTCATCTGTAGAGTTTGGATGCAACGCGCGCGGGCCTTGCGGCCTGATCGCGGTAGAAACACGCTGAACTTAGCACGGCGTCCCCTCGCGATGCAAAAATGAAGCCAAGTATGAACTGTGAAGTTTGTGGAGAGGATTGCCGCTGCGGGCTGAGTGCGCAGGCGCCAGGCGGGCTTGCCGTGGAGGCGGACGCCGCGGACTTGAGCGAGCAGAAATTCGAGGCGAGCCTTTCGGCGGAGACGAACGCGGCGGGCGCGAGTCCGCGAGCCGGCGTGGATTTCACCGCTACGCCTGCGGAGATGGAAAGCGAAAATTCTGCGATGGAGCTTGCGGAAGCAGCGGAAGAACCTCCGCAGGTCGCACCGTCCGCAACTTCCGAGGCGACCACCGCGCATGGCCCTGAGATTGATCCGGAGGCCTGGCGCAATGAGGTGGCGGCGCGCTTGCAGCACTACCGGTCGCGGCATAAGCCGAAGCCTCCGCGCTATCCGTCGCTATGGCTGCGGTTTGAGGACGAACCGCCCCCGGCATCCACAACGCCGCCGGTGATACAGGAAGCGGTGGCGCGAGACGAGTTTGCCAGTGGCAATTCCGGGCCGCCCACGGAAATGAGAGACATGGCCGTGCCGGAAGCAGTCGCTCTGGCCAGGGTGCTGGCCTTTCCCCGGTCTTCGTCCGCACCGCAAGCGCGACCGCAGGAGTTGGCAGACCCGGTGCCGAGCCAGCCGCGCATTTTGGAAGCGCCGGAAATTCCAGCTCCGCCGCCCGCGCTCGGCGGCATCCTGATCGGAGCGCCGCACGAGGAAGTGCGGCGCGGCGGGGAAGAAGTTCGGGTGAGGCCGGCATCGGTCCGGCGGCGGCTACTGGCATTGATGGTGGATGGGCTGACCGTGGTCTCCGCTTTCGCGCTGGCGGTGGAGATTTTCTGGCGTATCACGCGCGTTCGCCCGCCCCTGGCGCAGTTGACCGGCCTGGGCTTGGTCGGGCCCGTGGTGCTCTGGGCCGTCTACCAATATTTGCTGGTGGTCTATGCCGGCAAGACGCCCGGTCTGTGGCTGGCAAGCCTGGAGATGGTCGGACTTGACGGGTCGGAGGTGACTCGTTCCAAGCGGCGCTGGCGTGTGCTGGCCTCTTTTCTTTCGCTTGCTTCGCTGGGATTGGGATACCTATGGGCCTTGATGGAAGCAGACTCGTTCACCTGGCACGACCGCATGTCCGGGACTTGTCTAGTGCTGAAGCCGGACTGGCAAGCCCGCTGATTTTCGCGCCGGGCGGTTTCCGGTCGGTGGTGTGTCTGCTGTGCTATCTTCAAAGAGTGACTTTCCGGTGGAATTTCGCCGCTGCCCTTTAAGAATGGCCTCTCTAGGAAACTCCAGACCTGCGGTAAAAGTGTTCGTCGCCACAACGGTGATGTTGAGTTTCATCTCGTTCTGGCGGGCGTCGGCGATTGTGCTGGCTGATCTGGCTTCGTCGGCTTACTATGCCGGCGGCGACGCCGAGCAGGTCATCGGCAAGAGCGCGCCCTGGTTCATCCTGGCGGTGATGCTGTTCAGCTACGCCGTGCGCGCGCTCTACATCGAGTCGAGCGCCATGTTTGTGCGCGGCGGCGTTTACCGCGTGGTGAAGGAAGCGATGGGCGGCACGCTGGCCAAGTTTTCGGTCTCCGCGCTGCTGTTTGACTATGTGCTGACCGGCCCCATCAGCGCGGTGTCCGCCGGCCAATATCTGGCCGGGTTCATTAAGGACATGGGCGAATACTTCCACCATCCGCTGGTGTTTTCCGATGATCACTTCGCGGCCGGACTGGCCATCCTGATCGTGGTCTATTTCTGGTGGAAGAACACGCAGGGCATCCACGAGTCCAGCCAAAAGGCGCTGCAGATCATGGTCATCACGACCGTGATGGTGGTAATGCTGATCATCTGGGCGGTGATTACGCTGCTGCATCACCCCGCACCGTTGCCTCCCAGCCCGTTCGCGGCGCCGATCCCGGTCAGCAAGGAATCGCTGGGCTGGCTGCATGGCACATTTTTCAGCCATATCACATGGGTGCTTTTGTTTGTCGGTTTCGGACACTCGGTGCTGGCCATGAGCGGGGAAGAAACGCTGGCCCAGGTGAACCGTGAGATTGAACATCCCAAGCTCAAGAATCTGGAAAAGACCGGGCTGGTGATTTTTCTGTATAGCCTGCTGTTCACGGGACTGGTTTCGTTCTTCGCGGTGATGATCATCCCCGACAGCGTGCGGCCGAGTTTTTTCGCCAACCTGATCGGTGGGATCGCCATGTATCTGGTGGGCCCGCTGCCGCTGAAGCTGGCATTCCACGGGTTTGTGGTGCTGGTGGGAGTGCTGATCCTGGCGGGCGCGCAGAACACCTCCATCGTCGGCGCCAACGGGGTGATGAACCGGGTGGCCGAGGACGGCGTGCTGACTTCGTGGTTTCAGAAGCCGCATGCGCGTTTTGGAACCAGCTACCGCATTATCAATTTGATAGTCGGTATGCAGCTGCTGACGGTGTTTCTCAGCCTGGGCAATGTTTATATTCTGGCCGCGCTGTACGCCTTCGGTGTGATCTGGAGCTTCGCCATGAAGTCGCTGGCGGTGCTGGTGCTGCGCTATACCGAGCCTGCTCACCGGGAGTGGAAAGTTCCGGGGAATATCACGATTGGCGGCAGGGAGATTCCGCTGGGGCTGGCTGCGATCTCCGCAGTACTGCTCATCACCGCCATCGTGAATCTGTTTACGAAATATGAGGCCACGATCGCAGGCGTGATTTTCAGCGGAGTGTTCTTTACCATCTTCACGCTGTCCGAACGCCACGTGGCGCGGGAGCGGCACGGCAAGCCCGAAAATCTGGACCAGTTCCGCGTCTATGGCGACAAGGAACTTGGGGCCACCGCGATGGGCGTCCGTCCGGGCAACATTCTGGTGGCGGTGCGCGATCCGCGCAATCTGCACTATCTGGCCGAAGTGCTCAGCGAGACTGACACGGCGCAGCAGGACGTTGTGGTGATGAGCGCGCGGCTGTATCATCGCGAGCATTCCTTCAGCGGCAGTACGGTGTTTGACGCAAGCCAGGTGTTTGACCACTACGAGCAGGAACTGTTCACCGCGGCCGTGTCGGTGGCCGAGAAAGTGGGCAAGCCCGTATCGTTGCTGGTGGTGCCGGCGACCGACGTGTTTGACGCGATCATGGTGACGGCGCAGCGGATGGAATCCAGCCGCATCGTCTGCGGCGCGTCGAACAAGCTCTCCGCCGATGAACAAGGCAAGATGACGGGAGATGCGTGGGAACGGCTGCCCGAGCCCCGTCCGAGAGTGGTGCTGGAAGTCCATGCCCCGGAGAATGTGGTGCGGGAATATTCCCTGGGACCGCATACGCCCAGGCTGCGTCCGCAGGATGTGGAGTTAATGCACCAGCTGTGGCTGGAAATCACCACCGACCCGCGTTTTGCCGGCGCGCATCACTACCACATCGTTGCCCTCGCGCTGGAAGAGTTGAAGCGCGAACTCACCACCGAGCAACGCACCGAATTGTTGCAGAAGCTGAGTGAAGAGATGGGCCGCGCCGACGCATCCAGCGCCGGTCCACCTTGTGAGCTTGACTAGCGGATTTGGCCGTTTCCAGCCCTCAGAGCGCCTGGACCGCCTTGCATTCTTCGCATGGACACACTTCCCGCAAATATTGCCAGGAATAGATGCCGAGATCGTGGTTGTCATTCCATTTGAACTTGATCGCGTACTTGCCGACGGGCTCGGCGGAAACCGGGCGTGCTTTGTCCTTGAACATTGGCAGGGCTCCGGGGGCCAGTTTGACGGGCTCGCCTGGCTTGCGTCTCGATTTATCGCGTTCTTCCTCGCACATCGCGCACGGGCAGGCGTCACGCAAAAAAACGAAGCTGTAATGTGATTCGTGGCCGTCTTTCCATGTGATGTCCACTCCCGTGCCGGTCGTGAGATGTACTTTAACGGCGGCGGGATCAGTGGCGGGAGTGGGGGCCTGGAGCGGCGACTGCATGAGGCAAGTATCGCACGGCGGATCGGAGACGGGCGGGATGACGGACCCTGGTTCTAGCGTCCGTTCACGGCGGCCCCTGGGGCGGCGCCGTGGCTGGTGACCAATCCCACGCCGAGTCCGCCTAACGCACCCGCCAGGATGCCCAGGAGGGCCAAAACCAGCACATCTTCAAACGGCGATTTGTGGCTGCGCCAGAACATTTTGTGCGTTCTCCAAATAGCTGTGATCGCGATCCATTGTACCGTGCGTGTGTACCGTGCCTGGAACTATGCGCCGGCTATTGCACGACCTGTGTCAGAGCTCCCGAACTCTTGGCGAAGTTTGGACTGCTCGAATAAGCCGCTGTAATCGCGTAAGAGCCGGTGCCGGAAAATGTGGTGGTCAGGGTTGCAACGCCGTTCACCAGACTTACTGTCCCGAGCGAGACGCCATTGCTCTTGAACTGTACCGAGCCTCCTGGAATCCCGGGAGTCGAGGTGACGGTAGCGGTGAAGGTCACCTGGCCGCCAACCGGAGAGGGGTTCAGCGAAGAACTGAGAGCAGTTGCAGTCGGTGCCGGCGACACAACCTGCAGGAACGCGGATGACGTGCTGGCGGCGTGCGTCGCGTCGCCCGAGTAGTAGGCGGTGATCGAGTCGTTGCCCCCGGGAAGCTGCGTCGCCGCCGTCGTGAACGACCCCGCGCCGCCACTTAACGTGAGTGTGCCCAACTTGATGGTGCCCCGCTTCAGCGTGACCGTGCCGCCGGGCATGGTCCCACTGGAGCCAACCTGTACGTTGAATTGAACGGGCTGGCCATATACGGACGGGTTTGGCGATGACGACGTGATCTGTGTGGTCGTGGAGAAGGGCGCGCCCACCGCAACCAGACGCCCGGCATTCATCGAATAGATGAGACCATCCCCGCCAATCGAAACCGGAGTATAACCAGCGCTGACCTTTCCTCCGATCGCAATGCTATGCACCACGGTACCGCCCTGCTGGATCGCGTAGAGGTTGCCATTTTCGTTGTCGGAATAGACCACGCCGCTCGCGTCTACGGCGGGCGCGTTCACGCAGAAGCCGTTGCGCGGGCTGTTGGATACAACCTGGAACTTCCACTCCGGCGCCAGGTTCGCATCCAACTGCGTGATGTAGTAGGGGCCGATCGGGGCCTTGGGACACCAGGCTGGATTTCCGCAGTAGGAACCCACCGGATAGTGATTGTCCTTCAGCACGACGGAGTAGGTTCCGCCGTGAGAATAGATTGCGGGCGTGCTGTCCCAGCCGAAATCGTAAGCCGCCTGAAACGAGCCCTGGGGGCTGAACTTGAGCAGATGTCCGCGGGCATAGTTGTAGTCGGTGTAAACGCCCATCAAAATGCTGCCGTCGGGCGTCACCACCGGCGAGCCGGAGGACTGGTCGAGCATCATACCCGCACCGGGAAGATTCTGCGTAGGGTCAACGCCGGTGGTGGCGCTATTGCTGCATCCGCCAGGCTGGCCGTTGGGCGGAAGCAACACATTGCAGCCGTCATTCAACAGCCCTTGCAGGGATGTTGCCCACTGCAGGCTGAGATCGGCGGTGTTGACCGCGATGAGATAGGAATCGCGCCCGGAGTAGTGAGCGCGGCTCAAAGTGTAGAGCGTGGTTCCATCGCCAGAGAGCACCGGCGCAATGTTCATGGCGGGCCGTTGCACTCCGCAGAACACTGTGCGAACCACCGAGGTTGGCGTCGGCGGCCACGGATAAGGCCTGCCGGCGAAAGTGCCCAGGCAGTTCAGCGACGCCGCAGGCAGATAAGTCGAGAACGCCGCCGTGGTCGTGCTGCTGTCGGGCGCAATCTTTACCACCCAGGAATTCGTCGGCTCAACATCCCAGGGCCAGCTCAGTTCGACTTGGATGGCGTTGTAGTAGATGTTTCCGGCGTTGTCGGCGGTAAGCGGGCCAAACACGAAAATGGTCGGGTCCTCGGAGGTGCCGAAAGGATTGATCTGCGCGATCAGCGATCCATCAGCCTGATTGAGCTGATACACGGTGCCGCCAGCGCCCGGCACGTAAATATAGGGGCCCACCAGTGCGGGCTGGAACAGAGGCTCCCAGCCGCCCAGACCGCGAGTCGAAGGCGTGGTGCCGGAATTCGGTACGGGCTTCCAGTCGGACGCGAAATTCCATACCGTCGTCAGCTGTCCGTTTTGCCACTGCAGGGCGGTCTCGTTCCAAACTTCAGAATTCCATGCGTCCGGGCCGCAGGGGAACGGAGTCTTCGATCCCGGAGGGTTGCAGGACACGTAAGTTCCACTCTTGAAATTCATAAACACGGTGGAGCCGTTGACCAGCGGCACCTGATAGTGCATCTCGAGTTCGCCGGTCTCGGCGATTTCCTGGGCCACAAAGGGATCAAAGACAATGTTGGACAGTTTGGCCTGGATCGGCTGACCCGCTACGGCGACATTCCCGGTGTGCTGTGGGTTGAGCGCCCACTGCGGCCAGGCGGCGGATTGCGCTGAGGCCGCCAGTGGACACGCCAGCGCCAGCACTGCGATTCTGCAAGACAGCTTCATCGTGATCGTGGCCCCTCTGAGATGGGTTATGAATCGGGCTATTTGGAGGAATCTGCTTATTAAAGTCTCGCCCACATTTAGCTGGAAAGCAAGATGCAGGTTCTTGCATATGGCTCCTGCGTCGGGAGGCGGTGGGCGGTTCGAATCGCTGTTGCGATTGCCGGAAAGCGCCGGGTTCCTGTAAAATAGGGGTTTCGTAACCAAGTCCTGAAAGGTCCTGGAGCCATGGCACAACAGTGTGAAATTTGCGGCAAGAAGCCGCAGGCTGGAAACCGCATCAGTCACGCCCACAACGTCACCAAGCGGCGCTGGAACATCAACCTGCGCCCGGTGCACGCCAAGGTCAACGGTCAGGGCAAGCATATCCGCGTCTGCACCCGCTGCCTGCGCAGCGACAAAGTCGTCAAGGCGTAAGAGCCCCACCCCAGAGGGCACAGAGTTACGTCGAGGCCAAATGCCTCTGCGTTCTTCTGGGGTTGAAGGTCAAGCCAGAGCGATCACGTCAATCTCCACCGCCACATCTTTGGGAAGGCACGACACCTCGACCGTGGAACGGGCCGGGGGCGCGGCTGTGAAGTATTTCCCGTAAACCGCATTCATGGCGGCAAAATCGCCCATGCTTTTTAGGAACACCGTGGCGCGGACAACCTTGTCTAGCCCCGTTCCCGCGGCTTGCAGAATGCCTGCCAAGTTGCGCAACACGCGATCTGTTTGGGCCGTGATGTCTCCCTCGATTACTTGTTGCGTGGCAGGATCAATCGCGACTTGTCCGGAAACGAAAACAAATCCGTTGGCTTTGATGGCCTGCGAGTAGGGGCCGATGGCTTGGGGAGCGTCTTGGGTTGCAATCACTTCGCGCATTCAGATTTCTCCGCCGCTGATTAACGCAGATTGCCGCAGAAAGGTCAACCCGCTCAGGGGGTAGACGCTTAACCCCAACCGGGAGCCGTTCCGACAAGCCCTCAAGACAAGACTTGCTCGTATGCCACGAGTATCGTTTCCTTCCCGTCCCTAGTCAGCGTTGGCCTACATCTCACTTTAGCGCCCGTATCAAATGCCCAGCGCGTGTCTTCCGGATCAGCGTTGACTTCAGTGATCTGATACACATCTCCTTCGATGCTGACGGCCTCAACCGGACACCAAACTGCAACAGCTTCATCGGGCAAATCTACGTATATCTTCACGCGAAGCCTCGCATGCCTCTGAACCCAGTGCTGGCTACTCGGTACTGCCCTTCACACCTTCTGCAGTCTCTGCACGTCGTACACTCCGGGAATCTTCCTTAGCCCCTGGATGATTTTTTCCAGATGTTTGAGATCGGCGGTGTCGAGCACGACCTCCACGATGGCCTGACTGTTGGCGGTTTTGGCGGAAATATTGCGAATGTTGCTCTCCGCATCGCCAATCACTCCGGTGATTTGCTTCAACATGCCGAAGCGGTCATCGCAAAACACCGTCAGCTTGACCGGATAGGCCGTAGGCGTGGTTTCATCGCGGCCCCATTGCACGTCAATGCGGCGCTCGGGCTCATACATCAGGTTTGTGACATTGGCGCATTTTGTGGAGTGGACGGCCACGCCTTTGCCGCGCGTCACATAGCCCACGATGGATTCGCCGCGAATCGGATTGCAGCACCGGGCGCGGTAGACCAGCATGTCGCCGTGACCCTTGACCGTGATGGCGTCACTGTCGCCGCCAAACACGCGCCGCACCACGCTGGCCAATCCCCCAGCCGTTGGCTGTTCCCAGTTTTCGTTGCGGGGCGTCGAGGCGTCCTGCGCGGTTTCTTCCGGCATCAACCGCACCAGCACCTGACGCGCGGAATATTTGCCATAGCCGATGCCCGCCATCAAGTCTTCGGTTTTTCCCAGACCATATCCTGACGCGGCTTTCAGCAACTGCTCGTCGGTGAAGTCCTTCCAGGAAACGTGGTATTTGCGCGCCTCTTTTTCAATCAGCTTGCGGCCAATCTCGACCGCGCGCTCGCGCTGATGGACGTTGAGCCAGTGTTTGATTTTCTGGCGGGCGCGCGAAGATCGAACCAGCGCCAGCCAGTCGCGGCGGGGCTGATGGCCGGTCTGGGTCAGGATTTCGACGATGTCGCCGGAATGCAGCTTGTGCCGCAGCGGCACCATGCGCCCGTTCACGCGTGCTCCCACGCAGGAGTGGCCTACCTCGGAATGGATCGTGTAAGCAAAGTCAATCGGCGTGGCTTCGCGCGGCAGCACCACGACCTTGCCCTTGGGCGTGAATGTATAGACCTCTTCCGGATAAAGATCAATCTTCAGCGTGGACAGGAATTCCGCGGGATCGCTCACGTCGCGCTGCCACTCCACCACCTGCCGCAGCCAGGCCAGACGCTGCTCGTCCTGCGCCGAAACCGGCCCGTCTTTGTACTTCCAGTGGGCCGCGATGCCCTCCTCCGCCATCTTGTGCATGTCTTCGGTGCGGATCTGAATTTCCACCGGCGTGCCGTCGCCGGTAATCACGGATGTATGCAGCGACTGATAGAGGTTGGGACGCGGCATGGCAATGAAGTCCTTGATGCGCCCCGGCACCGGACGCCACAAGTTGTGTACCGTGCCCAGCACCGCGTAGCAGTCCTGGATGGAATGCGTGATTACGCGCATGGCAAACAAGTCGTAGACCTGGTCCACCGTGATGTGCTGCTTGATCAGCTTGCGGTGAACGCTGAACACGCGCTTGATGCGGTGCTCGACCCGGGCCGTGATTCCGGCTTCTTTCAGTTTGTCGAGCACCGTCAACTCCACCTTGGCAAGAAACTGTTCGCCTTTTTTGCGGCGGGCCTCCAGCGCTTTTTCCACCCGCACGTAGGAATCCGGGTCGGTGTAGCGGAAGCCGAGGTCTTCCAGTTCGCCGCGAATCTTGCCCATGCCGAGCCGGTGGGCGATGGGGCCATAGATTTCCAGCGTCTCCTGCGCAATCTTGAGCTGGCGCTCGCGCGGCAGGTGTTCAAGCGTACGCATGTTGTGCAGGCGGTCGGCCAGTTTGATCAGGACGACGCGGATGTCGTCCACCATCGCCAGCATCATTTTGCGGAGGTTTTCGGCCTGCTGTTCTTCGCGTGTGGCAAAGTCAATCTTGCTGATTTTGGTCACGCCCTCGACAATGTGCGCGACCTGCTCGCCAAACTCGCGGCGGATATCGTCAATCGTGACCGAAGTGTCCTCCACCGAATCGTGCAGCAACCCGGCCGACACGGCCACCGGGTCCATCTTCATTTCGGCCAGAACCAGCGCGACTTCCAGGGGATGCACCAGATACGGCTCGCCCGAGGCCCGCAATTGTCCTTCATGGTGCTTCAGGGAATATTCGTAGGCTTTCTTGACCAGGGTGAGGTCTTCCTGAGGGCGATTTTCTGCCATGCGGTGGGTGAGCTCACGGAACTTGGTGAGTGTCAGAGCGGTCGTCGCAATCTGCTGGCGTAGGCTCGCCATGCTGGATTATAGCCCGCTTCGAGGCCGGATTCAGATCGCCGCAGGCATCTGCTAGAGTGACGAAGTGGAGAAAACAGGCGCAATGCGTGTGCTGGTGACCGGAGCTTCCGGGCCTGTGGGAACGGCGTTGCTGAGGTCCTTGCGGGCGGCGGGGGCAGAAGTGACGCGCACTTCGCGACGGCCGGTGGCGGATTCTTCCGGTGATTGCGTGATCCCGTGGGACCCCATGCAGCCGATTTCTCCGAATGCCGTCAGCGGCATGGACGCCGTCATTCATCTGGCCGGTGAAAGCATCGTCGGACGCTGGACTGCGGCCCAGAAAAAGGCGATTCGCGAGAGCCGCGTCGTCGGAACGACAAATCTGGCGCGGGCGTTGGCGCAAGCCGCTATAAAGCCACGCGTATTCATCTGCGCTTCAGCCGTTGGTTTCTACGGCAACCGCGGTGACGAGATCATGCGCGAGACCAGTCCGCCGGGGACAGGGTTCCTGCCCGACGTCTGCGTGGAGTGGGAAGCCGCGACCAGGCCCGCGGCTGACGCCGGAATTCGCACGGTCATGGTTCGAATCGGCGTCGTGCTGAGCCCGCGCGGCGGCGCACTGGAGAAAATGCTGCTTCCTTTTAAACTCGGCCTGGGCGGAAAGCTGGGCAGTGGCAATCAATGGATGAGTTGGATTGATGTCGAGGACTTGATTAGTGCGTTTCTTCACGTGATCGCGACGGAGTCACTCACCGGGCCGGTGAATGCGGTTTCGCCAAATCCAGTAACCAACGCGGAGTTCACGGGTACGCTGGCTGGCGTGCTCCATCGGCCCGCGTTCTTTGCCATGCCCGCATTCGCTGCGCGCATCGTGCTGGGAGAAATGGCGGACGAGCTATTGCTCGCCAGCCAGCGCGTCGTCCCCGACCAGTTGCAGGCGAGCGGATTCTCATTTCGCCATCCGGAGCTGCGCGGGTCGCTGGAAAGACTGCTGCATCCTTAAAATCCGCGGTCTTGGGTATCCACCTCGAATCAATAGTTCGTGAAGAGTTTGTCCGATATCCCTTGCTGGACAAGGCATTTGCGGATTGTTCACAGCGCGGGTACGCTCTGAGTGCGTGCTTCGCCCCCTGCAACCACGGTCCAAGCCCATACAACGAGGGTTCCAGCGGTTTGCATGCTCTGAGGGTCATCTCCCCTTGCACCAAATCCGGTCACAGGCCTGTGGACGGGCTGCACTCCTTTGAAAACAAACCAGATAAAGCTACGCTTTTTGAATTGACTCTTTTTCTGGAAGGAGTAAAACAAAGTTGTTCTTTGACAACTTCTTAAGTTTTTCCGGTTGGTGCGGCGTCCGGGGCTCGAGCAAAGTCACTCTCCAAACTGCGAAGGGAGGAGAGAGGGCGAGCAAGGGTCTATAGCCAAGCGCTGGTCGAGGCGAACGGGAAGAAATGTTGAAGGCAAGATAGAGTTCCGAGGCGTTGGGTAGGTTTGTCCAGTTGGTGGTAAGCCCGGAGCCCGAGCGAAGATCGCGCGCAGCCGCCCCGCAAGGGAAGCAGCGATAGCAGGTCGAGCAAGGGTCTAACGCGAGCTGCTGGTTGAGACGAATGGATCTGACACCACCTCGGAACTCTTTATTTTTTGCGCCAATGGCCCGTCACTAGTCCCCAGCCGGCCCACTTTTTCAGCAATGTTTTTCAGCAAATTTCCTCTAAGACCCTGCCAAAAGACTCTACCTTGCAGCCCCTGCGTGCTGTAAACTTAAGAGGCTCGCTGGATCACAGTCAGGCGATGCGTACAAACCCCCACCGCATAGCCCCTATTCTGAGGATGTGACTTATGAAGCCCATGCTCCGTGCCGCTCTGTCTCTCACGCTGTGCGCTTCTCTGGTTCCGATGGCTTTTGCCGACAGCACTGTGAGCAAAGACACCCAGGCCGACAAAGCCTTCGCCAAGTATGGCCTCACCGGCAAGGGAGTGATCGTTGCCGTCCTCGATCGCGGGATTGATTACACGCATCCCGATTTCCGCAACGCCGACGGAACCACCCGGATCAAAATGATGTGGGACATGTCGGCGCAAAGTTTGTGTGACCCGAGCAACCCGGCCCCTGTGGTCTACACCGAGGCGCAGATCAACACTGCACTTTCCACCAACACGCCGCTGGCCGAGCGCGACGCAGTGGGTCACGGCACGGTGACTGCCGGAATTGTCGCAGGCAATGGCAGCGCGGTTTCTCCGACCAGCAAGCAATACGCGGGCATGGCGCCGCAGGCCGATTTATTGATCGTCAAAGTGACCTCGGAAGGCGCGCCGGCGCATGGCACGCAGACTGCCGAAAATCCGTTTCAGGGATGTTTCAACCAGGCGCTCGATCTGGTCACGGCCGAGGCCGCTACTCTCGGCGAGCCCATTGTCGCGCTCATCAACAGCGGTGTGCAGTGGGGGCCGATTGATGGGACCTCCGCCGTCAGCGCACGCATTGACGCCGACTTCGGCTCAAACACTCCCGGACACGTCTACGTCGAGGCTTCGGGCGACGAAGGCAATCTGAAGAACCATGCCCGCTCCACCTACAGCACCACGGCCACCGCTTTTCCCTTCACGAAATCTACGACGGACACCGTGTACTTCCAGATCTGGTACACGGGTTCGCTGCCCGCCAACGTGACGTTAAGCATGAGCGATGGCACGCACGCCACCGTGGCGCCGGGCAACGCCTGCGGCGTCAGCACTGACGGCTCCATCACTCTCTGCACTTATCTTCCCGGCCAGCAGTTTTATCCGTGGCAGTCTTCCGGGCCGGACCGCGCGGTGTGGGTCAACATCATTGGCCACACTGGCACCGGCACCATCAAGATTCAGGGTACGACGACGGGAACGGGCACTGCGGACGTCTATGGCGACCCTTCCGGAATTGTCACTTACACGAAGTTCCTAACACCGGGCCGCCTCACCGATTATGCAGCCACGCTCTCGGCCATCGTGGCCGGCTGCTTCAACGTGCGCACCGCCTGGACCGACATCAACGGACTCAAGGAGACGCTCACCACCCAGGGTGCGACCAACGCGCTGTGGACTGGTTCCTCCGGCGGCCCCACGCGCGACGGCCGCGTTCCTCCCAACGGCGGAGTGGACATCACCACGCCCGGCGGAAACCAGTTTGCCGCCTATGGTCTCAACTCCTATTGGGAAACTTTTTCGTTTAACTTGATCCAGGGTGGCAAGGGCTACTACGGACGGCAAAGCGCGACCAGCGGGGCTTCTCCCATACTCGAGGGGGCTGTGGCCTTGATGCTGCAGATGAATCCGAGACTGACAACCGCCCAGGTCCGTACATTCATTCACCAGAGCGCGATCACCGATACGTTCACCGGCACCACTCCCAACCCCAACTGGGGACTGGGCAAGCTGAACGTGCTGGGCGCGCTCGACCTGGTCGCCGCCACGCTCAATACCAACCCAGCGCTCTCGACCAACACGCTGACGTTTCCGTCCACCGTGGTTGGAAAGACCAGCGCCGCCCAGTCCGTGACCTTCAGCAACAACAGTCCGGCTACCGACGCGCTCGGCATCACCAGCGTCGCCGCCAGCGGCGATTTTCACATCGCCAGCAACAACTGCGGAGCGAGCCTGGCAGCCGGAGCCAGTTGCACAATCAAAGTGACGTTCAAGCCCACAAAAACCGGGAGCCGGACCGGCGCGCTCACCATCAAGGACTTCAACGTCAATGGTCCGCAGGTTGTGACGTTGACGGGAACGGGAAGCTAGGGCGCAGGAGCAGAAACGACGCTGGACAGCGGGAAGCGAGGCTGGACAGCGGGAAGCTGGCCCGAACGGTTCGTGGAAGGGCACGGCTTCAGCCGTGCCGCCTTGGGCCTAATAATGACTTGGGCTTCAGCCCCTGAGGTTCCGCGGCGGTTTTCCAGCCGTGCTCTAGGGAAATTCTGATTGATTGCTGGAATCGCGTTCTTGTCGCCTCTGCACTTCAGTCGGTAGACCAATTCACCAAGAGGCGACCTTTGCGTGTCGAACTCAGGATGGTCGAACTCGTTGTACCCGATCCTAGTGCTCGATATGGTGTGTAGATCGAGAACATAACCGGCATCCCATGAGCCCCTGATCTCTTTGGGGTGGATCTCGATTTGCTGATGTTTCTCCTCTGGAGGCATTTGATTCTAGGCTATCAGGTCAGCCTCACAGAGGTATTCCCCACGCTTCGCCGGGGAGTCCTGTCGCTCTGGTTGTTGTCCAGCATGGCCAGCGTGCTATCCCAATTCTAAGCATCATATACAATGCGAATGTAGTGCTATAATCGCACCATGATTGATGTGACCCAGGATATCCATTCGCTCACCACGTTTAAGCGCAATTCTTCCGGCCTGATGAAGCGCATGAAAAAGACGGGGCGACCGCTGGTGCTGACCATCAACGGCAAGGCCGAAGCGGTGCTGCTCGATGCCAAGGACTACCAGTACGTGGCTGAGCATCTTGACGCGATGGCCAACATCCGTCAGGGACTCGACGAGGCTGAGCAGGGCCTGGGTCAGCCGGCCAAAGAGGTTTTCGACGAGATCAGGCGTGAGACACGGTCTTCGACGCGGGCTTCTACGCCATCACGGAAATGAACTACCTCGTTGTCCTGACTCCCCGAGCCAAGCACAATCTCAGAACCATTCATGCGTACATCTTTAAGCAGGCAGCTGGCGCGGCCGATGATTGGCTGGATCGCGCCGAGCGAGCGGTGGACAGTCTGGCCCACCATCCCGAGCGTTGTCCATTGGCCCCGGAGAGCCGTTCACTTGGCAGGCCCATCCGTCAGTTGCTTTTTGGCGCAGGCAATCGGGGCACCTATCGCTTACTGTTCATCGTGGCCGATTCGTTGGTTTACGTGATTCACATCCGCCACGGGTCCCAGCTTCCGCTAACTTCGATGGACGAATAGGCTCGCCACCCTCACAGCGGAATGTTCCCATGCTTCTTCGGCGGGTTCTTGTCGCGCTTGCTTACCAGCATGGCCAGCGCCTGGATCAGTTTCTTCCTCGTCTCGCGCGGCTGGATCACCGCATCCACGAATCCCCGTTCCGCCGCCACATAGGGACTGGCAAAGCGGTCGCGGAATTCCTCGATCTTTTTCTGGCGGACCGCGTCGCGGCCTTCGGCCCCGGGCGCTCCATTCGCCGCTTCCAGTTCGCGTTTATAGACAATGTCCACCGCACCTTCCGATCCCATCACGGCGATCTCTGCCGTCGGCCACGCGTAGTTCACGTCGGTGCGGATGTGCTTCGACGCCATCACGCAATACGCGCCGCCGTAGGCCTTGCGCGTAATCACCGTGACCTTGGGCACGGTCGCCTCGGCGAAGGCGTAGAGCAGCTTCGCGCCGTGCCTGATGATGCCGCCATATTCCTGCGCCGTTCCCGGCAGGAAGCCCGGCACATCCTCAAACGTCACCAGCGGAATATTGAAGCAGTCGCAGAAGCGCACGAAGCGCGCGGCCTTCACCGACGCGTTGATGTCGAGCGTACCGGCCAGCACCGCCGGTTGATTGGCGACAATGCCCACGCTGCGCCCGTCCAGCCGCGCGAAACCGACGACAATATTTTTCGCGTAGTGCTCCTGCACTTCGAAGAAATAGCCGTCGTCCACCACCGCGTGAATCACGTCCTTGATGTCATAGGGCTGGTTCGACTGCGCGGGCACGATGCGGTCGAGCGATTCGTCGGCGCGGTCGGCCGGATCCGTACATGCCTTGCGCGGAGCGACCTCCAGATTGTTCGACGGCAGAAAGCTCAACAGCTCCCGCACCATGGACAGGCACTCGGCATCGTCATGCGCCAGAAAGTGCGCCACGCCGCTGATTTCGTTGTGCGTGGCCGCGCCGCCCAGCTGGTCTTTCGTGACTTCTTCGTGCGTCACGTTCCGGATCACGTCCGGCCCGGTGATGAACATGTACGAAGTCTTGTCCACCATCAGTACAAAGTCGGTGATGGCTGGTGAATACACCGCACCGCCCGCGCACGGCCCCATGATCGCGGAAATTTGCGGCACCACGCCGCTGTAGATTGTGTTGCGCAGAAAAATGTCGGCGTATCCCGCCAGCGACGCCACGCCTTCCTGAATGCGCGCCCCGCCGGAATCGTTCAGCCCGATCAGCGGCGCGCCCATCTTCGCCGCCAGGTCCATGATCTTCACGATCTTGGCCGCGTTGGTTTCCGAAAGCGATCCGCCAAACACCGTGAAGTCCTGCGCGAAGACATACACCAGCCGCCCCTCGATGCGCCCATAGCCGGTGACGAAGCCGTCGCCGTAGATTTTCTGCGCGTCCATGCCAAAGTCGGCGCAGCGATGCGTCACCAGTCGGTCGGTCTCCTCAAATGTGCCGTCATCAAGCAGGAACTCGATGCGTTCGCGCGCCGACATCTTGCCTTCTTTGTGCTGACGCTCGCGCCGTGCCGCGCCTCCGCCCTCTTCGGCAAGCTGGTTGCGCCGCTTCAGTTCTTCCATCTTCTGTTCGAGATTCATGGCGCAAGGATTATAGCGGGCGGGAGGCAACGAGAGTTTTTCACCACAGAGGCGCAGAGACACCGAGGAAAACTGGTGACGGAAAGCGCGAGACCGCGATTACTCCATCGTCGAGCCCAGCTGCATGTACTTGTACTTAGTCTTCCCATCCCAGAAAATGACCGACGAGGTTGATTCTCCCTCGCCCGCCTCTTCCATGTAGATGCCCATGGCGTGCCGTTTCTTCACTTCCAGGCGTTTCACGCTCAGGGTCTTGAAGGGCAGGTTGATCATCAGATACTTGGCCTTCGGCTTTTCAGCGCGCCACGCATCTGCGCCGGTGCCTTCCACGATCAGCAGGCACACGCCCTTGCGCTCCGGACGCTCGGAGTCGAACGACGACGTGACCCGCGTGTCGCCAAAGCCGAGAAACGTCATGTAAGGGTCGTCCACCAGATAGGAATACTCCGCCTGGTTTGCAACAGGATTCTTGCAGCGCGCCGCCACGATCAGGTCTTCAACGCCGTCGCCGTCCAGATCGGCAACAAACTGCGCCGGCCCCTGCAACAGAGAACAGTCGTCGCCAAACTGTTTATGAACGTATTCGTCGGTGACGGCCGGGTCCGGGGCGTGGGCATGCGCGGGGATGGGCGTGTCTTTGTCTTTCTTTTTGTCTTGTGCGGACAAAGTGGCGCTGCTTAGCGTCAGTGCAGAAATCAATGCCAGCAAGAATGCCGGAAAGATCGGGGCGGAAAAATGATGACGATGAGACTTCATGTCTCCACTCTAGCTCTGATTCGGGTCCGCGGGTAGAGACGGAGTGGTGACCGGGGTAACCGGCTGCTCCGAGGGGTTGCGAGCTTCGCGCCCCAATTGACTTGCCTTCTACGCGCAACCTACCATGTTGCAACTCCATGATTGGCCAGACCATCTCGCACTACCGCATCCTCGAAAAGCTGGGCGGTGGCGGCATGGGCGTGGTGTACCGCGCCGAGGACACGCGTTTGCATCGCTTCGTCGCCCTCAAATTTCTGCCCCCGGAAGTTTCCCGCGACCCGCAGGCACTCGCCCGTTTTCAACGCGAAGCTCAGGCGGCCTCCGCGCTGAATCATCCCAACATCTGCACCATTCACGACATTGGCGAGCAGGACGGCCAGGCGTTCATCGCCATGGAGTTCCTCGAAGGCATGACGCTGAAGCATCGCATCGCCGGCAAGCCCATCGAGACTGAGGTCCTGCTCGGTCTGGCCATCGAGATGGCCGATGCCCTGGACGCCGCGCACAGCAAGGGCATTGTTCATCGCGACATCAAGCCCGCCAATGTTTTTGTCACCGAGCGCGGGCATGCCAAGATTTTGGATTTCGGGCTGGCCAAGATCGCGACCACCGCCGGCTCTTCCAGCCAGGTGGCGTCGGCCAACACCATGACCGCGGTGGACGAGCAGCACCTGACCAGCCCCGGTTCGACGCTCGGCACCGTCTCTTACATGTCGCCCGAGCAGGCGCGGGCCAAGGAACTCGACGCGCGCAGCGATCTGTTCTCGTTCGGAGCCGTGCTTTATGAGATGGCCACCGGCCAGTTGCCTTTTCGTGGCGAGAGTACGGCGGCGATTTTTGATGCGATCCTCAACCGGGCGCCAGTGTCGGCGGTGCGGTTGAACCCTGATCTTCCGCCCAGGCTCGAAGACGTCATCACGAAGGCCCTCGAAAAAGACCGCGAACTGCGCTACCAGCATGCCGCCGACATGCGGGCCGATTTGCAACGGCTGAAGCGGGACAGCGATTCGGGAAAATCGGCTGCGGCAATGCCCGCCCTCGCAGCCCAAACGCCCGCAGCGCGTAAGTATGGGCTCATGGCGCTGGCTGCTCTGGTGATCGTGTTGGCAGCTGCCGCGGGCCTCTGGTATTGGCGTGGCAAGTCCAGCACATCGCAAATTGATTCCATCGCCGTGATCCCGTTTGCCAGCACCGGCGGCAACGCCGACACCGACCTGCTCAGCGACGGCCTCACCGAATCGTTGATGGCCAGCCTCGCCCACGTGCCCGAGCTGAAAGTGAAATCCCGCAACTCGGTGTTCCGCTACAAGGGCAAGGAAATTGATGTCCAGCAGATCGGCAAAGACTTGACCGTGGATGCGCTGCTCACCGGCCGCGTGGTGCAGCACGGCGATTCCATCCAGGTAAACGCCGAACTCACCAGCGTGCGCGACAATACTGAACTATGGGGCGGACAATACGACCGCAAAGCCGCCGACGTCATCTCGCTGCAACAGCAAATCTCCGGCGACATTGCCGACAAGCTGCGGACAAAATTGTCCGGAGCAGAAAAACAGCAGGTCACCAAGCAGGGCACGCAAAACCCGGAGGCCTACCAGCTCTACGTGAAAGGCCGCTTCTACTGGAACAAGCGCACCAACGCCGACATTAAGACCGCGATCTCTATTTTCAATCAAGCCCTGGAAAAAGATCCGGGCTACGCGCTGGCCTATTCCGCCGTCGGGGATGCGTATAACACGTTGTCCAGTTATGGTGGCGATCCCACGGAGACCGCACTCAAGGCGAACGCTGCTGCGCAGAAAGCCCTGGAACTCGACCCCACCCTGGCCCACCCGCATGCGGTGCTGGGCGGACAAAAGATGGAATTCAGTTGGGACTTTGCCGGCGGTGAGGCCGAGTTCAGAAAAGCCATCGCGCTTGATCCCAGCGACGCCACCGCCCATCAGTGGCTCTCCGAGGGGCTTTCCGAGATCGGAGGCCGGGCGCAGGAGGCAATTGACGAAGGCGCGCTGGCCCATCAGTTCGACCCGCTCTCGCCGATCATCGCCGCCCAGGCGGCCCAGGCTTATACCTACGCCCGTCAATATGACAAGGCGATCGGTCTCTTCAAGAAACTCATTGCCGACAACCCAACTTTTGGCAGAGGTCATGGCGAGCTGGCCTATGCGTATTGGGGCGCGCGCAAATATTCAGAGGCCGTTCAGGAATGGAAAGCTGCCTCTCAACTAGAGGGCGACAAAGACTATGTGGAGTGGGCCGCCGCTGTGGATGCGGGGTTCCGCTCCGGAGGATGGCCAGGCGCGCTGCGCAAGGCCATTGAAGTCTCCTTGGCGCAGCGCAAGGCCGCGAACGTCTACGTCTCTCCGTACTCAATCGCCGGATACTATGCCGAGTTGGGTGACAAGAACCACGCCTTCGAATGGCTCAACACCGCATATCGGGAACACGACATTACCATCATTTCTGTACGAACAGATTTCACCGTGGACTCCCTGCGCTCCGACCCGCGCTACGCCGAACTGGTTCGCAAAATCGGCCTGCCGCCCATGTGACGGCGGGCATACTTTCTGAGATCTCGCGGGTGCCCCGTCCTCGTCGCGTCCTTTGCGACAGGGCGGGGATTTTGAACTTTCCAGCACTGCGCGTCTTGCTACCGTCATCTCGGCCGGAGCCGGATATGTTCATGAAAACTCTGTCATTCCGACCGGAGTGAGCGAAGCGAGCGGAGTGGAGGAACCTGCTTCCCGCATTTCCTAACTCCGGAAGTGCTCCCACCCTCCCGGCTCCAGCTCATACCCCACGCCGTCTCGATTCCTCAGAATGATTTTCCGTCCGCGCGTGACGTGGCCGATCAGGGTGATGGGCACTCCCGCAATTTGCGACGGAACACGCTTGCCGCGCCGCGCGGTGAACAGCAATTCGTAGTCTTCTCCGCCATGCAGCGCAAAGGGCAAATGCACGACCCGCGCCGGTTTGCCGACACTGGCGCGCGGAATCGCCTCAGCTTGCAGTTCGGCGCCCACGCCGCTCTCTTCGCAGATGTGCGCCAGGTCCGTCGAGAGGCCGTCGCTGGTATCAATCATCGCCGATACCAGTCCTTTCTCGCGCAGAATGCGGCCCAGTTCGATGCGCGGCTCGGGAAAGAAATGCCGCGCATACACACGAGGATTTAATTTGCGTTTAGGTTTTTTCCGCATCTCCCACACCGCGGCCGCCGAGCCTCCCAATTCGCCGCTCACATAAATACGGTCGCCGGCCCGCACCCCCGACCGCAAAACAGACTTGCCTTTGGGCGCGCTGCCCACGACGACAATGTCCGCCAGAATTCCCCGAGGAGATTCCGCCGTGTCGCCACCGGCTAGGGTCACGCCATGTTTCTGCGCCAGGCTGATCAGGCTATGCGCGAATCGTCCAACCCAGTGCTTGGGCAGATCGCGCGGCAGTGCCAGCGAAAGAAACGCCGCCACCGGCTCTCCGCCCATGGCCGCAATATCGCTCAACCCGCGCGCCAGGCAGCGATGTCCCACCGACTCCGGCGAATGCCAGTCCCGCCGGAAGTGGATGCCTTCCAGCGTGAAATCAGTGGTCACCAGCATGTCTTGCTGCTTGCCTCGTCGTGGCAGAAATCGAAGCACGGCGCAGTCGTCTCCAATCCCGGTAAGGATGCGTGTCGGGCGGCCGCGCCTGCCCGTCTGCTTTGGGAGGGCAGAGGCCGCCATGCGGCGAATCTGGGCGATCAGCGCTTTTTCGGTCATCTCCACGGCAGCTACTATACAGTTTGGCGAAAAACGGGCGGTTCGTATCAGGGCATCCGCTTCAGCGGTGCCGCAGGTACTTCAAAATCAGTCCCGGCTTCAGCCAATGCGATTTGCGCCCGTGGAGAGAAGCGAGTTTTTCAAGCAACCGTATTAGGCCAAGCAGATAACGGGTGCGGGTGTGCAAGGCCGAAGATTCTCCGTCCCAGGGGACGATTTGCCCATGGCGACGGCCTCTTGGGGGCCGTTTTCGCCGCCGCCGTCATGGCCAGGGTCACCTCTGCGCGCACCCTAAAGTAACCCCAAAATGGCCTTCCGCCTCGTTGACAGGGGGGAACCAGCTTTGTTAACGTTTACCAGACATTCATAAACCTTTGGCCAGATTCAAGTTCCGCATCTTAGCGCGGTAGCTGGCAGTAGCTTCCAGATCAGGAAGCGGATCAAAACGGGCTTGCCGTGCTCCTTTCCCAGAATCGGAGCGTAGTCCGAATCGCAGTGATACGAATGGCAGCTGAAATACAGAGGGCTGCCCAAAGCAACTTTTAAAATTTCGGAGAACATTTGCAGAAGCGCTTTTACATCCTTTTTGTGGCTCGCGGCGATGACGGCCAGCTCCGCAAGGTCTCCATCCCCGTGCATTACCTCTACATTTGCGTGGTAGGGGCCGCCATCGGATTTCTAAGCCTTACGGGCATTGCCAGCTCCTATACCCGGATGCTTCTGAAGGTCTCCCAGTACAACGCTTTGCGTCAGGAGAAAGACCAGATCAAGAGCCGCTATTCGCAGCTGGAGCAGGTAGCGAAAGAGCGTGACGTGCAGGTCGCCTCGCTGGGCTCCATCGCCGGCGAAGTCTCCGCGCTTTACGGTCTTAAGTCAGAACCCGTGCTGGTCACGCCAGGCCAGGACGTGCAGACCTCGCAGGTCCGTTCTTCGCTTGACCAGTTGCGGGTGCTGCGCACCAGCGCTCTGACCGGCGCGACCACTGCGGGCATCACACTCGGTCTCACTCACAATGCCACGGCGGCAGACTGGTTCCGGGCAAATTCTGCTCCCAATCTTTGGCCCGTCGAAGGACAGATCACCGGCAGTTTCGGCGAACGAATCGATCCATTCAACGGGGAAGGCGCGTTCCACAGCGGCGTGGACATTGGATGCCCGGTGGGCCGTCCCATCATCGCGCCCGCGGATGGCGCCGTTGTACACGCGGACTTCCTCGGCGGCTATGGCCGCGCCGTCATCCTCGACCATGGCCACGGCATCACCACGCGATACGGTCACTTGTCCGGGTTCGCGGTCACGCTGGGCGAGCAGGTGCATCGTGGCGATGTGCTGGGCTACGTCGGCCTCAGCGGACGTTCCACCGGCCCTCATCTTCACTACGAAGTCCGCATCAACGACACGCCGGTCAATCCTTACAAATATCTCCGCATCACCACCGCGCAACTCGGTTCTTTCTCGGCGGGAAGCTAGACCGTCCGTCTTGCAGCTGAACTTCGATACAAATCTTTGTCATTCCGATCTTTGTCATCGCGACCGGAGCCGGAGCATCGCGACGGCGTAGTGGAGAGACCTGTTGTTCGGCGTTTCATCGGCGCGCTTACTGCCGCAGCCCCATCCAGCCCTCCGACACCACCAGCGAATTGCCCGGGTTCAGCGGATCATATTTGACCGACGTATGCAGCCCGAGCCGGCAGGAATGCAGGTTGATCCAGTGCCGCAGGTAGGTCACATCCTGCGAACACTCGTAGGAGACGCCCGCGACGTCGTAGTTATAGATCAGCAGGATCGCCGAGCGCCGCTTCTCCTCGGCAGCCATTTCCTGCACGTCAATGACGGTCCCATCGGTGATGCGGCCCACGCGGTCGAGAAAAACCCGGCGCTCCTGCTCCAGGTCGTCCGGCGTTTTGCGTTTGCGGTTTTGCGCCAGGTAGGCGACCACCGCAACCGCGACCACAACCAGCACCCAGTAAAGACGAGAAATTTCCATGATGGCAAGCGTCCGCCGAACCGTCCCGCGCAACCGCTGAACTAACAGAGTATGCCGGAACCGGCAGGTTGCGAAAGGGCCGGAGGGTTACCAAGGTATGTTCTCAGCGCTATCTTTCTTCGCGTCCTTCGCGGGCGCTCTTCGCGATCTTTGCGGGAAGAGCTCTTCCTCGTCCGCCCCGGTAGACAATGGTTTTCACGGGTTTCGGCCCTCGGGGCCGCCCCTGGATTCACGATCAATCCTTGCCGAATGGTGGTAAACTGCTTGTCATTTCAGTGCGGCCCCCCATGACCGTGCCTGCTGCAGATACGTCTTATTCGCGGATTCGCTTCGGCGATTTCGAGGCCGACCTGCGCACCGGGGAACTGCGCAAATTTGGCACCAAGATCAAGATCCAGGACCGTCCGTTTCTGGTGCTTTCCATCCTTGCCGAGCGGCCGGGTGAGATTGTTACCCGCGAGGAATTACGGGCCCGCTTGTGGCCAGCCGATACGTTTGTGGACTTTGACCACGGAGTGGCTTCCGCCGTGAACCGTCTTCGCGTGGCCCTGTGCGACGATGCCGCCAAGCCCCGCTACATCGAAACTGTGGGTCGTCGCGGCTATCGCATCGTAGTCCCAGTTACGGCCACCGCTTCGACCCAGGCTAGTGCAGTTGCGGTCAGCCCGGAGGCCGCCGCCTCGCCCTCCGTCGCGGAGCGCCCATCGGTTCCCGTGCCGGTGCTCCCGCTTCCTGCCACCGTGCCATCACGTCATATCCCTTTCTGGTTGCGCCTTCTGTCCGTGCCTGCGGTCCTGGCCCTGTTCGCCCTTGCTTACTACCTGATGTCGGGCCGGCTGACCCCGGGCAGCGCCGCCGTCCATCCTCGCCGCTCGGTTGCCGTGCTCGGATTCAAGAACCTCTCCGGCCAGCCCGCCGAGGCGTGGCTCTCGACTGCGTTTTCCGAGATGCTGATCACCGAGCTTTCCGCGGGCGGCAAACTCCGCCTCGTTCCCGGGCAGGAAGTGACCCAGGCCAGAAACGCTTTGCGCATCGAGGACCCCGAGACCCTGTCCCGCGATATCCTCCAGCGACTGCATCACGACCTGGGTGCCGACATGGTGGTCTTCGGCTCCTACGCCGTCGTGCCCGATACCGGAGGCGGTAAAATCCGCCTCGACCTGCGTTTGCAGGACACCAGCGACGGCGAGACAGTCGGTTCCGTCGCCGAGACTGGCAGTCAATCCAACCTTTTTGAATTGGTCTCGAGCGCGGGCTCAGCGATGCGGGCCAAACTGGGCGCTGGCGACCCCGGCGCCGGCGAAGAAGCCAAGGCCCGCGCCACTCTCCCCACCGATCCTCAGGCCGCGCGTTACTACGCCGAAGGACTCGACAAGTTGAGAATGTTTGAGGCCCAGGCTGCTCGCGACCTGTTTGAAAAGGCCGTCGCCGCCGATCCCGGGAATGCCGCCGCGCACTCCGCGCTGGCCGACGCATGGGCCGCCCTCGGATTCGACACCACCGCGCAGGAGCAGGCCAGGCAGGCGCTCGATCTCTCTGCGGGACTTTCTCGCGAAGAGCAAATGTCCATCGAAGCTCGCTACCGCATGTTTACACACGATTGGCCGCGCGCGATTGACAACTATCACACGCTGATCGGATTTTTTCCCGACAACCTGGGATACGGATTGAAGCTGGTGAAGGCCCAGATCGCCGCCGGTCATGGCCAGGACGCGCTGGCCGTCATCGCCACGATGCGGAAATTGCCTCCGCCGCTCAGCCAGGACCTGCGCATTGACATTGCCGAAGCCGACGTTGCCTCGGCGCTGGGCGATTTCAAACGTGACCAGTCCCTGGCGGAATCGGTCGAGCGCCGCGCCCGCGCCGCCTCCGCCAACCTCTTGCTTGCTGACGTGCTGCGTAACGATGCCTGGGCTTCCGAACGTCTCGGCCAGTACGACCGCTCCCTCGCCGCTTCCGGCGAGGCCAAGTCACTCTATGCTCTTGCCGGAGACCGCAGCGGCGCTGCCGCGGCGCAACTTTTCGCTGGAGATGTCATGTACGACCGCGGCAACTACCCCGCCGCGTTGCAGCAGTTTGAACAGGCGCTCGCCGCCTTCCGTGCCGTCGGCTCGCAGCGCGGCACCGCCCAGTCTCTGGAACGTGTGGGCAACACTTTTTACGAGCAGGGCAAGCTCGCCGAGGCCGATGCAACCTATCAGCAGGCGCTGAAAATCGACCGCGAAATCCGGCTGGCCAGCGGCATCGCCAGCGACCTTGGCAACATCGCCAACGTGTTGATGGATGAAGGCGATCTAGTCAAGGCGCGCGCTGCCCAGGAAGACGCGCTCGCCGCCTTTCGCCAGACCGGCGACAAGCGCGGCATCGCCTCCACCCAGGGCAATCTTGGCAATGTGCTTTTGGAAATGGGCGACCTTGCCGGCGCGCGCCGGCAATATGACGAGTCGCTGGCCATCAAGCGCGAGATCAGCTACCGCCGCGGCGAAGCCTACTCAGACCATCAGCTTGGCACACTCCTACTGGCTCAAGGCGACC